>OGPO01001652.1_pt1 | contig 13603 bp, 6 predicted proteins | sample 1553041 | NCBI WGS metagenome assembly OGPO01 (sample SAMEA2580281, study PRJEB22360) | human gut metagenome | biome: human gut; feature: human-associated habitat; material: faeces | place: Denmark | collected 2008/2010 | reverse complement strand
TGGAAGGTTTGGAAAGCCGTGCCATCGGCGAACTGAGCGGAGGACAACTGCAACGCGCGCTCTTGGGACGCGCCTTGGTTTCAAACCCTGAGGTTGTCATTCTGGACGAACCCAATACCTACATTGACAAACGGTTTGAGGCCAAACTCTACTCCCTGCTGGAAGAAATCAACAAGGAACGGGCCATCATCCTGGTAAGCCATGACATAGGCACTGTGCTGCAAAATGTAAAAACCATAGCGTGCGTCAACGAAACGCTGGATTATCATCCCGATACGGAAGTACCCACCGAATGGCTGGAAGAGCATTTCGGATGCCCCATCGAACTGTTAGGACATGGGAACTTCCCTCACCGCATCTTGAAATGCCATCATCACGACGAATAAATCCGATTATCGTGACCTAAGCCTTTTCATGCGGCAGGTTAAGCCCTATCCACCTTATCATTAAGCATTTTCTTACGGCAGACTTCTACAGTCGCCGGCAGTGCTCCGTACAGTCCACTGCAACAGACCGTACGGACTACTATAGCAGACTGTACAGTCCACTGTAGCGGTCTATACTGGTTTACCGTATAAAAGACCTTAACCTAACCATCAATCAAGCTTAACCATAGAGTAGAAAAAGGTTAGGAATCCAAAGGTTTCCTTCATCTGTACAAACTGAAATTTCAGAACACAGTATACAAACCAGCAATAAAACATAGAAATTCCGTTAAGGACTGAAAGAAACATTTTCTGCCGCATTCCCTAAGGATAACACTAAATAACAGACCATTGCCTCCCTATTCCAACTTTCTTTCGTATCTTTGCGCCCATTGAACGTTAACGAAACAATAATATATTCATGAAACAGTACAAATTAGTCAACAACCTGGTAGGTTGGTTAGCTTTTGTCATCGCAGCTTATACTTACTGCATGACTATAGAACCGACAGCCAGTTTCTGGGATTGTCCGGAGTTCATCACCACCGGCTATAAATTAGAGGTAGGCCACCCGCCCGGTGCACCCTTCTTTATGCTTACCGCCAACTTATTCAGCCAATTTACAAGCGACCCCAGTCAAGTAGCCAGAATGGTCAATACCATGAGCGCTCTGATGAGTGCGGCTTGTATCCTGTTCCTTTTCTGGAGTATAACCCATCTGGTGAAAAAACTGATATGCCCCGATGACAAAGAGATGACCTTGGGCAAACTCATTACCATTATGGGGTCAGGACTGGTGGGAGCCTTGGCTTATACATGGAGCGACACCTTCTGGTTCAGTGCCGTAGAAGGCGAGGTATACGCTTACTCCAGCCTCTTCACCGCAGTCGTATTCTGGTTGATTTTAAAATGGGAATCCGTTGCCAACGAGCCTCACAGCGACCGCTGGCTGGTTCTGATTGCTTACCTGACCGGACTTTCCATCGGTGTGCACTTGCTGAACTTATTGTGTATTCCGGCCATTGTACTGGTGTACTATTATAAAAAGAATCCCGATGCCAACCTCAAAGGCAGTCTGCTGGCACTTACAGGCTCCATGGTGTTGGTTGCAGCAGTGCTGTACGGTATCGTGCCGGGCGTAGTAAAAGTGGGAGGATGGTTCGAACTGCTGTTCGTCAACAGTTTCGGTATGCCTTTCAACAGCGGTCTGATAGTCTACATCATTCTACTCGCCGCATCCATTATCTGGGGTGTTTACGAAAGCTATACGGAAAAGAGCCGCAAACGCATGAATATCTCCTTCATGGTAACTATCGCCATGCTGGGCATCCCCTTCTATGGCTACGGATGGAGCAGCGCCTTGATAGGCATTATCATACTAGGAATCTTGGGCGTTTATCTGTTTGCTGATTTGAACAAGAAATATCAGATTAGCGCACGTACTTTAAACACCTCTTTGCTGTGCATCATGATGATTATGGTAGGATACTCCTCATACGCCTTGATTGTGATCCGCTCTACCGCCAATACTCCGATGGACCAGAACTCTCCGGAAGACATCTTCACTTTAGGAGAATACCTGGGCCGCGAGCAATATGGAACCCGTCCTTTGTTCTACGGACAGACATACGCCTCCAAACCGGCACTGAAAGAAGTGGACGGAGGATGTGTATATGATGTGACGGAAGGCGCTCCCGTGTATCAACGGAAGGAGAAAGCGACTCCCGATGAAAAGGACAGCTACGAAGTAGTGCGTCATAAGACCGATTACAAGTATGCACAAAATATGCTCTTCCCGCGCATGTACAGCGATGCACACGCACAGGCCTACGAAGACTGGCTGGGCGGCATCAAAGGCGTGCAGGTTCCTTACGACCAGTGCGGACAGATGGTGATGGTGAAAGTCCCGACCCAATGGGATAACATCAAGTTCTTCTTTATCTACCAGTTGAACTACATGTACTGGAGATATTTCATGTGGAACTTTGCCGGACGCCAGAATGACATACAGGGACAGGGTGAAATAGAACATGGCAACTGGATTACCGGAATACCGTTTGTGGACAAGTTCCTGGTGGGCGACCAAAGCCTGCTCCCCTCCGACCTGAAAAACAACAAAGGGCACAATGTATTCTATTGCCTGCCGTTGATTTTGGGACTTATCGGTCTGTTCTGGCAGGCTTACAAGACAAAACGTATCACGACTCCGAATGGGGAAGAGATAGAAGAACCGGTAGGTATCCAGCAATTCTGGATCGTATTCTTCCTGTTCTTCATGACCGGTCTGGCCATCGTGCTTTATTTGAACCAGACCCCGATGCAGCCCCGCGAACGTGACTATGCATACGCAGGTTCGTTCTATGCATTTGCCATCTGGATAGGCATGGGTGTGGCGGGTATTGCCCAATGGCTGCAAGGCAAACTGGGTGAGAAACCGGCTTCCGTCATTGCAACTGTAGTTTGTCTGTTCGTACCCATCCAAATGGTGAGCCAGACGTGGGACGACCACGACCGCAGCAACCGTTATGTGGCACGCGACTTCGGACAAAACTACCTGAGCACCGTACAGGAAGAAGGTAACCCGATTATCTTTACCAATGGTGACAACGATACTTTCCCCTTGTGGTACAACCAGGAAACGGAAGGTTTCCGTACCGATGTACGCGTATGTAACCTGAGTTACCTGCAAACGGACTGGTACATCGACCAAATGAAGCGTCAGGCATACGACTCTCCGGCAGTGCCTATCGAATGGAGCCGTCTGGAATATGTACAGGGGCATAATGAAGGAGTGGCTGTACGTCCGGAAGTGATGGAAAGCATCAATAACTTCTACAAGCAGAACCCGGAAGAAGCCGCCAAGGAATTCGGAGACAACCCGTATGAATTGAAAAATATTCTGAAATACTGGGTACGCTCACCCAAAGAAGGTTTACAGCTGATACCGACGGACAGCATCGTCATCAAGCTGGACAAGGAGGCAGTGAAACGCTCGGGCATGATGATTCCCGACTCCCTGCATGGTGAAATCCCCGATTACATGAGTATCTCCCTGAAAGGCAAACGTATGCTGTACAAGAGCGAGCTGATGATGCTTGAGATGCTGGCAAATACCAACTGGGAACGTCCGTTGTACATGGCTATTACGGTGGGTAGCGACAATCATCTGAATTTGGGCAACAACTTCATGCAGGAAGGTCTTGCCTACCGCATCACCCCGTTCAACACCACCCGGCTGAACGCACGCATCGACAGCGAGAAAATGTACGATAACCTGATGAACAAGTTCAAGTTCGGAGGAATCAACAACCCGGATATCTATATCGACGAGACTGTGATGCGTATGTGCCAGACCCACCGCCGTATGTTTATACAGCTGGCTACCCAGTTGATAAAAGAAGGCAAGAAAGACAAGGCGTTGAAAGCCCTTGACTACTGTTCGGAAGTAATCCCAAGCACCACCGTGCCCCACGATTACATCATGAGCAGTTCAAAAGAAATGGCCGACGATTATCTGGCGTTAGGTGAAAAAGAAAAGGGAGAAGCCATTCTGAATGATCTGGCAAACAAATCGGTGGAATACATCACCTGGTACCTGAGTCTGGATGACCAACGCCTGCAAGGTTCATACGAGGACTGTCTGCGCTATTTCTATATTCTGGATGAGATCAACAAGAGCCTTGCCCGCGCAAATGCTGCCGGCGGTGTACAAGGTGAAGGTGAACAACAGAAAAAATCAGATATGGCAAGCCACTATGCCAAGAAGTTTGAAGACCTCTATGAGGTGTTCAACAAACGTGTAGGCGGCGGAGCAGGCAGAAAGTAAATAAAAGGTGTGGATTCTGCGGTGAATCCACACCTTTATATTTGTATAACCAACAAAAGCACACACATTCATGTTTATAGAACAACCCCCGCTGATACTCCGCTGGCTTTATCCACGCGCCTTCTGGCGAATGGACAAGAATGAAAAAGCGGTCTATCTGACTTTCGATGACGGGCCGATTCCCGAAATCACACCGTGGGTACTCGATTTATTAGACAAGTACAATATCAAGGCTACCTTCTTTTTGGTGGGCGACAATGTGCGCAAGCATCCCAAGGAATTCCAGATGATTGTAGAACGGGGACATCGTTTGGGAAATCATACTTTTAACCATATCCGGGGATTCGAATACCGAAGCAAGAACTATCTGGCCAATACGGACAAAGCAAACGAGCTGATCCATACCAACCTGTTCCGTCCGCCACATGGCCACATGCGCTGGATGCAGTACATGGTGCTGCGCCATAAGTATCAAATAGTGATGTGGGACTTAGTAACCCGTGACTATAGCAACAAGCTGAATGGGAAGCAGGTACTGAGGAAAGTAAAACATTATGTGCGGAATGGTTCCATCATTACTTTCCATGATTCCATCAAGGCAGAGAAAAACATGAAATATGCCTTGCCCCGGGCCATAGAATGGCTGCTGGAACAAGGCTATGAGTTCAAGGTATTTGACTGATAAAGCCAAATACCTTGAGTTATTTACTTAGTATATGTAAATCCCAGTTTATTCAACCCATTCTGTACATCGGGATGACTCATAAACAGTTTCCATAACAATCCCGAACGATAATTCTCTATCATCACTGCTATAGGGCCCTGGTCAATAGCCAGATAACGTTTCGGATACCAGTTATCCGTTTCACTGAAAGCATCATAAAAGCCATACGGGCCGAATACTTTCTCACCCATTCCATACAGATGACGCATTACCTGCAAAGAATATTCAGGAGTATAGACAATAGAGGATAAAGCGGCAGTCGGAGAAATCACTCCCAAATCCTCCCTCTCATTAGGAGCGTGTGCCGCATAACCGTTTACCGAATAACTGGCAGTTAATCCCCAACAATCCGGGCCAAAGCCGGTATAATGCTTGGGATTACGGATGCAGTAGGCACGGTTGACCAAGGTAAGATTACGCATTTCATTGAAATAACTGGGACAATATTTATCCTGCAAACCATTGGGATTCATGCCCAGAAAAGAATATTGCGCCCAGAACAACGGTCCTGCTTCCGTACCCTGATAACGAAGATGTAATTTAATCCCCTCTACCGTATGAGGAGAAACAATCTGTCCATTCTGTGCCCAGCCCTCATTATAAACCGTGGCAGGTATCCCATGAGTAGGAGAAGCAGCAGCCAGAATATACATAATCATACATTCATTGTATCCATGCACCGGAAAGTTCATGGCCCAGCCATCTGTGGGGCTCCAATGCCAATAAAGCACATTTTGCCCGTTCTGACGGTAAAAGTTCCAGTCTACCTCACGCCACAATTTATCAATACGTGCCGCCAACTCTTTTTCATCCGAAGTGCCATTTACATAATATTGATGCACAGCCAGCAAGCCTTGCATCAAAAAAGCAGTTTCCACCAAGTCACCGCCATTATCTTTGGAACCGAAAGGCAATACTTTGCCTGTCTCACCATTCCACCAGTGAGGATAAGCCCCATGAAAACGGTCGGCTTTCTCAAGGAAAGTCACAATCTTGTCCATTCTTTCGAGCCCTTCCTGCCGGCTCACATAGCCCCGGTCTATACCGGACAGAATAGCCATGATGCCAAAACCACTTCCTCCCGAGGTTACCACCTCGGGTCCTCCTGCGGGATATACATTATCTATATGATAACGCTCACGAGCCATACCGCTATAAGGTTCGCCCCCCTCCCAGAAATATTGGAAAGTACGACGCTGGACAGTATCCATCAAAGCATCATCGGAAAGCGTGTCGGACGCCGATGCCGGACGCTTGTCAGAAGAAACTGCCGGCTTGTTTTTACAAGCCAGCAATGAGAAAAGCAGCAACACCGCTGCACATAAGGGAATTCTTTTCATTTTTTCACAGGTTTAGGTTAGTGCAGCACAAATGTTGCTGTTTTCACATGCTGGCTGTCCGTACCAATCATCAAATCGAAAGCTCCGGGTTCGGCCACGTATTGTAACTCGTAATTATAATATTTCAATAAATCGGGAGTAATCTTGAAGGTTATCTCACGGGATTCACCTGCTTTCAGGAATACCTTTTGGAAACCTTTCAGTTCTTTTACAGGACGGGTACTTTCAGCTACCTTGTCACGGATATACAACTGCACTACTTCCGCACCATCCCTGCTTCCTGTATTTGTCAGTATCACTTTAGCTGTCAGACTTCCGTCCATAGGCATTGAAGTACGGTCCAACGTAATATCTCCATAATTGAAAGTAGTGTATGAAAGCCCATAACCGAATGGATAAAGCGGCTCGTTGTCCACGTCCAGATAGTTGCTACGGAATTTCTCAAACCATTTCCCTTCGTGCAGCGGACGTCCGGTATTCTTGTGGGCGTAGTACAAAGGAATCTGCCCCACATTCTTCGGGAAAGTCATAGTCAGTTTTCCACTTGGATTAATAGCGCCAAAAAGTACGTCACCAATAGCATAAGCAGCTTCGCTACCTCCAAACCATACGTTCAGAATCGCAGGAACATGAGCCTGTTCCCACTCCAACGTCAGCGGACGTCCGGTGAAAAGTACCAAGACTACAGGTTTTCCAGTTTTTAGCAATTCCTTCAACAAAGTACGTTGTACATCGGGGATATCCAGTGAAGTACGGCTGCTGCTTTCACCGCTCATTTCTGAAGATTCGCCCAAAGCAGCTACTATGACATCGGCTTTCTGAGCTACCGTCAATGCTTCTTGCAACAGTTGGGCATCGGTACGGGCATCCCGATGAAGGCTGCGCCCGAAGAGAGTCGCCCGTTCTTCATAGGCGGCATCACTGGTCAGATTGCTGCCTTTAGCGTATGAGATGGTAGCTTTTCCGGCAGTCATCTCTTTCAAACCTTCTATCAGTGAAGGGGATTTATCCAGTATAGCGGCCACGCTCCAAGTTCCGGGCATATTGGTACGAGTATCTGCCAACGGGCCTATTACGGCAATATTACCCTGCATCTTCAAAGGAAGTACAGGTTGCACTGTGCTTCCGGACGGATTCGATCCCGCCCTATCGGTAGAAGGTTCGTTTTTCAGCAAGACAAAGCTTTCTCCGGCAATACGGCGGGCTACGGCACGGTGTTCCGGAGTGAAGATATCACGTGCGGGACGTTTCAGATCACAATATTTATAAGGATTGGCAAATAACCCTAATTTATACTTTGCCTCCAGAATAAGACGACAGGCAGTATCAATGGTCTGCATGGATACCTTTCCTTCCTGCACCGACTGTTTCAATGTTCCTACAAAAGCATCGCTCACCATGTCCATATCTACTCCGGCATTGACAGCACGGGCAGCTACGGTTTGCAAATCACCGATTCCATGGTCTATCATTTCATAGATTCCGGTATAGTCCGTCACCACAAAGCCCTGAAAGCCCCACTGGTTACGCAGCACATCAGTCATCAACCATTTACTGGCTGTAGCCGGAATGCCATCCACTTCATTAAAGGAAGCCATCACACTACCCACTCCGGCATCAACAGCTGCCTGATAGGGGAGCATGTACTCATTGAACATGCGTTGACGGCTCATATCCACCGTGTTATAATCGCGTCCGGCCTCGGAAGCTCCATACAAGGCGAAATGCTTGACACAAGCCATTATCTCATCATTGCGTTTCATCTGGCTGCCTTGATAGCCACGCACCATGGCTTTAGCTATCTCAGCACCCAGGAACGGGTCTTCCCCACTCCCTTCCGAAACACGTCCCCAACGAGGATCCCGGCTAACATCTACCATCGGACTGAAAGTCCAGGAGATACCATCCGCACTGGCCTCAATGGCCGCAATACGGGCCGATTCCTCAATGGCTTTCATATCCCAGGTACATGACAAGCCTAAAGGGATGGGGAAAATCGTTTCATAACCATGAATCACATCCATACCAAACAGTAGAGGTATCCCCAGACGGCTCTCTTTCACAGCCAGTTCCTGCACATCCTTGATACGGGCAACTCCTTTCAAGTTAAACAGTCCTCCTACTTCACCCCGTTTTATACGGGCTGAGATATCGCTGCTCTTTGCCTGTCCCGTAGTGATTTCACCGGTAACGGGCAAGTTCAACTGGCCTATCTTTTCTTCCAAGGTCATCTTTTTCATCAAATTATCAATGAAACGATTCATATCCTGAGGTGATTTCTGCGCATGCACACTCAGGGTGGCAAATAGCAACATGGGAGCCACTTGCTTCATTCTTTGAAATATTCTATTCATCATCTTTAAATAATGTGCTAATGTGTCAATGTACTCATGAGCCTATTGACATATTGAATAATTATAAATAATCAGGATTCTGTTTCAGCACTCCTTTCGACTTGTCTATTTCATCCTGCGGTATAGGCAAAAGTGCATTCTTCGGTTGATAATTCAACTTACCTGCCGCATGAAGAACTTGCTCGGCGATTCCCCAACGCACCAAATCATAGAAACGGTCGAATTCCAGTCCTAATTCCACCCTACGCTCGTGTCGGATTGCTTCACGCAATACCGATTGGTCCAAAGAAGTAATTTCAGGTAGTATATCCGGATTACCGCCACGCGCACGGGCACGCACCATCTCCAAATCCTTTTGCGCTTCCGAAGTATTACCTAACTCGTTTGCTGACTCCGCTGCCATTAAAACGACATCCGAGTAGCGGATCAGCCGGATATTCACCCAAAAGCCTTTATTGGTAAACTCCTGGCGCAATGCCGGATTGGTATAGGCTTTCTTGTTGAAGTAAGCACCTTCTGCCTGCGACACCGGGGACTCTCCGTATGGCGTATTGGTATTCTCCGGAGTAACAGGGTCGGAATCACTCTTACGGAAATAAAGCAAGGTGGCATCCTTACGGGGGTCACCAGGCTCAAAAGCTTCCGCCATCAGTTCGGTAGCCATGTGCCATCCCCAACCCAAATCCCATTTTCCGGAACCACGAATCCCCTGTACTTCACAGAATTGGCTTCCTATCTTATCACTTTGCGGCAAGGCGGCCGTAGACAAGCACTGCAACTCAAACACCGAACCACCGCTGTTCTCTCCCTCGTCAGTAAAAATCTTATCGTAAGGGGTATCCAGATTATAAATTCCTTTTCCCATTACATCCGAGGCTGCTTTGTACATATTCTGCCAATCATTGCGCATCATATAGGTACGGGCATGCAGGGAACGGGCAGCTCCCCACGTCAGACGTCCCAAATAGGCAGCCGGCCACTGTTCGGGAAGCAAATCTTCCGCATCTTTCAAGTCCTTGTCTATCTGTTCATAAATTTTGTCTACCGTTGTTTTGGGTACATTAGCCTCCGAAGCTTCATTTACCTTAAAGGTAACCAATGGAACCTCCCCGAAGGCTCGCACTAAATTAAAGTAACAGTAGGCACGGAAAAATAACGCTTCTCCTTTATTATAGAGGTCATTCTCTTCTGTCAGATGACCGGTCTCAATGGCATCCACCACCTCATTGCATTGATAAATAATCGCATAATTCTGACTCCAATAGGCCTTTATCAACCCATTGCTGGCATTGTACTGAAAATCATCATACATTGCCGCCTGTTCCGACCCGTCGCTGGAAATACTTCCTTTCTCCGAATCTTCGGAACGGAAACAATGAATAGCGAATGCGGGAGTTCCTGCAGTAATATTGAAATTACGCATCATGGTATAGATGTTGAATATCTTTCCTTCTGCCAATGCACCGGGATTATCATCCTCCGTGAACTGACCTTGAGGACTGCGGTCAAGGAAATCATTACAACCGGTAAAGGCCAGGATTCCTCCAATCGCCCAAATGTATAGTATATATTTACTTCGTTTCATAATCAATCAAAATGTAATATTGAGTCCAAATGTATAAATCGCAGGTACCGGATAACTTCCATTATCCACACCAAAAGCAATGGCAGAACCACCAAACTCAGGGGTGTAGCCGGTATTATGTTTCCAAGTTTTCAGGTTCTGAATATTGAAATAGGCTTTCAAAGCCTTCAAACCGATTTTGGATATCAGGGCCTTATCAAAAGTATAGCCCAATTGCAGGTTACGTATACGGAAGAAACTGCCGTCTTCTACATAATACTCCGAATTTTCAAAGTTAATGGCATGACCGGTATTCAGGACAGGTTGTGTATTGGATGTACCTTCGCCGTGCCAACGGTCCAGACGCTGCTCCATATAGTTGAACTGCGCCCAATTGTAATTGTCCCAAGTACGGTAAATCTGATTACCGCCCTGTCCCATCATGTCAATACCCAGTTCCCAACCTTTATAGGAAACACCTAATGAGATTCCATAGGTAACATCCGGAGTAGGATCACCAATCAAAGTACGGTCTGCCGGTGTAATCTCACCATCCCCATTCACATCGGCGAACTTCAAATCACCGGGAGTCACTGTAGCCAATGTATTCTTGGGCGAAGCATCAATATCGGCCTGTGACTGATAAACACCATCTACCTTATATCCATAGAAGAAACCGATGGGATAACCCGCCATAGTATAGCTCTGGCTCTTGTCTCCGGCAATAATGGAATAACCGTCTTGTACCAGACTCTTCACCTTATTCTTGATAGTAGTCAGGTTGACTCCCACATTATACCTCCAATCGCCAATCTGATCCCGCCAAGTGGCAGACAATTCCACTCCTTTATTCTCTATCTGCCCCAGATTTCCTATTCCGGGAATGGTTCCGGAAAGTCCGGGAACCTTTGCCAGCAAGTCCTTCGTATTCTTTTTATAATAAACTCCTTCCACATGCAGGCGGTTGCGAAACATATTCGATTCAAAGCCTGCTTCCCAAGCTTCCACTTTTTCCCATCTAAGGTTCGCATTAGGCAAATAGGCCAACTGATAGCCCGGATAGATGGTGGACGGATTGCCAAACACAGCTCCAAAAGCATTTTCAAGCAACGGCTCAGCCGGATAAGCAGTATCCAGATTCTGATTGCCCAACGTACCCCAGGAACCTTTCAACTTCAACATATCCAACCAAGAAATGTCTTTCATAAACTCTTCTTCGGTCATCAGCCATCCGGCACCTGCCGAGTAAAAGTTCTGCCATTGGTTGCCCGTATACGAAAAAGCCGAAGAACCGTCCCGACGGAAAGACCCGTTGAACAAATATTTTCCTTTGTAATTATAAATCACACGCCCCAGAAAAGAAACAGTAGTACGTTCCCACTGTGTACTTCCATTGGTAGCTGTAGCCAAATCACCAATACTGACGAACCATTTATCGGGATTATCGGGAATAACCAATCCAATACCTTGCCCACGGGCGGCATCCAGACGGCTGAGAGAATTGTAATAAGTAGTGAAACCGGCGGTTGCCGTCAGATTATGGTCGCCAAAACTATTTGTATAAGTCAGCACATAATCACTTTGCACCTTCGTTTCATTTTCCTTGAACTGGCTCACTTCAGTCTTACCCGTTCCCAGTGTAGCCACATTTCCTTTCACTGTGTTATCATATACCTTGATAATCGGCTGATAGGTACGCCCGTTATTCGAGCCGTAATCCATAGAGAACACAGCCCTGAAATTAAAATGTTCCAGAAAATCCACCTCTCCATAAATGTTACCCGATGCACGATAATTCTCTGCGCGAGTGGTGTTGGCTTTTAAATCCACATCCACCATCGGATTCATCATCTGTGCTTTCTGAAACTCCGGCAACGCCGCATACAACTGATATTCTTCATTGAATACAGGAGCTATAGGAGTGGTACGGACAGCATTCAGGACTGATTTACTATCAGCAGGCAGCATACGTGCTCCGTTAAACTGAAACCCGACCTTTATCTTGTCGGTTATCTTATACTCATTGCTGGCATTCAAGGTGATTTTGCTGAACTTCTCGTGCTTTATATTTCCTTGTTCGTATGAGTATCCCATCCCCAGATAAAAACTATGTTTTTCAGAAGCTCCTGTCACACTGATATTATTATTGGTAATGAAGCCATTCTGAAGCACTTCATCCTGCCAATCGGTATCAGCATTCCAGCCGGAAAAATCAAAAGCGGGATTCTTTTCATTAACAAGCTGCTCACTATACAATTCTTTGAACTGAGAAGCATTCACCATCTTGATTCTGTCCACCACATGTTTCCAGCCGAATGAGGTGTTGATATTCACCAAAGTCTGCCCCTCCTTAGCCTTCTTTGTAGTGATAATGATAACCCCATTAGCTCCACGCACACCGAAAATAGCCAATGAAGACGGGTCTTTCAACACTTCCATAGACTCAATATCCTCGGGATTCAGAAAGTTAATGTTATCATTGAACAAACCGTCGACAATGTAAAGAGGTTTGTAGCCGTTAATGGAGTTCGTTCCACGTACACGGATTTCGGGGTCCGAGCCTGCTTGTCCCGAGTTGATAATCTGCACACCGGCTACCTTTCCCTGCAAGGAAGACAAGGGATTTGTAGAAGGTTTATTAGCGATTTCGGCTCCCTTGATATTCGTGATAGAGCCGGTCAAGTCACGCTTCTTCGCACTACCGTAACCTATCACTACTGTTTCAGCCAGCATTTGTGAATCCTCTTTCAGCTGTACATTTATCACATGCTGGCTGCCTACTTTCACATCTTGCTTCACCATTCCCACGTACGAGAATTCCAGTACATTGTCGGGTGAGGCGGTAATACTGTACTTCCCATCTATGTCGGTAATCGTACCATTGGAAGTACCTTGAATCACTACGGATGCTCCAATCAGAGGTTCATTGGTCGAATCGGTTACCGTTCCGGTCACTGTCTTCTCCTGAGCAAACAGCGACGTAGTCATCAACAGCAGACAGACTAAAGCACTAAAAGTCCTCAATCCCTGCCGCCCATGTTGTAAAGGTTTAGGTTTATTGTCCATTGCATTTTCTATTAACAAATAAATAACTAGTTTAATTTCTTATATTGCAATGAAACAAAAGGAACCGGAAAAAGATGTTTAAGACGAGAGAATTAACACTTTAACATCCCATGAAAAAAAGTTACCCGAAGAGCATGTGCTCCTCGGATAACTTTTATTATTCTTATATCACCATTCTATGGTACATGGACCACCAAGGGATTACGTACCTTCTGAGCGTATTCTTCCAAATATTTGTTCCAATCGGTATCGGCTTCGAAACCATATTTGCTCCAGCCTGATCCCCAATAATAAATATACTCGG
>OGPO01001650.1_pt1 | contig 13609 bp, 14 predicted proteins | sample 1553041 | NCBI WGS metagenome assembly OGPO01 (sample SAMEA2580281, study PRJEB22360) | human gut metagenome | biome: human gut; feature: human-associated habitat; material: faeces | place: Denmark | collected 2008/2010 | reverse complement strand
CGGTCGTCATTGCCGCAATTATGGTTGTCGTACTCGCTTCATTGCCTTCATCGCATTGAACGACAAGAACAGGTCTTACGCCGTTTTGGATAGACTCAGGATTTGTCCCAAAATCGTATAAATAGATTTCGCCACGCTTAACCTTATGGGTAATATTAGTATTTTCCATTATATTTAACCTCTCAAATGTATTAGTTTGAAGGTTGTTTCTCTCCGGATAAGAAATAGTCCCTTCACTTGTTCGGACTGGGAGAGGTCAAATTATCGGGTATTTTCAAATATTTTTTTCAGTTTCTTCAAGGCAGCTTGATACGATTCATAAACAGTTGAATAAGATTTCCCTTCTTCAGCGGCAATTTGAAGCAAACTCTTTCCTTCAAAGAAATATTTGATAAGGCGTTCCCGTTGAATAGGCTTTAGTAAAGCTATTGCAGCCTGGACTTGTTCTGCCGTTTCATTTGAGATTGGCTCTTCTTCAAGATCGTTTGCAGCTATTTCAGGATGATGTTCTTCGGTTTCCTCGCTGAAATCGAAAATGCTTATGCTCCGTTTGGCTCGTTTGCTGAACTTATCTTCATTCCTAATAAAATCAGCTCGCACGCTACCAAACATAGAAGATAAAACAATAAACGGTCTATACGAGGAGATTATCTCCTCATACTTTTCAATAAGTTCTTCTTCGGTTAAATCAGTAATAATCGCCCATTTTTCCTCTCCTGTGTATCCGGGATATTCGTAACTCAGGTTTATTACCTTACAATCGCATTTGAATTGCTCATCAAGAGCAGTAAGATAGTATGTATTCATTATTGTAATCTCCTTTGAATTTTGAATTTTGGATTGAACTCAAAATTCGGAGATCACGGATATTCAGCTATGTAACAAAGCCACTTGTATAACATAAAAAGAGCTTCCTTTCTGATTTCTCATCCGGAAGCTCCTCGCTGTTCAGTCATCTGCCGAAAACAAAAAGCCACCGGCAAGACAGAGTTAGCCTATGGCTATCTGTCCTGTCGGCAGCCTCTCATGTTTGCTTTTCGCAGGTCTGGTTTAACTGACCGAAGTGTTTTCAAAGCAAGTGACCTGATAAGGATTTACGCAGCCTGTTTCATCTCAACCTTACCGTCGTTTCGCCGTTATTCAGTTTTGAATTATTTAAGCGACGGGCGGCAACTGTGTCGCCCAATCGTGCAGAGCTTTTGCAGCCTTTGCCCGTTCCGCAAGGAAAGCATAAAACTCATAGTTGTTGTAAGTGTATCTTATGGTTCTTTCATCGTCCCATTCAAAGCCGTCCGGCAGAGCAAGAACGATAGCTTTTTGCTCATTTTCTTCAAATGTGATATAGAAGTCATTGTCCGGTGTCACATATAAAGCTCTGACCGGCATCCTTGGATTATCTGTTCGTTCTGTGCCGACCAATCCCACAAAGGCTTTTGCCGTTTCTTCGGAATCGACCATAGCTTCGCATAAAGAATAGAAGGGATGTCCCGAACAGCAGAACTTTGTTTTGTAGCCCTTAATATTCAGTTCTCGGATTAACGGAGCTATTACTTCGTCAATCTCAATATGTTCGTCGTGGAATCCGTCAATGTTCGACTCCGCCCAAATCTCATTCGTTTTCAAATCATAGTAAGTCATTTTTCTACCTCACTCATATCGTACTTGCCCTGCGGGAGCATATAAGTCTATTGTGTCGTGCCTTCGACCTTTTTGCTTTCTTACCGAAACTGCTTTACAGTTCTTACACTCATATTTGATTATTCCGTTTTCATTACGGTATCCATAGTTTAGATGTCCGCAGTTTGCGCAAAACATAGGAACCGGAGTCCAAGTATCATATTTCAATTACATCACCTCATCAAATTGCTTTGTACCTTTGCTGAGGTTTTGTAAAATCAGAGTATTATACTATTATCAAGTGGCAACTCTGCTTTTACCCTCAACAAACCACTTCCCGTTTTCTTCATCAAAGAGATAGGTTTCCTTACCGCAAATCATAACAGTATACCGAAGTCCCGTACCGCCGACTTTAGTAGAAGCGGCTCGGCAGCATTGCTTCACACGGTCGATTTCGTAAACCTCGTCATTTTCAAACTTAATGGTTTCAGGTCGGCAAGTTCCATCAATCAAATGTCTTGCTCTTACCTCCACATATACTTTTCTGCGTTCTTCCATTGCCTAATTCTCCTAACTCAACATTCCGGTCGGCATTGTGATTTCTGCCCTTTCAGGTGGCAACCTTAGATTTTGACAGAGGACTGCATTTTTAATACTGTCCTTGCCGAACCGCTGTCGGATCGTTTCAATACATAGATCGAGCTTTTCCAATTTTTCAATTCTCTCAACATTGGTAAACAAATCATTTTGTCGGGGCGTGTCTTGTGGCACTAAATTGATTGCTTGAATGGTGACAGAACGAATTGGATTTCTCCAATCGTACCTTTTCTCAAAAAGGCTGAAAGCAGTCTTGGCGATGAGCATTGGGGACTGTGTAGGCATATCCAACTTCATCTGCCATTGTTTAGAGAAAAGTGTGTTATCTCGAATGTGAATAGCGACTCCATCCGCACACTTCTGATGAACACGGAGCTTATGTCCGATGTCTTGGGTTAGTTCGAGGAAAACGGGCCACACCTGCTCATTTTTCTCTAAATCTTTAACGGTGGTAATTCCGTGTCCTACACTTTTTATTGGCGAAATAAAATCATTTTTGGTAACACGGGAGTGGTCATTACCGTTTGCATATTGCCACATAGCGATTCCGTTCTTACCGAGCTTCCGTTTCAAGAAATCGGGATCGGTCTTTGCTAAATCACCAATGGTCTTTATGCAGTAGCTATCTAATACACGCTGCGTTGCTCGACCAACACCGAGCAAGTCCGCTGCGGGGAGTCCCCATATCTTATCTCTAAAGGTGTCTTTCTCAATTACGGTTATTGCATCAGGCTTTTTCATATCCGAACCCAATTTTGCAAATATCTTATTGAAAGAAACACCGACAGAGATAGTCAAGCCGAGTTCAAACTTAATCGTTTCCCGTATCTCGTTTGCAACCTTTTCAGGAGAGCCGTAGATGTGTTCTGTGCCGCTAATATCAAGCCAACACTCATCCATACCATACGGTTCCACTTGGTCTGTAAAGCGACTATAAACGCTTCTTGCGAGTTTTGAATACTTTATATATTCTTCGTAATGAGGCGGAACGATAACTAAGTCTTTGCATTTTTGCTTTGCCTGCCATACGGCATCGCCTGTTTTTACATCAAAGGCTTTTGCCGCATAGTTCTTAGCAAGGACAATGCCGTGTCGTTCTTCAACAGAACCGCAAACTGCAACTGGATATTTTCTTAAAGAAGGTTCAAGCATACATTCGACGCTTGCATAAAAATTGTTCATATCACAATGCAATATGGAACGGTTCAACTTTTTCGCCTCATTTCCTGAATTTTTTGCAAAACCACTTGACAAACGAAATGTCGTGCTGTAATATATAGACACGACACAAATGTCGTTTCTGTGTTTAGATTATAGCACGCCACTAATGTCGTGTCAATATGAATTTGCGAAATAAATGTCGTGTTTCAAAAATTTCAAATTTTAAGACGAAGGGGTATGATTATGAAATTCAACGAGAGACTTAAAGAATTGAGAGAAAAAAGCAAATTAACGCAAGAGCAGCTCGCAAAGATTTCATGTGTTTCCTCTCGTATGATACAGAGATATGAGTACGGAACATCTCGTCCTCGTTTAGATGCGGCAGAAAAGCTCGCAAAAGCTCTCAATGTAACTACAGATCAGCTTCTCGGAAATGGCGATATGCTTGTTGCACAAGCCGCAGAGAAATACGGCTCCAGAGGTGCAAAGCAGGCTCAGCAGCTCACCGAGGAAGTAACCGGCTTGTTTGCAGGCGGTGAAATGGCACAGGAAGATATGGATGTTATGATGAAAGCGATCCAGGACGCTTATTGGATTGCAAAAGAAAAGAATAAAAAATACACCCCTAAGAAATACCGTTCCGAAGAGTAAGTCCGTTTTATGGGATATATCTTTTGATAGGATTTGTGTAGGAAGGTATGAAAGGGGTGAGAATCAATGTATGTTTGTAATTCCGAAATAGTGCAAAAGGCGAATCGGATTGTTGCTCAATGCGGCACCCGTGATCCGAAACGCATTGCGAGGGAACTCGGAATAGAGGTAATGTATTTGCCGTTTTCCAAGCAGCGAGGCGCATATAAGGTTATAATGCGAAATCGCTTTATGTTTATCAAAGACAATCTGCATCCGGTAATGGAGAACATTGTCCTGTTGCACGAACTCGGACACGACACGCTGCACAGAGAAGAAGCCACCCGGACAGGCGGCTTTGAAGAATTTAATATCTTTGAAATGCAGGACAACCGTATGGAATATGAAGCAAACATTTTTGCTTCTCAAGTTGCTTTACCCGACGATGATTTTCTTGAGCTGGCTGAGCGAGGTTACGATACTCAGCAAATCGCAAAAGCCTTAAACTCCGACATTAACCTTGTGGCTTTGAAAGCGGATACGCTCATTTCGCAAGGATATAGGCTCAGACCACAAGAGCACCGAATTGATTTTCTTAAATACAATCAGTAAAGGTTATGTAGTTCAACAAACTACATAACCTTTTTCACATATAGCTTATACCACATGAAACAAAATCTGGAAATATTGGATTAAGAATGATTATGTTACAGGTTTTCCGAATATTGCCTACAGAGCTAAATGATTAGCCTTCACATTAAAATCAAAATCAACTTTCGTAATATCATTTCTAACTATTTTTATCAGCATTATTTTACCTCTTTACAACAAGGGTACATTGTAGTTTTTCAGCAATTTTTTTTGCATCATCCAAGGATACATAAAGCTGAATATCATAAGGCTGATGTTCAAAGATAGGAATAATTGTGTTCCCCAAAAACAACACCTTTCTTGCAATGCAAGCAATAGAAATTCGTTCATCTGAAACAAAATAGGATACACAAATTTCACTATTCTCCTGTAGACTAAATCGAGCAGAGTACAGCACCCTATCACGATATTCACAGTTTGATATTTCAACTACATTTTCGCCATCACATCCATCAATGCGAATAGCTACATCCTTATATAGAATACTTTTGCCCATTTTATTTCTTAGATTGAGCAAATATAGAAAAGGAACAATTAGAGCAAGAAAAGCAAAGTTGCCCAAGAGCACTTCACATATCATTGTAAGAACAAACGCAACCAGCCCAATTGTAAGCCACGTCTTCTTCGCTCTTTCCTTTTTATTTCTTTTGACAGCAATCTTTCCGATTATCTCCATATAAAAACTCCTTCGAACAATAATTACAACTAAGGGTACCAACATCTTAAGGATGCTGGTACCCCGTTGTTGCAATCCAGACGAGTGTTTAGTTGCCAGCAAGCTGCTGATCCAACTCAATGATCTTGTCTTTGCACTGGTTGATGTAGTCTCTGAAGTCCTCAACAGCCTTCGGAACAGTATTGGTGAGAAGACCTTGGTACTGCTCTTCATAGACTGAACGCGCCTTATCATAAGCAGCGCCTTCCCAGTAGTTGGGCAGTTCATTCATGGAGTCGTTAACCTGCTTTGCAGCAGCATTGAGATCCTCAATTGCCTGGTTAACCTTAGAGATACATGCCTCGATACCAGCTCTTTCTACGCGTGTTGCCATTGTGTATCATCCTTTCTATGATATTTTTATGTAAAACCTTTCGGTTTTGCACCAATTAAAATGAAACCTTATTTACTTCTTCTTCTACTTCTCTGTAGCTCTTTTCTGCTACTTCAAGCAGTTCGTCAACAGCATCAATAATTGTAATATATTTATCTACTTGCTTCGCCCAATCAGTGTCAACTTCTTCAGTGAATTTCTTTCCAGCTGGAGTTTTCCAGTTGTTTTTTAAGTTCTCAACCTCTTGAAGCAACGTAGTCTTGAAGCTTGCCAAATCTTTTGATGTGTTTTGAATTTGTGTTCTCATCTTTGAAATTTCTGAAACATCAAATTTCAAGGATGTAGGATCTCCCCATGCCATTCAATCACCTCACAGACTCATATCAGGGTTAATTTTCAATGCAGCATTCTTTGATTCTTCTGCCTTTGCACTGTCTCCCTGTTCCTTATAAATGAAATACCTAAATGCATGAGCATCTGCTCTATCCGGATACAAGTTCTCCATATAGTCAGCCAACTCGAGAGCTTTATCAAATTCGCCCAAACGAGTATGGCTAAGCAAACGGTAGATGTAGCCCTCATAAAAAGACGGATTATTAATCGTTGCTTTTCTCAAGAGCGAGGTAAGTTTACGATATTCTGCCTTTGCTTCGGCATCCTTTCCCAGTTTATCAAGAGAATGGGCATGGAAATAACGTGCTGTGCTTTCATAATACTCACCAGGATTCATGCCGATCAGTAAATCCGCTGTTTCTATGGTTTTTTCGTAATTTTCGCTTTTTCCGTAGATATCCATAATCAGGTACACAATATCCACATCTCCGCCAAGGGCTGTATTTGCCTTTTGAAGAATTGATAATGTGGTCTCGGTATCCTGTTTTCTCAAGAAGAGAATGGATTCTTGGATAACCGCTTCCTTCATTACCTTATCGAACTGACCGCCATTCTTCATCTTTTCAATAAGATCAGTTGCTTCCTGGTCTTTACTCATTTCCACCAAAACCTTAAGTTTTGTCAAAGCAAGATTTGCATCTTCAGGAAAACGTTGACAACCCAACTCACTCACATTTAATGCTTCCTCATACTTACCGATTCCAGAATAAATCTGTGCTCTCAAATCATATGCTTCAAAAGCGTCCGGAAGGACTTTTTGCATCTCATCAAGAGTATCCAGCGCCTCATCATATTTATTGTCAGCCAAATAGATTCTTGCTTTGAAAAGACGAAGCTCACCATCAAACGGCTCAGCCGCGATTGCGCGAGAAATATTCCGTAATGCCTGCGCAACATCATTGGCATCAAAGAAAATACCTGCAAGAATCTGATAAAGTTCTGCTTTCTTGAATCCGGCTTCTTCTGCCTTGTTATAATATTCAACCGCCTTTAGTCTCTCATCTTTAAGCAAATAAATATTAGCAATAGAATATAATGCTTCTCCTGAATTAGCCTCTACAACGAGAGCATTTTTAAATGCAGCCAGCGCATCATCAAACTGGCCCAAATTAGCACATGCATTACCCAAATGTATGTACGCATCATAGGATTTGACATCAATTTGAATTGCTGCTTCAAATTCTTTTTTCGCGGACTCGTATTTTTGTTCTGTCATGAGTGCAATGCCTTGGCTAATATGGTCGTTAAATCTTTCTATGTCCATAGTTGCACCTCCTAATGATTCACCTTAACGCTATTACCCTGCAGGGTGTCCCTTAGGCTTGGCGTAAAGTAATCACAAATCATAAATTTTTCAAGTTTTACTGTGTTAACCGGTTTCTTATTTTTGTAATCATCGAAATACTCACTAAGAATATCTCCCGTAAAATCAAGCATTCCTGTAGCCTCGTCAAATCGTAGCGAGCTAATATCAGAAAAATCAATAGTGATGACCCTTCTTTCGCTTGATGCACTTTGATGCTTGATTCTAAACGAATATCGGATTTTATTGTCCACAATCAGCAGGCTTTCATCAACTCTTGCAGAATTATTACTACTTGCAATATTATTTGCTAAGGCTTTAAGACAAACAGAAAAGATCAAACAAGGAGCAACAATAAACGAAGTTGAGATAATAATCCAGCTAATATCCTTTTGTGCTACACCATTAACACTTACCATGCTCAGATCAGGCATCAAGCAGTTCAAAATCGCATAGCATCCGCCACCAATAATACCCACAAACAACAAAATCTTTGAAATCGTCATAATAACACGAACACTTTTTTGGTTTCGTGCAATAGCTTTTTGTAAAGATGCCTTCTTCTTTGTATTAACAGATAACTCCATATAGCACCTCCTAACTTGCAAACAACTCAATAATGTCAGAGATTGTTTTTCCTGTTTTTGTTCCGTAATCATCGAAAGGTGTAAAGAAATCCATATTTCCAAACAAGCCCGTCGTTGCCTCAATCGCTTCTGCAGTATCTTTCAAAGTTGGTGCAGTATCACGATATTGGAAATAGTCGTGAATAGTTCCGACACTTTCGTTGATGTCTGTGACATTTTTAAATACTTTTGCTCCTCGGAACACCTTTACAAGCTTTTCATTAACTGACCAACTACCTGTATCCCAACGCAAAGTGAATTTTTTCTTTACGGTATAACTCTTTGCAAAGATACTCTTGTCAAGATTAAATGCGTCACCAGCATCCAGTTTGCCGGATGATATTTTGTATCCCATATCATGCATAATATTCCGCTTAATATTATCGTACGTAAAGCTATAACCCTTATACCACTTGTCGCCATTATAGCGAGTGTTGATATTGGCATTACCATTCTTCAAACGATAGTCTTTTACGTTACCAAGACTTGCGATGCTGCAGACGAATGAAGTGACGTCGGCTACAACCTTTACTGTATCAACCGTTTTGCCTGCCTTCTCGAATTTTTCGTTAGCTTCTTTGTCGCCCATATCATTTTTGTTAAAGTATTCGCTCAATTTGGTCTGGCTTCCATAATAACGTGCTGCACTTGGATCACCATCATTTTCATCAAACAAGTTTCCACTTTTTGAAATTGCTTTCGAATTTTGAACAACGCTTGTGACTGAGTTGACCGTTGTTATTACAGCACCTATAGTTGCAGCTGCTGCACCAATACAGCCGATCACAATGGGAATCGTTGCACCGCCAGTAAATGGTATTGCACAAATTGCAGCTATTGCGCCACCAATTGCAGCTACGGTGCCAACAACTGATGTAATAATATTCCAGACATATTTACCGTCACCGTATTTAAACCAGTCAGCAATAGGTTCAAAGGCATTTTCGATTTTGTTTCCAACCCACTTAGCCGCATCAGAAAAATCTCTAGTCCAGTCCCATTTGTTGGCAAGATCGACACAGAATGTATTGTAGATCCAATCTCCAGCCTTTTGATACCATTTGCGTTTTTCAACATACATACCGGCAATTGTTTCAATTTGGTTCGATACGTATTTATCCTTAGATTTCGCAGTCGAAATCAAAGTGTTAATAGTGCCTTCATATGCAGAAAAACGACTCGCCTTGTTGTTTAAAGAAGTAATTTTGTTCCAAGCGAGGCTCGATGCTGTTGATGCATAGCCCGCTGAATCGCTACCAGAAAGTCCGGATATAGGGGTAGTTATTCGTTTTTTGATTTCCTCTACATATCCGGTTATCTCACCTCGAACTCTCTGGGATTTTTTTACGGAATCTTCAAGATTTCCATAATGAATATAAATCTCGCTCATAATCTCACTCCCAGAAATAGATTGTTCCACCTTGAGCTCTTATTTGATTCTCAAGTGACTTGATTTCAGAATCCAACGTGTTAATTCTGCCTTGGCACCTACTAACTTCGCTGGACAAGTAACCCCTACATGATGATATTTTTGAATCCGAGCCGGTTCCCTTTTCTTTAACATCCTCCATGGCGTTACAAATAGTAGTAACCCTGCTCGTTCCCTTTAACCCTTGTTGCAATTCTGAGATGCAATTGGATATCTGCTTGTTCACATCTCTTATATCATCGTCCAGCTTATCATCGATTTTTTTAATTATATCTCTGATTGCATTTCGACGTTTTGCATAAGTATTAAAGGAGTTCTTTTTTGTTTTTCGTTGAGCTTTAAGTTGCTCCACAGTCATTCCCAAGCACCTCCTTAATATCTACTATCTTTGCCATCAAGGGCCTTTGCAAGATCCGTATCAGCCTGGATGTATTCCTGTTCCATGTTCTTAAGGCCTTCGGCAATTTCACGTAAATCTTCTTTTAGGTCACCAAACTGCTGACTCAACAGCCTGTACTTCTTTTCGAAAGTGTTACGACCCTTTCCTGCCCAAGTGAACATAAGGTTATTTTTCAGATTATCCAGGTCATTTTTTAGCTCACCCATTTTGTCAGCCAAGCTATCCGCCTTACTAATGACAGAGGCAAAATTTGATGTGTCTAGACTAAATTCTTCGCCAGACACCCTTGTGTCAGTAGTACTCATTTGCGTACCTCCTCTGCTAATTTTATTCTTGTAACACCAGATCCATCTAGCAAGAACACATCTCCTACGTTAACCGTCTTATTGTTACGAACAGCTGTAGACGGCAGATCGCAGAACTTAAATTCTTGCAGATTGCTTGTTATAATAGCCTTCTTGGAATCCTTGAATCTCTTAAGCAACTCCGGTCCACTGTAGCTAACCGCAACATCTTCAATATCCGAGAAGATAAATGCAACGCCAAGAGCCTTGAATTGTTTGACCATTCTGGTGTAAATTTCAAGAATTTCTTTAGTAGAGGACATATATTCAACTGCATCCTTATTGTTAATAAGGATGATGATCTGAGCACATTTGGCGAGTAGATCAAGTTCTCCATCCATCAGCAATTGATGACGTTTTTTCAGTTCAGGCATTATACTATCAAAAATACTTCCGATCTCACTGTAATCAATAGTGTACTTTTCAACATAGCCCAAATCAGCCTTCACCTTGAGTTGTCTTTCAACGCCATCAATAATGTACAATTCAACAGGTTTGCTCAGTACATTATGGTGAATTGCAGCCATTATGCTGTTAGTGACTGCAAGCTTCTTTCCAGAATCCTTGCCGATGATGCAGAATTCATTCCATGCCTTAAGATCTAAAGCAACGACATCAACATTTTCATAATCAAGCGCTATTGGATACTGATATCCAGCTGTCTTGAAGTTATAGTTGTTGTCAATATAGTCAAGTGTAAGAACTTCAGGAATGCTAGGAATCTTCCTGGCCAATTCATTCGGATACTGTGCATTAATCTCATCAACAAATTTCCTCACAGCGTTAGAGCGATCCAACTCTTTCTCTCCCTCAAATGCGATGAACGATTGCATTTCGTAAAGTTCTTTGCTGAGTTTGCAAAGCATACGTCCTGGAACATCCTTCGGCTGCATTCTGCAACGATCGAAAATATTCATATATTCGCCGGCGTCATTACATCTGAAAGAAAGACGGCAGGCAAAGTTGGACATATATCTGTAACCAAGACCATTTGTTGATGCGTTAGTTACAATAATAGAAATACCACAGGAAATGCCTTCACGAGTAAGATATACGAATTGGTCTTCATATGCATCTGCATAAACCTCTTTGAATGCACTAAAATTATCAATAACAAAGAAGATATGCGGCAAATCAGTATATCCTGCTTCACGATAAGCGGCATAAGAGCTTAAGCCACAGTCCAAAAACCTAGCTTTTCTATACTGAACCTCTTCGGTTAATAATTTGAAAAGGTTTTTAAACTTTTCACCTTCTGAAATTGTCACTACACCACCAACATGATGAAGAGACTCAAAGTTTTTTAGATACATAGCACCAAAGTCAGCTATGTAAAAAACAGCATCCTTTGGTGAATATCTACTTGTAACAAGTCTGATTATGCTCTGAATCAGATTGGTCTTACCGGTTTGAGATGCACCAATAATCATTGTGTTATCATCGCAAAGATTAAAGTGTGCTAACCCCTGATACTGAGAATCCGGATCATCATAAATACCCAACGGAATGGAATCCAAGGCATAGTTCCCAAGATTATTAGGAACAGTAAGATAATCTTCAAGGGGCGGTAGGCAGATGTTAGATAATCTCTCAATACCCTTGCTACTACAATAGGATGCTACATAATCAACAATTGCATCCAACTGAGTGGTGTTTACGCCTTCTGTTTTCTTTCTTTTTTGAGTATATACTGGTGTTCTTCTGCCACAAGAAGACAAACTATAAATCGAGAACTCTTTGATAGACGTATCATCCATTTTCTCTGGAGCGCCACTGTAAGCTGATTGTAGAAGTTCAAACACTTCATTATTTCCCACCTGCATATAGGCGCGACCAGGCTCCTTGATTTCTGCAGCCAGCGGAGACTTTAAGACCTCGTTACTATCCTCTTGACTTTGGACTTTCAAGCAAAGCTTAAATCTCGAGTTACTCCAGATCTGTTCGTTAACCTGACCGGACGGTTTCTGAGTAGCAAGGATAAGGTGCACACCCAAACTACGTCCAATACGTGCAGCAGAGATTAGCTCTTTCATAAATTCAGGCTGCTCTGCTTTTAATTCAGCGAACTCATCAACAATAAGGATAAGGTGAGGCAACGGAGTGTTAACTTCTCCTGCTTTAAACTTTCTTATGTACTTGTCAATGTGATTAACCTCTGCTTCTGCAAAAAGTCTTTGTCTCTTTTGAAGTTCGGCTTTAATAGATTTCAGCGAACGATCAATTTCTTTGCCATCAATGTTCGTTATTGCACCGAGAAGATGCGGCAAATCCTTAAACTGATTTACCATTCCGCCGCCCTTAAAGTCGATGATTACAAAACCAACTTCATATGGGTGGAAGAGGGTGGCCATAGATAAAATGTACGTCTGCAGGATCTCAGACTTACCAGAACCAGTAGTACCGGCAACAAGACCGTGAGGACCATGTGCCTTATCATGTAAATCCAGAGAAATCAAGCCATTGGTAGTGACACCAATAGGTGCCGCCATTGATCTAAACACTTGGGATTTGTTCCAACGTTCTTCAAGGTTCAAATCATCCACGGCAAGAATATTCAACATTTCAAACATTGAAATACTCTTGGTTAATGTACCCTCGAGAGAGATTTCTTCGCTGTAGACTGGAGCCAACAGGGTTACAATCCGCTTGGCATCTGCATCTTGAAGGACAGGGTATGTGAATTCAACAGTTTTACTGCTATCAGTTGTAGAAATCAAAACAGCTCTTTCTGCTTTGGCCTCAATGATGTATCCACAACCCAAAGGAATATCCGCTTCTTTTTCACCGAAGAAAACAAATGTAACACCCAAATCCTTTGCTTTCTCAACAAACTTTGAAATCGGATGGTTTTTGATTCCAAATTCATTTTCCACGAGAACCACACAGTAATATGGAATATTTTTTGTCTGTTCTCTGTAATTTAATTCACGAAATAAGTTTTCAAAAAGATTATTTTTGCTCTCATTATTACAAACAATATTACGTGTTCCCTTATCGTTTCCAAGATGTGGCAGCATGCGGACCCATTCATATTGTTTTTCATCATCCACAAGCAGGAAAAGTCTGACATCTCCATAATAATGTCTGACAGATACATCGATCACAATGTTTTTAAACATTGCATATAACGCCTTTTTAGCCCCTACAACCCCAACTGCATTTGCATTTTTGAAGTCTGTATAAACAGGTACATGATCAATTTTCGAATACATCTCACAGATTTTTTCAGGCATATCCGTAAGTTCATCTCCAACCTCCATACGTTCCTGCTTTTTATAATCGACCTGCCGTGCAGAATCAACACTTCCCTGACCAAGATAAACCCGAAGGAAATCTTCGTCTTCCCTCGTTTTTTCAAACAATCTGCGGTCAAAATTCATCGCTGTATCAACATCCACTCCAATATCAC
>OGPO01001639.1_pt1 | contig 13663 bp, 9 predicted proteins | sample 1553041 | NCBI WGS metagenome assembly OGPO01 (sample SAMEA2580281, study PRJEB22360) | human gut metagenome | biome: human gut; feature: human-associated habitat; material: faeces | place: Denmark | collected 2008/2010 | reverse complement strand
TGTTTCACACGCGCTTTAGCCGCGGAGGACGCTGAGTCGCGAGGAACAGCGGCTGTATCTCAATCAGCGGATTGTAAGGCGCAAGGCCGAACCATTTGACCGGAGATCCCGCAAGACGACGAATCGCATACTTGACTTCCAAAGAAATCGCGCCACGCTGCGACACCTTCGACTCAGGCATAAGCGCCTTGTGAATCAGCACATATCGAATCGGACCGATATTCGGATCAGCATCAAGCTTCGGATAGCGGCTTTCCTGCCTCGGTAGATCCCCAGACTTCGACAAATCGTTCATAATCTGATGAATATAAGCTGGAATCGACTGAGAAACCTTGAAACCAAGCCGAATGCGAACACGGAACATGTAATCCGTGCCGAAATTCTCAACCGAATACTCGCGGGTGAACGGCTCATCGGCGGTCTCGACGGAAACCGCCCACCAAGCGCGGGCACGTTTTGGATGGTCGGCGAAAATCGAGAAGAAGATATCGGTATCGATACGCTTCGTTTCCGGATCCGACGTGAGGTAGATGATATTGTCTGCAAAATATGGAATCGTATCGTCATCATGCAGCCGCTTCAGCACCGGTAGACATTCGGCGGGCTGCATATGACGACGCTGCGCACGTTCCAGCTTCGTGCCTTCGTTCCACGTGTACATAACCAGCAGAATCGCGAAGGTAAGCAGCATCGTGAACCAACCACCATGCAGGAACTTCGCCATGGAAGCGAAGAAGAACATGAATTGGATCGCAAGGAACAGCACGGTGAATACGACCGCTCCGATACGACGCCCCGAATGCCAGATGTAGACGGCAAGCAGAATGGTGGTAGTGATCATGGTGATGGTCAACGCCAGACCATACGCCGCGGAAATATGCTCGGAATCACGGAATAGCGCCAAAACCAACAGCGTGGAAACGCAAAGCACCGCATTGACCACAGGAATGTACAGCTGGCCGCGGGTACGGGCCGGGTAACGGACCTGAAGATGCGGCATCCAGTTCAGATGGGTGGCTTCAGACACCATCGTGAACGCGCCGGTGATCAACGCCTGCGATGCGATAACGCCCGCGACCACGGAAAGCACGACGGCCACGTAACGCACGCTGGGCGTCATCATTTCGAAGAACGGGTTCAAACCGTGCGTGCGGATGTAAGCCGAATCATCCCAATGATTGAGCATCCATGCGCCTTGGCCGAAATAACAGAGCACAAGCGCGATTTTGATAAACGGCCACGTGAAATAGATGTTGCCACGGCCAACATGACCCATGTCGGAATAAAGCGCTTCGGCACCGGTGGTTGACAGGAACACCGTACCCATGATGGCAAGCCCGGCGGCATTATGGCTGCTGAACAGGAATCTGACACCGTACACGGGGTTGAGCGCCGCGAACACGCTCCAATACTGACTGAGGTTCGCCAAGCCGACAACCGCCAGGAACGAGAACCAGACAAGCACGACCGAACCGAACGCCTTGCCGATACGCTCGGTGCCACGCGACTGCACAGAGAACAGCATCAGAATGATGGCCGCGGTGATCATCAGGGTCAGCTGCTTGTTTTCAGTGAAAAGTTTTTCAAAAGCTGGTAGCGTCTCCAAGCCTTCCACTGCCGAGCTGATGGACACAGCCGGGGTGAGTACGGAATCGGCGAGGAACGCGGCGCCGCCGAGCATGGCAGGAATCGCAAGCCATGCACCGTACTTTCGAACCAACGAGTACAGCGCGAAAATGCCGCCTTCGCCCTTGTTGTCGATACGCATGGCAATCAGCACGTATTTGACGGTGGTGATAAGCGTGATTGACCAGAACACCAACGAAAGCACGCCGAGCACGGCTTCGCGGTCGGCATGCGCAAGTCCGCCCTGCCCGTTGAGGAACGTCTGCATGGTGTACAGCGGCGAGGTGCCGATATCGCCATATACCACGCCCAACGCCACGATCGCCATGGCGGGCGTGATTCTGTTTGGACCGGATTGCAGACGGCTCCACCAACGACCGACGGGACCCTTGCTGGCCACCTGGTCAAGTTTGGCGGCCTCCTGCTGTTTCTCCTCGTGCTGCTTGATCAGCACCTGTCGCTCTTCCTTGGTCAGCACCTTGTGCGAAACCTTCGGCGCCTGCGTGTATGTGGCTGCGTGAAACAGCGGCTCATCCTCGTTTGGCTCGTTAGCCATAACGCTACCTCCAAGTGGCGGGCCTTCCAACCCACTCCCCAAAATAAACGCAAAAAGGCACGTTAGGAGCCTTACGAAGTCTTGTCAAATCTTCACATTGTTTCTTGCGATTCTTGATCTCGCACGAAGTAAACTTCCTGTGGGTTTTTTTCTTATTTTACCTCTTGTCTTTCTCTTACTCTCTCTTATTTTCGGATAAATCGTTTCCGTCCTGTCGATTTTCGGAATTTGTTCAGATTCCGTACACTTCGCGCGTGGTCTTTCGCGTTGACTGCGCGACTTCCGTCAGCGGTTTATCGAGATAATTCGCCAACGACTGCAGGGTGTAGGGGATCATGTATGGCGCGTTGGTGCGGCCCCGATACGGCATCGGACTTAGGTAGGGGGCATCTGTTTCGACCATGACATGACTGAGCCCGACAATGCGCGCCGACTCGCGAATACCATCGTTGCCCTTATAGCTGGATGTGCCCGAAAGGCTGAGATACCAACCGTTTTCACGTGCGATCTCACCCATTTCGGCATCACCGGAATAGCTGTGGAACACGGTCCGTTCGGGAGCGCCGTCCGCCAGCAGCGTTTCGATGACTTCCTTATGTGAATCGCGATCATGGATCTGCATGGGCAGGTTCAGTTCTTTCGCGAGCGCGATGTGCGCGCGGAAGGCTTCTCGCTGCAGTTCTTTGGCGGCTTCTCCGGTGCGGAAGAGGTCCATGCCCGTCTCGCCGATGGCCACAACCTGGTTGGGGTAGGCGGTGGCGAGGCGGTGCACTTCGGCCATGGCGTCTTCGAAGCTGGTGTCGTGCCATGGCTGGTATTTGAGCGGCAACCCGTCTGGGCCCGGCACCCCGCGGTGACCGTGGAGCACGGATTCGTTGGGGTGTATGGCGATGGCCGCATGCACGGTTTGGGGGTGTTCGCGTGCCATGTCGATGGCCGTCATGAGGTTCGGCAGTTCGCATCCGCAGTCGATGACGCCTTCGACTCCGACTTGTTGCGCTTGGTTCAGCAGTTCGTCGACGCTGTATACGGGGACTTCCGGCTGTCCTTTTTCTTGCGCTTCGTGGCTCATGGCCCGCGAGAACGGCACGACGGACGCCACATGCGTGTGGTTGTCGATGACGTGCGCGTTCTCGGGAAGTGGTTGCGGTGCTGGCGCCCAGCTGCGGTCACGATGGTGTTTGCTCATGCCTCCAGCCTACGCTCGATGGCAGTCTTGCTTCGGAAGCCGCGTTATTCATCGATGGCAGTGTGATTAACCAACGCACCTCCATATGTTTTGCGACGTAGCGCTGAAACGCTTTCCGCGATTAGTCATGGAGGGTGAGGGTGGTGAAGGACCAGGAGGGGGCGGTGTAGGCGCCGCTGGTTAGGTCGATTGCGGTTTCAACCGGAACGGTTGGCGAAGCCTTGCCGATTTCACCGGCGTACGGGTCGGTTCCGGCGAGCACGGTGGCGGTTGCCGAAGCGCGGGATTCCGCGGAAACACCAAGCTCTTCAAGCACTTGGTTCAGATCAATCTCGGCTTCAGCGTCGAGCGCGTTGACGATACGCACGTAGGTGACGCCTTCAGCATCATTGCGAGCCACGGTGACGGTACGGCGGGGCTCTTCCGGCTTCTCAACACCCTGTGCAACAAGCTCTCCATCGATATACAGCTTCATGCTTTCGCCGCGATCGGCCACTTCGATGCGCACCTGCCACACGGTTCCGGGGAACACTTCGTCCATGGACCATTCGGTGCCGTCAAGATTGTAGGCGGTACCGTCGCGCACCACCTTGATTTCGAAAGCACGACCGAAGGAGGTGATGTTGTGGTTCTTGCCGTTGATGTCGCCGTGGACCAGCTGCAAGCCCCAACGACCCTGATAGTAGGTGATGGTGGCGTTGATGGTGTAGGCGTCAGAGTCAATGTTGAGGTTCGTGTTCATCGGACCATTGCCTGCGTAATGGCAGTCCTCAAGCTCGACATGGCGGCCATCAGCGGTGTCAACGCTGAAGTTGGTGATGTCGGCGTGAGCGGCACCTTCCAAGCGCAGGCCAACGGTTGGTGGCAGTTCGCGACGCAGCGTGGTCTTGCCTTCCACCGCGACCGGCCATGCGGTATCGGACGTGGTGGTGGCATACATCTGCTGCACCCAGTAGCTGTACGGCAGGTAGGTACGTTCGTTGTCGAAGTAGATCAGATCAGGATTCCAGCTGTGATGTCCGTTCTTGGCAAACAGCGGCGCATACGAAGACATGACCACGGCATCGCCGTTCAATTCCATGCGACCCATGAACGCCGCTTCGGAAAGACCGTTGATCAGCTGCGTGTTCCACGAACCATACTCGCCCAAGTACACCTTCGGGCCCTCACGATCCGTGGTGTCGTAGTGGTCGAGATTGTGGAACCACCAGCTGGAGGACTGATAGGAATGCTCGTCAACGATGGGAACGCCGGCTTCACGCGCATACTGCCAACCAGCCTCGTAGTCGGGACCGCTCGGAGCCGGACCGACCGTGCCAACCACAACAATATCCGGGTAGGTGGCCTTGACCGCGTCGAAGATCTGCTGGAAGCGGTTCCTGAACACGTCATCGATGAGATCTTCGTTGCCGATGCCCAAATATTCAAGGTTGAACGGTTCCGGATGACCCATGGCGGCACGCTTGGCACCCCATTCGGTGGTCGCGGCATCGCCATTGCAGAATTCGACCAAATGCAGCACTTCATCGATGTATGCCGGCATGTCTTTCTGCGCGATCGGCACCGGGCCCTGACTGGTGTTCTGGCAGCTCACGGCGGCGGGCAGCACCGGCAGCGGCTTCGCGCCAATGGTTTCGCACAGGCACAAGTATTCGTAGTAGCCGATACGGAACGACTGGTGGTAGCCCCACAGGTTGAAATTGTGCGGCCGATGCTCAACATCACCGATGGTGCGATCCCAGTGGTACATGTTATCCATGCCAAGACCGTGGGTGATGCAGCCGCCCGGGAAGCGCATGAAGCGCGGCTGCAGATCGGCGAGCGCCTTGACCAAATCGGGACGGAAATGCTTAAGCCCGTTGTAGGTGGTGCGTGGTTCGAGGGTAACGAAATCAAGATCGACGGTACCTTCCGTGGTGAAGGTGAGTCGCAAAGCGCCTTCATGTACAACGATGGCATTGCTTTCACCGGAAACCGTCAGCGAAACCTCTTGCTTACGCCAATCGTTGGAATCGACGGTGATATCTTGTTCTGCAATCGCATTTCCATCGTCGTCAATCAGAGCGACGGTGACGGGAAGTGCGGAAGCTTCGCAATTGCTGGAAATACGCATCCATGCGGAGAAATCGTAGGTTTCGGAAGACCATGCCGTCCCAGCCGATATTTTCAAGCGAAGCCGGCGCCTGTTCGACTTCGACGGACGCATAGTGCGGGTTTTCTTCGGCTACCGGATTGTCGGTGAGCACGTCGAAGGCTGCGAAGGAGCCGGCGGGCACGATTTTGCGCCAGAAGCTGTAGTTGCTCCAGTCGGAGGAGTCGGCGCGATTGTATTCGAATGCGCCGTTCTGTACGAGGTCGGCGTTGAGTCCGCCGTCGCCGGAGTAGCTGATGTCTTCGTAGAAGATGCCCCACAGGTCGGTGCTGATGTTACGCACGCCCGCCTTGTTGAGGGTTGCGATGAGTTTGTCGGTCATGGTGTGTCCTTGGATGGTGTTGGTTGTTTGTTGGGTTGGATGGTGTTGCGGTACGTGCGATTGGTTGCGATTCGACGTCTGTCTGGCACCGTTTCGTCATCGGTCGACCGCCGGCCGCGCTCGGGGAAGCGCCGCTCATCGGGAATCTGGCGACCGTACGCATCGATGCACAGCGGGGTGCCGTCGGAGTAGCCGTGCGCATGGGCGTTGGGATCGAACCAACCCGCATCGATGACTAGGGTGTCTCAGCCGGCGTCCTTGAGGTGGTCGGCCATGAAGCGCGCGTTGGCCAGGGCCTCCCGATCGGTGACGGCGGTGCCGTAGGAATCCCAGCTGTTCCAGCCCATTGGCGGTCGCCATGCTTTTGGCAGATCCTCGGTAGTCGCCATTGCCTTCTCCTTGTACAACGTTAGAAAAGCGTGCCGTTTACAGTATCTGACGTCATCCTTGACTTACTTGTTCGACTTCATCATCTTGGAAAACTTCAGATATGTACCGTTACATATTTTATAGCATATTTCAGAAATCACAATCATGATAGGATATCGGTGATTCTTTGAAATTTCAACGATTACTAGAAAATCATCATATATAATATCGTTACAGAAAAACTTGGCTGTAAGGAGCGGTGCATGGCAAACGGCAAACCGACATTGCGCGACGTGGCGGCGGAAGCCGGCGTCTCCCCCATGACCGCATCGAATGCGCTGCACGGCAAAGCCGGCGTCAAGGAATCGACCCGAGCCAAAGTGCTGGCAGCAGCGAAAAAACTCGACTATCGCATCAATCTGACAGCCAGCATGCTCAAATCAGGTCGCAGCAACATTATTCACATCATCGTCAACGAATTCGATTCGCCGTTCTATTCGAAGCTGACGCAAACATTGAGCCGCGAGATCACCTCACGCGGACTCACGCCGTTCATCGAGCAAACCCAGTATTCGCCGGACGCGGCCGAACATGCGCTGACCAGCAATCCGTTCTCAGGGCAGCTCTTCGACGGTGAGATTCTGCACGCCACCGGATTGGGCACGAATCTACCGCTCGCCAAACTCAACGGCGGGCGCCCTCTCGTACTGCTCGACGCATGCGAGGAAACGCCAACCGTGGATGCCGTGAATTTTCCCAACGAGGAGGGCGAACGCGCTGCGATGCAGTATCTGATCGCCCAGGGATGCCGGAATATTGCGATTGTCGGGCATACGTTCGTGCCGCGCGCCGAGTTGGCGCATGCGCAGAACGCATTTGCATTGCGACTTCGAGGAGCGTGCGCGGCGTTGCTGGACGCAGGATTGCCATATGACGAAACCATGGTGTTCGAAGGCGGTCGCTCCGACGAAGGCATTACCGCCGGGCACGCGATCGCCGAACGGATCATGGCGGCGCGAAGGACGGACTGCGGAGCCAGCGCGGGTGCTGGAGACCTCGAAACAGGCACGGCCGGAACCGCCGATTTCAACGATGCAAGCGGCAAGATTACGGGCAGATCGATCGAAACGACCGACAAGATTCCCGCAATCGCGTTCGACGGAGTGTGCTGCGCCAATGATTTCGCCGCATTCGGCGTGATTCGCGGCCTCGCCGACTATGGCATCCATGTGCCGCAAGACGTGAAGGTGATCGGATTCGACGGCGTGACTTCCGGAACCTACGCCACCCCTTCGCTGAGCACCATCCAAGTGGATCTCGACCAGCTTGCCAAATTCGCGGTCGATATGATTGTCGAACGGATCGAACGCGGCGAAGTGAATGATAATTCCAGCAATGCCGGAAATTCCAATGATGCAGGCACGGTGCTGCCGCCGAGCCGCGCAACCATCGGATATCAGTTGGTCGAACGTGAATCCACGACCGCGATCATATAGCTATCGTGCGTTCCGCGCCCGATTGCAGCGGAACGCACGATAGCCGGAAATACGGCATTTCAGCGATTGGTCGGCTCAGCCCCGATCAGTCGCGGCGGCGAATGGCAAAGATGCGGGCGGAGGGTTGCTTGGAGGTGGCGGCGTTCAGACGAACCGTTTCCGGATCCATGCGTTTGATAGTCCACGGTTTGGCATTGGGCGCATGGTCCGGTTCGGCAGGATTCGGGAACACCTGTTCGATGGTTTGATCCGCATCCAACGGCATGTTCACGGACGGTGTGCCGCCGCGACGCCACACGATGATGTAGTCGGGCTTATCTTCCGGCTGAGGTTGCTGATCGTTCTGCTCGGCAGCCTGCTCATTCCAAGCGGATTCGCCGTACACATACGCGTCACACATATCCGTTTCGACATGACGCAAGCCGACGGCAAGCCAATCGCCGTCGAAGTCGGGAAGTCCGGACGGCCAGAACGGCACCATATGCTGCTGGTCGGCAAGTACACAACGATGTAAGGCGATAGCGTCGCGAACGAGTGAAAGACGCGGCTCCGTCATGCGATCGATGAAACCAGACAGATACAGCCTGCCGAGCACACCCGTAGCAAGCGTGAACACAGCAGTCTCATCATCCATCTCTTGCTGAGCGTAACCCCAATTACCCTGCTGTTCCGGCAGAATCGTCATACCTGCACCAGCCGCAATCGCAGCATAAATCAGAGGATCGCACTGGTCGGAAGTGGACTGCAAATCCAAGCGGGACAACTGCGCGTAATCGGCGCGCATGGCACCGGAACCGCAGTTTTCGATCATCACATCCGGATGACGGCGACGCAGATCGTCAAGCCAATCCACATATGCGCGGCAATGCTCGAGCAGGCCATCGCCAACGGACTCGGCATTCAAATCAGTGCCGACGCCGGGAATGGTGTTGTAGTCGAACTTGAAGAACACCGCACCGAAATCGTCAATCAAACGATCAACAGTACGCGTAACATGCTCTCGCGCTTCGGGAGAACGGAAATCAAGCAGATAACGACCCGAATCGCACACGCGAACACCATGACGCTGGAAGAACGCGGAATCCGGCAACATGCTCGCAAGCGGCGATTTCACGCCGATCACTTCAGGTTCGAGCCACAGTCCCAAGCCCATGCCATGAGCACGAATCGTGTCGGCAAGACCGCGCAGACCGGCGTCGCCGAAACGGTTGGTGGAGGCCTGCCATTCGCCGACCATGTCCCACCAGCCGCCGTCGGTGCTGTCGTACCAGCCGGCGTCAATGCAGAAAACATCCGCGCCAACGCTTGCCGCACCTTCAATCAGCGGCAGTTCCTTCTCAATACGAGGGTCACCGAACAGCGTATTCATGTAATCGTTGTAGATCACAAGACCCTGCGTATGCTCGAACTGATCGACGCGCCCCAACTCACGAGCCTTGGCAATGCGCAGCGCACGACGCTGCAACGTCATTTCGGCAACAGCCTGCTGCCAATCGCCTGCGGCAATGGCAAACGACACAGGAACGGACTCGAAATCATTGCCTTCACCAAGATTGGTGAACCAACCATGATCCTTATATTCCGGACCGAACGCAGTGACGTGCAGACCGGGATCGTCCTCGCCGACTTCCCACTCCCACGGACCGTTATGCTCGATCTGCCACATTACGGAAAAATCGCGGGCGCGGCGTACCGAACCTTCCACCTGCAGAATGCCGGCCGGCTCATGCTCTCCCGAGCTCCATGTAGAAGTCGAGCTCATGGCAAAACGCGAACTAGACTGACCAGGATTGATTTTCTGGTTGCGGTTACGCACCTGAGTGTCACGCAGCGGACGAACACGCCAATCGTTTTCCACAGCCCAAGCGGCATCGCCCCAGAAAATATTCGAACGATGCACCTTGCCGCAGTTGACGCGCATCGGAACGGTCAGATTCAACGATGACACCGCTTCAATCGGCAGTTGCCTGGCGGACTGCAGACGCGTGTAGGTGCGCACTGCGGAAAGATTCGGGAACGCCTCGAATACGGAAGTGGCCACCAAGCCTGCATTGGAATCGGCGGAAACCGCCTCGGACGCGGAATTCGCGGCGGAATCGGCTGCGTCACGTTCGCTTGCCGTCGGCTCGAATTCACGACCTTTCGGTTCAAGATCGGCATACGGCGCGAACTGCGTGATCTCCAAACGGAACGGATCGGCGGAACCTGGTTCAGGTTCGGAAGCAAGCGCGGAAACGAATCGCAATTGGCTGCCGGCAACTGTGGCAATCAACGTCAGTCGGTTGTCTTGCGAACCGGTATTGGCGGCACACACCTCAACAATCGGACGCGGATCCTTTTCAACCACTGGCTTTCCATCGTCAGACAAGCGACCATCGATCGGAACCATATTGCGCCCTACAACGTTGCAGAGGCGAACGGGGGAATCGGCGGCAATGTCAAACAGCATGGAGACCACACCATTGCCCCATTCAAGGCGCCCATCCTGCCGAGGAACAAGGGGAATCATATTGCCGTTCTCCATTGCCATCTCCTTCGAATTCCGAATGCCGCCTATCCGTTGACGTGCATCGTTTGACGTACCCTCACTAGCTTAAGCGGAAAACGGGGCAACCGCGATGTGCGTGTCTACGCACCTTCAGCAAATATTCAGCAACTGAAATGACCGTTCGAAGACCAGCAAATACCTACTCGAATTGCAGATATTCCACGAATTGAATCGGCATATCCTTGGATTCCGTGATATTGCTGAATCCGAGAATAACCCCTTCTTTCGGCAGTCCCTTCATGGAAGTCCATGTTTTCGAATGGGACAAGTCGAATCCGACAGCGTCGTTCACATCGGAAACCGGATTGCCTTTGGCGTCGACCAGCGCATCCTTGACCTGCTCAAGATCGGCGGCACTCATCACTTCCGCGGGTTTGGTGATGTCGCCGCGATCATTGACTTCGGCGAAAATATCGGTTTCGGCAACAATCATGTTGATCTGACCTGCCGAAACGCGAGCCGTCAACGATGTGGAACCATCTTGCGCGGCATTCTCGCTAATCGCAATGGAGGCATCCGTCCGCACGAGACGCTCGTCTTCAATACCTTGCGTCTTCACAAAATCAGCGCCCAACGCATCAATCTGTTCGGAATATTCCGCCATATCGACACCTTCAAGACTCAGCTCGGCCTCGGGACCTTTGGTCACATACGAGATGACGAAAGCAAGTACCAAGCCGACCACTGCGATAATGATCAGCACATCGGTCAGAAAGTTCTGCTTGAAGTACGGCCACTTGTCTTTCGGCGGCAGCTCGCGGAAGGTTTTGAATTTCGATTGCTTCGCATACACGTTGGTGGATGCGAGCGCTGCGACCGCATCTTGCTGCTCCTGGGTGAGAACTGGCTTCTCTACTGCCATACCAAACCTTCCCGCGTTGTTTCATCGACGCATTCACGCGTCATCTTCGTGCGCAGCAACATGCGTTGCTTTCTCACTTCCCTATCTTCCGCCTCGTACCTGATAATTTGCGGCTAGCCGCCGGCCGAAAAACGACAAGCGGCTAGCAGGAAGGCTGATTTCAAGCCAATCAGTCCAAGCCCTAATCAGCCCATTTAGACCTTGATCATGGCGTATTGGGAGTCGTAGAGGCGATAGTAGGCGCCACGCTTGGCGAGCAGCTCGGCGTGGTTGCCTTGCTCCATGATCTGCCCATGATCGATGTAGCAGATCATGTCCGCGTTCTCGATGGTGGACAGTCGGTGCGCGATGATGAAGCTCGTGCGTCCCTTCAGCAGGTGGTTCAATCCGGCCTGAAGTGCCTCTTCGGTACGCGTATCGATATTCGACGTGGCCTCGTCGAGAATCAGAATGCGCGGATCGGCCAGCAGCACGCGGGCGAATGCAATCAGCTGACGTTGACCAGCGGAAAGCGTGGAACCGCGCTCCTCCACCACCGTGTCGTATCCGTTCGGCAAATCCATAATGAACTCGTGCGCATGCACCGCCTTCGCGGCCGCTTCGATCTCAGCATCGGTCGCATCCAACTTGCCGTAACGGATGTTCTCGCGCACATTGCCGGAGAAAATGAACGTATCCTGCAGCATGACGCCCATCTGCCGACGCAACGATTCCAATGTGACAGAACGCACATCATGACCATCAATTGTGACCGAACCTTCTGCAACGTCGTAAAAACGCGACAGCAGATTGATAATCGTGGTTTTGCCGGCACCGGTCGGACCAACCAACGCAACGGTGCTGCCTGGCTCAACATGCAGATCAACCAGATTGAGAATATTGCGACCGTCAGGCTCGTAACGGAAAACTACATCGTTGAAATCGACGCGTCCTTCAATTTGCGGCAGTTCAGTCGCGTCAGGAGCGTTACGAATCTCCGGCTGCACGTCAAGCGTTTCGAAAATACGCTCAAGATATGCGGAACAAGTGATCAGCTGATTGTAGAAATTGCCGATGCTGATCACCGGATTCCAGAAATTATTCGCATAGCCAACGAACGCGATCAGCACGCCGGTGGAAACGTTCACCGCGCCGAAGCCCGTGACGCCCACATAGTAGATGAATGCGATCGTCATGACGGAAATGGTTTGAATGCCCGGCCACATGAGGAACTGGATATGCACGGCCTTCATCCACGAGGTGCGCACGTCGTCTTGCTGCTCTTGGAAGGTTTTGAACTGCGCCGCCTCCTGGGCGAAGGTCTGCGTGGTTTTCACGCCGGCGATCGACTCGTGAATGAACGCGTTGAGATTGCTCTGCTTGTTCGACAACACCTGATACGCGCGGCGCTGGAAATGCTGCAATACCAGCACCCACGCGATCAGGAACGGGAAGAGCACCAGGCTGAACAGCGCAAGCCGCCAATCGACCACGAACATGACCACCAGCGTGATCAGGAAGGTGAATACGTCGGAAATCACATTGATCAGGCCGGAACTCAACGTGTCGGAAAGCGTGTTCACATAATTGACCACGCGAATCAGGATTTTGCCGTGCGGACGCGAATCGAAATAGCTGAACGGCAGCGTCTGAATATGCGTGAAGATATCGCGGCGCATGTCTTTCAACATGAGCTGACCGACGCGAGTAATTTCGACGGTACGATAACGCAATCCAAACTCATACATCACAATAAGTACGGCCATCAACCCCGTTAATTCACCAAGTAAGGTGAGATTTTTCGACGGAATCGCGCTGTCAATCATGATTTTCGTCAAATATGGCACGACTACCGCAATGCAGCTCATCATGACGACGACGGCAAGAATGCGTATGATTCGCGACATATACGGCTTTACATAGACGCCGATGCGCAGAATATCATGCAGGTTGATCTGTTCTTCCAGCTCTTCATCTTCGCGGTATGTGTTACGTTTTGCCATGGGTTTTCCCCCTTTCCTGCTTTCCCGCGCCTACGCTTCGAAACCTTGCGAACGACCCGCCTGCAAGCCGAGCTGCCTGTAGTAGATCTCCCAATATCGGCCGTGCGCGGCCACCAGTTCGTCATGCGTGCCGCGCTCCACAATGCGGCCATGCTCAAGCACGAGGATCAGATCGGAATCTTTCACCGATGAAATACGGTGTGCGATGGTGACGATGGTTTTCTGTTCGTCCAGTTCGCGCAGATGGCGCTGGATTTCCGCTTCCGTTTCCATGTCGACGGCGCTGGTCGTATCGTCCATGATGAGGATCGACGGATTGTCGGCGAGCGCGCGTGCGAGGCTCAGGCGCTGTTTTTGGCCGCCGGAAAGGCCGACGCCACGCTCTCCGACCACGGTATCGTAGCCTTCCGGCATGCTGCGGATGAAGCCGTCCGCGCCGGCGATGGTGGCCATGCGGCGAATGTACTGTTCGTCGTATTCGCGTTGTTCGCCCGCGCCGAAGCTGATGTTGCCGCCGATGGTGTCGGAGAACAGGAACGTGTCTTGCGCCACGACGCACAC
>OGPO01001626.1_pt1 | contig 13814 bp, 11 predicted proteins | sample 1553041 | NCBI WGS metagenome assembly OGPO01 (sample SAMEA2580281, study PRJEB22360) | human gut metagenome | biome: human gut; feature: human-associated habitat; material: faeces | place: Denmark | collected 2008/2010 | reverse complement strand
CCCGTGCCCTTATCAATAATCCGGCAGTGATATTGGCGGATGAACCTTCCGGTAGTTTGGATACACATAATAAAGAGGAGTTGCACCAATTGTTTTTTAAACTTCGTGACCAGTTAGGGCAGACATTTGTTATTGTGACACACGATGAGAGTTTGGCTCGGATAACCGATCGGACAGTCCATATAATAGATGGAATAATTAATAACTGTTAATAAGTTGAACGAAATTCTGAAAAAAAGATACCAAACGGCTAATGTATAGTTCATTATTAACTAATTAGCCGTATCTTTATATCGCTTCTCTACAGAAGTCTGTGAAGATGGTACGTAGAGTGTTTGTTTTGTTTGTGTGTGATGCATTCTTATCTAGTGTGATAAGGATGCATCTTTTTTTATTCAAAACAGACATAAGGCGATATTCGTTCCAGATCTTTTTCGGAGAATTCTTCATAGAGCTTCAGCTGATCCAGATTTTGTATTTTTCCTTTCTTCCTGCGATACTCGACGATGGCTTTTGCCTGGTAAAAGTTGATATAAGGGTGGGCTTTCAGACGTTCTATCCCGGTTTTGTTGAGGTTCATCCGGAGAGTGCCTCCTTCCTCTACAGAGAACCAAGTGCATAGCTTGTCCACGGGCAAATGTATATCCTGTAACTGTTCTACTTTATAGAAGCCTCCCAACTGTTTTCTGTATCCTACGATCATACGGGCGATAGCACTGCCTATACCGGGTATCTTTTTAAATTCGATGGTATCGGATTGATTTAAATCGATTACGGTTCCTGTCGGGTATTTGTAATATTGCAGAGAATCCTGTGCTTTTTTGTGGGTTAATAACCGGATGGTATCCTTGACTCTATGTTTTTCTGCTGTGGATATAGAAATATAAGGTAAAAGAGTCTTATACTGTTTTTCTGTCAGTCCGTATATTTTGCGAAGATCTTCCGGCTTACGGAAATTCCCTCCTTTTGCCCGGTAACGGAGGATATTGCCGGCCATCCATGAAGGGAGTCCGAGACTTAGAAATGTACTGGAATCGGCAGTGTTGGGATCGAAAGAAGCCAATACGATTTTATGCTTTTGGGAAAAGTGATCAGCATTGTCACTTTTGGGGGAGTGCTCCCGTTTTTTTATGGATGTAATGAACGTTTCATATTCTTTTTCGGATTCCGGATTGTCTTTTATTTCGGTGTCCCTCGCCGGCATGAACCACGAGATGGTACAAACTAAAGTGATCAGTATGGTAAGTATTAAAATACCTTGCCGTTCGGTACGAGAAAAATAAAAGAAATCTTTCCACATGTTATTTAAGCAATCCCAGTTCGTTGATAAAGATACAGGAAATTGCTATAGGTGCAATATATTTCAATATAAAAATGATAAGTTTATAAACCGGTATTTTGAGCGAACCGTTATTGGTTATCTCGCTCCATACGATTTTCTTGTCGAGATACCATCCGGTGAATATGGAAACGCATAACCCGCCGAGAGGCAACATGATTTTGGCAGTGACAAAGTCGAATAAGTCGAACATACCCAATCCGAATACGGTGATGTTTTTAGTCACTCCGAGTGAGAGCGAGCAAAATATACCTAAGAAAATACATCCGCCTGTAACCAGTTGTGCTGCACGTTTTCTCGTGAATTTAAACTCTTCATGCAAATAAGCGGTAACTACCTCGTGCATGGAAATGGTCGATGTAAGTGCTGCTACGGCGAGTAATACATAAAACATCACTGAAAAGATATATGCTAATATCGGGATGCCGCTAAATGCCTGTTGGAACACATTGGGCAGAGTAATAAAGATGAGACTTGGCCCGGCATCAGGCTGTATGCCTACAGAAAAAGCTGCTGGGAAAATAATAAAGCCGGCCAGGATTGCCACCAGCGTATCGATGATTCCTACACTGAAAGCTGTTTTTGTCAGATTGGTCTCTTTGCTGAAATAGGAAGCATAAGTACAGAGACACCCCATGCCCAGACTAAGGGAGAAGAAAGCTTGCCCCATGGCGCTTAGGAATACATTCCCGTTTACTTTGCTGAAATCCGGTTTTAGCAGAAACTCGATCCCTTTGTTTGCACCCGGCAAAGAAACCGAACATACTACCAGAATAAGAATAATGATAAATAGTAGGGGCATCATTATTTTAGATGATTTTTCAATTCCTTTCTCGACGCCTTTCACTATGATGAAATGAGTTCCTAATAGAAATAGGGTCAACCACAGTATCGGTCGCCAAGGGCTACTTGAAAAAGCTTGGAAAGAAGAAATGAACTCATCGGGCGTTTTTCCTGCAAAACGATTGGTTACCGCTTCGATAATGTATTCAAGTGTCCAGCCGGCTACTACCGAATAGTAACTGAGAATAAGAAATCCCGCCAGTACACCCATCCGGCCCACCCAACGCCAATGAGTGCCCGGAGCTAACTTCTGATAAGCTCTTGCCGTATTGGCACGTGAATGCCGGCCGATAAGGAATTCGGATACCATGATAGGCATACCCAATAAAAGGATACATCCCAGATAAATAATGATAAAGGCGGCGCCGCCATGATTGCCGGTTTCATATGGAAATCTCCAGATGTTTCCAAGCCCTACGGAAGCACCAGCAGCTGATAATACAAAGCCAAGCTTTCCAGAGAAAGTGCTTCTTTTGTGTTTCTTCATTATAAGTTGTCTCCTTTAACTAATGTTTCCATACGCATTGAGCGTATCTGAATCAGTTTAACACAGCAGCAGGAAAAAAGCAAAGAAACTGATAAAAATATTGTATGGAAAATATTACATATGTATGCCATAGAAAGACAAGTGTTTTTGTATAGTGTGCTGAAAGTGACTGATTATTAAAAAAAATACTTGCAAATATCAGAATCATCATATAAAGTAAATATTGCGGATAAGAAAAATAAACATAGGCATTTCTTTCTGATGAACAAAAAGAAATGAACTCTGGAGAGTCTCATAAGTGAGCGCCGAAGGTGTACAGTTTCTATTAGGAAACTAATCTCTCAGGCAAAAGGACAGAGCTTTATAAGCAATGTATTCGATACTCTTTAGAGCTGATTTAATCAGCTCTTTTTTGTATACTCAGATATGCAAAAATCAAGCTGTTCAAGGTTACATTCGCAAAGATCTATTTTTGGAGGAATGAAAAATGTTAAACACGCTAAACGATGTACTAAACAACGTCGACAATTTTATTTGGGGGATGCCCCTCATCATCTTGATCCTTTTTACAGGAATCTTATTGACAGTCAGGCTTCGAGGACTACAGATCAGACATCTTGGAAAGGCACTACATTATGTATTTCATAATGAAGATGATGGAGAAGGAGAAGTTACAAGTTTTGGTGCATTATGTACGGCACTTTCAGCAACGATCGGAACTGGTAATATCGTAGGATGTGCGACAGCAATCGTTGCAGGTGGACCAGGAGCATTATTCTGGATGTGGCTTGCAGCCTTTTTTGGAATGGCAACAAAATATGCTGAAGGAATGTTAGCGGTTAAGTATAGAGTGATCGCAGAAGATGGTCACGCACTTGGCGGACCATTCTATTACATTGAAAAAGGAATGGGTAAGAATTTTAAATGGCTTGCAAAATTATTCTGTGTATTTGGAACAATGGTAGGTTTGTTTGGAATCGGAACATTTACACAGGTAAATGGAATCACATCAGCAGTTAATAACTTTTTTGACCCATCCAATGTACATACGATCAGCTTATTTGGAATGAATTATTCTATTAGCGTTGTTGTAGCAGGAATTATCGTAACAATCTGTGCAGGACTTGTTATCATTGGAGGAATCAAGAGAATCTCTAAGGTATCAGAGGTTATCGTGCCATTTATGGCAGTGACATATATTGGTGTCTGTCTGATCATTGTATTCACACATTTACCACAGGTACCAGCAGCATTTGCTGAGATCGTACAGTCAGCATTTGGACTAAAAGCAGTTGCAGGTGGAGCAATCGGAGCTATGACAGTTGCAATGCAGAAAGGTATTGCAAGAGGAATCTTCTCTAACGAAGCAGGACTTGGATCAGCACCGATCGCAGCGGCAGCAGCTCAGACAAATGAACCAGTACGTCAGGGACTTGTATCTATGACAGGAACATTTATTGATACGATCATCGTATGTACAATGACAGGACTTGCAATCGTTATGACAGGTGCATGGGATATGGGACTTGAAGGAGTTGCAGTCACAACAAAGGCATTTGCATTAGGACTTCCATTCCCTGCAAAAGCATCAGCATTTGTATTAATGATGTGTCTGGTATTCTTTGCATTTACAACAATTCTTGGATGGGCATATTATAGTGAAAGATGTCTGGAATACCTGGTAAATGGAAAGAAATTCGTTATCACAGCGTTCAAATGGTTTTATATTTTAGCAGTATTTATTGGACCATTTATGACAGTTAGTGCTGTATGGACTATTGCGGATATCTGTAATGGATTAATGGCATTCCCGAACCTTGTAGCACTGCTTGCGTTGAACGGAGATGTTGTATCTGAGACAAGAGGATATCTTGAAAGAGTTGGTATTGTGAAAACAACAGTAGGAGAAGCATAAAGAAAATATTGCTTTACTTTAACACTCTGATATAGTATAGTGGAACTATAAGATCAGAAAGGGAGTAAATGCTAATGAGCAAGAAAATCAAGACAGAAGCGGCAAAAAGATTATTTCAGGCAGTACTGACATTAGAGACAGAAGAAGAATGTTTTACATTTTTTGAAGATCTTTGTACAGTAAATGAATAGCTCAGAGATTTGAGGTGGCTTCGATGTTATATGATAAGCATACATACTTAGAAGTTGCAGATAAGACAGGTGCTTCCACGGCAACCATCAGCCGAGTGAATCGTTCATTGAATTATGGAAGTGATGGCTATGATATGGTATTTAAACGAATGAAGAAATAGGCAGATGCCTATTTCTTCTTTTTCTTTTCTGCTTTATTGTTTGACTCTGGTTGATAGAGTTCATCGATCATTTTCTCAATCACCTGTTTCCTTAGATAGATATCATATCCAAGAAGTGTAATAAAAGCAAATTGCTGCAGCTGTTCTTTCTTCTTCGACTCCTTTAATTCAGCAAAAGTAGCCTCAGATTTATGAAATACATCTGCGATCGAATCTCGGATCGCCGTATTATGATCATGCTCCAGCTTGAAAATCTCATTATAAATCGTATAAAAAGAATTCTTTGAGTCCTGATCATCAAAATGTTCATTTAAAGGATCTAACAGATTCTTAATATCTGAAATTGATAAAAAATTCTTCAGATAATAAATATAAATTAAAAGAATCATGTGATTCCTGGAATATTTCTTCTTATTAGAAGGTGGAAGAAGATGGTTTTTGGTATAGTTGTTGATCATGGTTTTTGTAAATATCTTATCTTCTTCGAAACGCTTCGTATTCTTTAGCTGTTCTTCTAAAAAAGTAGTGACCTGATCCATATACAATTCGATGTTTGGAAGGTCTTCTGGAAGCACATAATCGAGTTTCATCCATTCTTCGAGTTGTTTTTCAAATTCCATAATGATTTCTCCTTATCTTATGACTATATTATACGGTTATTCAAACCATATGACAAGAGAAAAAACATCAGGTGCAACGGACTGGACTCGCTTCGCTCGATAAGGTATAATAGCAGTTAAGCTTTGAGAAAGGAATTTATCTATGGGAATTTATGATACATTAAATGAACAGCAGCAGGAAGCCGTTTTTTGTACGGAGGGACCGCTTTTGCTTCTTGCTGGTGCAGGGTCTGGAAAGACTCGTGTGTTGACGCACAGGATTGCTTATCTGATGGATCAGGGTGTGAATCCTTATCATATTATGGCGATCACATTTACAAATAAAGCAGCGAAGGAAATGAGAGAGAGGGTCGATGATCTGGTCGGATTTGGAGCAGAGCATATCTGGGTCAGTACTTTCCATTCAACTTGTGTGAGAATCTTAAGAAGGCATATTGATAAGCTTGGTTATGGAAACAGTTTCACGATCTATGATGCAGATGATCAGAAATCCCTGATCAAACAGATCTGCAAGCAGTATAAGATTGATACAAAGATGATGCCAGAGAGAAGGATCATCAATGAGATTTCTTCTGCTAAAGATGAATTTATGACACCTTCCGAGTACGAAACAAGACATCAGTATGATTTTAAGAAGAAAAAGATCGCACAGATTTATAAAGAATATCAGAAGCAGTTAAAGGCAAATAATGCACTGGATTTTGATGATCTGATCTTTAAGACCGTGGAATTATTTCAGTTCCATCCAGAAGTGCTTGATTATTATCAGGAGAGATTTCGTTATATCATGGTTGACGAGTATCAGGATACAAATACGATCCAGTTCCAGTTAGTCAGTATGCTTGCAAGAAAATATCAGAATCTCTGCGTTGTAGGTGACGATGACCAGTCTATTTACAAATTCAGAGGTGCGAATGTAAAGAACATCTTAAACTTTGAAAATGTATTTCCAGAAGCAGTTACGATCAAACTCGAGCAGAATTATCGTTCCACGAAGAATATCTTAAATGCAGCGAATGAGGTGATCAAACACAATAAGGGAAGAAAAACGAAGAAACTTTGGACTGAGAACGAAGAAGGGGATCTGATTGAATTCCATCAGTATGGAACAGAATATGAAGAAGCAAGAAATATCATTCATGAGATTGAAGATCTATCCAAAGAAGGTGATGATTATAAAAATATGGCGATCCTTTATCGTACTAATGCGCAGTCTCGTGTATTTGAAGAAAGTTTTATGATCAAAAATATTCCATACCGTATTGTGGGAGGCACAAACTTCTATCAGAGAAAAGAAGTGAAAGATATTTTGAGTTACTTAAAAGTTGTTGATAATGGGCTGGATGATCTGGCAGTGCGAAGGATCATCAATGTTCCAAGACGAGGGATCGGTGCAGCAACAATCGAGAAGATCAATGTGTATGCAGTTGAGCATAATGTTAGTTTTTTAGATGCATGCTTTTCTGCGGATAGCATTGATACATTGGGAAATGCAAAGAAAAAGATCAATGGATTTGCTGATCTGATCCGTGAATTCAGACGCAAGATGCAGGAAGGATCGCTGGAAGAATTATTTAAGTATATTACAGATGAAACAGGATATATTGCGAATCTTAAAGCTGAAGAAACGGAAGAAGCTGAAGGAAGAATTGAAAATATCAATGAGCTTTTAAATAAAGTTGTAACATATGAACAGGAAGCAGAAGAAGCGAGTCTGTCAGAATTATTAGAAGAGATCGCATTGGTTGCAGATATTGATAATCTAGAAGATTCAGATAACAGGGTTGTATTAATGACACTGCATAGTGCAAAAGGTCTGGAATTTCCATACGTATTTATTTGTGGTATGGAAGATGGAATCTTTCCAAGTTATATGACGGTGATGTCTGAAGATGATGACGATATGGAAGAAGAAAGACGTCTTTGCTATGTAGGAATCACAAGAGCAAAGAAAAAGCTTTATTTAAGTGCGGCAAAACGAAGAATGATGCAAGGAAGAACTCAGTTTAATAAAGTTTCACGGTTTATCGATGAGATTCCGGAACAGCTATTACAGTTAGACACAGGGGTCAACTTCAAAGAAAAACGTCCAGATAAAGCATTGTTTTCATCAAATCGCAGTAATCGATTTAGAAAACCATATCAAGCAAAATCATTTACTTCAACGAAAATGGATACTTTACCATATGATGTTGGAGATATGGTGAAACATATAAAATTTGGAAAAGGAAAAGTGCTTGAAATTGTCTCTGGAGGCCGTGATTACGAGGTAACAGTAGACTTTGAGAAAGCAGGAGTGAAAAAAATGTTCGCATCCTTTGCAAAACTAAAAAAAGTCGAATAAAATGAACGAAAAAGTTAGTAAAATATAGTTAGAAGTGATATAATAAAGAAAACGCATAAGAAAGGAATGAGCGGCATGGAAAAATTAAGTGATCTTTTAGAAATGGCAAAAGTTTCAGACATCATTGCAACAAAAAAAGAAAAAGAAGATAACAAAATCGTTTGGGCGTTAGCGATCATCGGAGCGATCGCAGCAGTTGCAGGAATCGCATTTGCGGTATATAAATATCTGACACCAGATTATATGGATGATTTTGATGAAGACTTTGATGATGATTTTGACGATGATTTCGATGACGAATCTTTTGATGATGATTCTTTTGATGATGATGAGATTTTCCCTGAACCATCAAAAGATGACAGAGATTATGTTTCTATCAACATCACAGATACTGATGATGATCCATCCGTAGCTGAAGAAGAAACACAAGAAACAGAAACTCCATCCGAAGAATCTGACGAAAAAGAATAATTCGTAAATCGAAAAAGACAGATGAGAAGAATCACCTCATCTGTCTTTTTTCTCACATCATCACTTCTTTGGAATTTTGACTTTTTTCGTTTTTGAATATTTTCCAAAGTATTTCTTGGATTGATATGTTTTATATGCACGTACTTTCACATAATACATCTTTTTTCTTTTTAACTTTCGACTCTTATACGTACGGGTCCGATTGCCTTTATATGTTTTAACAACTTTATACCGGCCTTTCTTTCCCTTCCTTAAATATACTTTATATCCACTGGCTCCGCTTACTTTTTTAATCTTTACTTTTATTCTTCTTCCCAATCTCTTTGCCTTTATCACTGGTTTCCCCGGTTTTGTGATACATTTTGCGATATTGGAAGATGAACCATTCACAACCTTGCATAAATTTCCAGCATTTGTATATGTAATGGAACGATATGGCACAATTTTATAATAATATGTCTTCCCAGATTTTAACTTAGAATCTGTATAGGAAGTCTCCTGTGTTGAAACTGTTTTTATCTTTTCATATCGCTGTTTCCCAGAATCATAACGATAGATCGCATAACCACTGACACGATCAAGTTTCTTCCACTGAAGAAAAATCTTTGATGTAGATTTTATATTTGCCTTTAATGTCATCTTATCTAACGGCTTGATCGTTGCCTGATGTCCTAGTCTCACAAAATCTGTGACTTCTCCGATGATACATCCGTCTTCATATTCAATCATCAGATCATCGAACACACACTGCTTTGTATCTAAACTGTATTGATACAGGTCATTGACCAGTTCTTCTTTTAACTGCTTGATATAAGTTGGTTTCAGACGGATATTCACTGTATTATAAGCCTTGATACCTTGATTCTGAGCCTTGATATCGTATGATCCATCCGAAAATGTATAATTCCCACTTTGGTATAAATGAAATGCTTTCACTCCCTGATTTCCTTGTGACTGATAGGTAAAAGAAATCTGTGCATTATCCTGATACACATCAATAATCCCAGAGGAGCGATATTGCTCTCCATCTAAAACGCCCCATGTACCAGACCATGAACTTAACGTTTGAAATCCTGTATCATGCACATCTCTTATGTATGGTGTCATATAAGCGATCGCAATCTCCCTGATCACGTCATTGCCTTTTTTTACAAGAATCTTCCCATCCCAGTTTAAATCAGTCGAAACATACCGATTCGAAAAATTCACACAAATCTTTGCGGTATTCTTAGACGCAGATATAAGCTCAACCTCAAGATCCTTTTTGGCCTGTTCATTTGAATCGTCGATCAAAACTTCGATATCACTTAGATCAACCGTCTCCGAAGTAAGACATAAAATACGGTCTTTCGGCATCATGATCGCACCTTCTCTGTCCCTTGTAGTTGCAGACAATGTATATACTGTCTCTCCTTTACTATTCGTAAACGGCACATCTTTATCATTCTCAGATTCCTGTGTTACCTTGACCGGATTTTCTGTCTTCTCTCCATTCTCCTGTGCATGTACTGTTACATTCAAACTTATGATCAGTATGAAGACAAACAAAAGTATATTCTTCGCTGTTCTCATCAGTTTTCCTCCATTATTCAAAAAGAATCCTGCAAAGCAGGATTCTCCACATTTAAAACGGCTTATCTTGTTGCCTCATTTAACATTCTCTTAAGATCATCCACACTGTAATGATAATGTGTATTACAGAAATGGCAGTTTACTTCAATTGGCTCTCCATCATCGATCATGTTCTGAATCTCTTTTTTTCCAACAGAAATCACTGCTTTTTCTACTCTCTCTTTGGAACAGTTACAATGAAATTGTGTTGGAACTTTCTCATAGATCTTCATATCCATATCACCTAAGAGATCCTCCATCATCTTCTCTGGTGTATGTTCATGCTCTAATGCATAAGTTACGGATTTGAATTCTGCGATCTTCTTCTCTAACTTACTGATCGTCTCTTCCTCTGCATATGGCATCATCTGAATGATAAATCCACCTGCCTGACGAACCGTGTTATCTTTGTTCATTAAAACTCCAAGTGCTACAGATGTTGGAATCTGCTCACTTGCCGCAAAATAATATGTTAAATCTTCTGCGATCTCTCCAGATACTAAATGTGTCTGTCCTGAATAAGGCTCTTTTAATCCAATATCCTTAATCACTGTCAAAACACCTAGATCTAATGCTTTCCCAACATCTAATTTTCCTTCTTTACTTGGAGGAAGCATCACATCTGGATTATTTACATATCCTTTCACATTTGCCTTAGAATCAGCTGTTACTGTCAACCCACCGATCGGTCCACTGCACTGAATCTGTAATGTGATCACATCACTGTCATTCTTACACATACTTCCCATCATAGCTCCGGCTGTTAATAATCTTCCAAGTGCTGCCGTTGCTACCGGACTTGTATTATGTTTCTGTCTTGCTGTCTCCACGACATCTTTTGTATATGCAGCAAAAAAACGAACCTGGTCATTTGCTGCTGTTCCTCTGATAATATAATCGTTCATCTTTTTTCCTTTCAATTTGCAATATAATATAATCTTTGTGTATCTTCTTTAACTTCATCCATTGTCTCTGCATCCAGAACACGCACGGATGAAAATCCCGCTTCATAAAGAAAGCTTACAACCTCTTCTTGTTCGTAAGCTTTCTGTAAATGTAATTCTTCGTACTTGTTATATGTACCTTGCTCATTCTGAATAAACAGGCTCAACTGATATTCATTGATACGTTCTTCTTCATCATAAAAATTATCCCAGATAAAGCTCGCATCCTCACGGTCTTCTGCAAATGTATTGCACGCAAGGATCTCTTTATACTTATAATGACTGTTCATATCAAATACAAACACACCATCTTCTTTTAAAAATTCTCTGACTCTTCTGAATGCTTCTTTTAAATCTTCTTCCTCATACACACCTTCTAAGAAATAACTTTTTATATCTACATATTTAAATAATTTTTTAATTCTAGATATTATTATAGATGCTCTTTGTGTTTTTCCCTCGCTATCAGCAATAGGGTAGCTTACAGTAAGTTTATCTGATGTCGCAGTTATAGCCTTATAAACTAAAAATTGTTCTTCAAACACCCTTTTTCTACTGTCTTTATCTAGCTCCACATTCATATCAGATAGTTTCTCTCTATCTGAGTCAGAAAGAAGTCCATTCTCTTTTGAAGGCATTGGGAATACTCCATCTACAGTGCCAATTAAATACAGGTGCTTAGTATTTGGATTGTTCATTCTGTCTACTTCTGTTACTGTTACCTGGTCTATACTAGGTGGTATAGTCTTTAACTCGTACTCATCAAGTGCAATATTTACTATTCTTATAAATCTCTCTAGAGAAATTTTTTCATTGCCCATAATCTCTACAAGCTGGTCTAATAAATCTGAAACAGTATTCCAAACCTGTGAATATCTAGCTGCAGATTCTAACATACCTTTTTCTCTAAGCGTATCTATTGTATCTTCTATTTTTTCAAATATGTTTATATCCTCTAAAAACTCATACAGATATCTACAAATATCTTCAACTGTTTTTCTATTTTTAGAAGAGAGTTTCTTGTCAAATCTTTTAATAGGAGCAATTACTCTATTTTTTATATCATTGATTCTTTTCTTGGTTTCTAGTTCTTCTTCACTTTCTTCGTATTCATAGAATGAATTTGGTAGTCTATACTCCCAAACATCTTCAAACCACTTGTTTCCTGATATTCCATTTGCTATTACATAGTTTTCAAGTAGACTTATTTCATCTTCTGTAAAATCTAATAGCCCACTTTTTAAATATCTAAACATTGTTTCATATCCATATCTTCTCTTTTTCATTTCAAGTACAGATATAATCATTGTGATTATAGGGTTGTTTTTCGCCTCAGATTTTTTGTTGATATAGAATGGAATTTTATACTCAGAGAATATAGATTTTACAAGAGATTCATAAGAATCTATATTTCTTGCAGCTATGGTTATATCCTTATATCTATATCTTCCATCTATTATATCGTTAACTATTTCTTTTGCTACTTCTTCAACCTCATTGTATAAGTTTGAATACTCTCTTATTCTTATTTTTTCTGTTTTCTTTTGATAAATACTATAAGGATATGAGTTATAATATCTTTCAAGGTGTTGTAACTCCTCATTGCCTATAAATCTCTTTATATTTTCGTTACAAAGATTTACATCTTTTTCTACCTTTATACCTTCTTTTTCGCATATATCTTTGATTCTATTGTATGTATTTCTAGTACTTGCAAAGTAGTCTGCGTATCCTGTCTTAAATGGAGAGTCCATTGTAAATAAAAATGTCGTACTCTTTGCTTTTTTCATAAGTTCTTTTAAAAGTTCATACTGATTTGGTGTGAAACTAGTGTATCCGTCAATATACAGATCCATATCATCTAAGAAACTACACTCAGCAATTTTTTCTGTAATCATAACTACTCTATCGTGCATATCTACATAATCTTCGTGTAATTTTTTCTCAAATTCTCTATAAATTTTAGCTATATCTTTTAACTTCATAACTAAATTTTCAGGAAGATTTTCCACACCTTCACCTATAATTTCATCAAGTCTATCTGGAGTTATCATAAACTGTTTAAGCTCAGATATCATCTCTGAAATAGATGTTGTAAATCCAGGTTGTGCATATGATTTTGAGAATAATTCAAGATCCTTTGATACAGTTTCTATTGAATTATGAGTGATTATAGCCTTTCCTGCTGCATTTATCCCTACTTTTGATAAGTTTCCACAATATGAAAATACTAAATCAGATAATGTCTTTAACCCCATAGGTCTAACACGCATATATTTATCTTTAGCTCCAGATGCAAACATATTACTTACTCGTTTTTCCATTTCGTATGTGTACTGCTCTGGAATTAGTATTATTATTGGAGATTTTTCTATTTCTGAAATAGCTTTTTCTTTAATCTCATTGAGCATATATTCAGTTTTTCCACATCCACTTCTGCCTAGTATAAATCTGACTCCCATATTACCCTCCTAATATTCTTCATATGCTTCTTCGTCAACATTGTTTTTATTGCACAACATATTGAATTCGCAGTACTTACAAGATTTTAAATTTTTTCCCTCAAAATCCGATTTTTTTATTTCATTTATAATACCTTTTATTTTTATTTTGTCGTTTTCATACTTTTCTTCGCTATATGTTAGTTCTATTGGCTCTGAATAGTATTCAGGCTGATAGTAGTACATTCTAACTCTAGCTTTTTCTTTCCCATTTCCGTATATTTTAGGAATCGCTTCATATGCAACAGCCATATAGACGATACTCTGCATTCTTTTTTCTAAATCGTTGTACTTTAGTTTTCTGTTTTCTGTTTTCCAATCCCATATATCTATGGAAAGCTGACTATTTTCTCTATATATTACAGCTAAGTCGTATTTTGCAGTTAG
>OGPO01001613.1_pt1 | contig 13951 bp, 16 predicted proteins | sample 1553041 | NCBI WGS metagenome assembly OGPO01 (sample SAMEA2580281, study PRJEB22360) | human gut metagenome | biome: human gut; feature: human-associated habitat; material: faeces | place: Denmark | collected 2008/2010 | reverse complement strand
AAAGCCATTATCCATCGCTGTAGAAGAACTTTACGAGGGCAAAGTAAAGATCATTCCAGACACAGAAGATGAGGAGTAAAGAAAACCCGTCAGGGCTGCCGCACTTTTGAACGCAATTGTGCGACAGCCCTTTTGCCATAATTAATGTAGAAAGAGAGAATCGAATGAAATTATTATTTGTATCCCTCGGATGCGACAAAAACTTAGTAGACACAGAATTTATGCTTGGAATGCTCCGTGATGACGGAATTGAGATCACGAATGATGAGACAGAGGCAGATATTATCATCGTCAATACCTGCTGCTTTATCAATGATGCCAAGGAAGAGAGTGTCAACACCATTTTAGAGATGGCAGAGTACAAAAAGACCGGTCCGTTAAAGGCTTTGATCGTAACCGGATGTCTTGCACAGCGCTACAAGGAAGAAATCAAGACCGAGATCCCGGAGGTGGATGCTATACTCGGAACCAATTCCTACGAGGATATCGTAAAAGCTGTACATGAGGCGCTTGGCGGTACTTTTTATGAGAATTTCAAAACATTGGAGGGACTGCCGTCTATCCATACAAAGCGAAGCGTGACAACCGGTGGTCATTTCGCATATTTAAAGATCGCAGAGGGCTGTAACAAACGCTGTACTTACTGTATCATTCCATATATCCGCGGCAATTACCGCAGTGTACCGATGGAAGATCTGATCGGCCAGGCAAAAGAGCTTGTTGCAAACGGCGCAAAAGAGCTGATTTTAGTTGCCCAGGAAACAACTCTTTACGGTATTGACCTCTACGGTGAAAAATCATTGCACAAATTGCTGGACGAATTAAATAAGATCAATGGTTTATTCTGGATCCGCATTATGTACTGTTATCCGGAAGAAATCTATGAAGACTTAATTGATTCCATGATCCGCAACGAGAAAGTCTGCCATTACCTTGATATCCCGATCCAGCATTCCAATGACACAATGTTAAAGCGCATGGGACGAAGAACAAGTCATGACGATCTGGTTCGTATCATCACACATTTGAGAGAGCGTATCCCGGATATCACATTGAGAACTACGTTGATCTGTGGTTTCCCTGGCGAGACACAGGAGATTCACGAGGAACTCATGCAGTTTATCAATGACATGGAGTTTGACCGGTTGGGAGCATTCACCTACTCACCGGAGGAGGGAACTCCGGCTGCTGCCTTCGAAGATCAGGTGGATGAGGAACTGAAGAAGGACTGGCAGGCAGATGTCATGGAACTTCAGGAGGAAGTGATCTTTGATAAAAATGAAGAGATGAAGGGCAGAGAACTTTATGTGTTTATCGAAGGACAGGTAGAGGATGATAATGCCTATGTTGGAAGAACCTACCGGGATGCACCGGATGTGGATGGATATATTTTCATCAACACGGACGAAACCCTTATGACCGGTGACATTGTTAAAGTAAAAGTCACAGGCGCTTATGAGTATGATTTAATTGGAGAAATCTGTCAGTAGATTTCAGAAAGAAGGAAAAACTATGAATTTACCTAACAAATTAACAACTTTTCGTGTGATTCTCATTCCATTTTTTGTATTTTTTATGCTTGCACCAAATATGACAGGCATCAATCATTACATTGCTGCTGCAATCTTTATTGTGGCAAGCCTTACCGATCTTCTGGATGGTAAAATTGCAAGAAAGTACAATCTTGTCACAAACTTTGGAAAGTTTATGGATCCGCTTGCGGACAAGCTTCTGGTGTGTTCTGCGATGATCTGCCTGATCCAGACCGGACAGCTTGCAGCATGGATTGTTGTTATTATTATTGCAAGAGAATTTATCATCAGCGGATTCCGTTTGATCGCGTCTGACAATGGAGTTGTCATTGCAGCAAGTTACTGGGGCAAATTTAAAACTACATTCCAGATGCTTATGGTGATCGTGCTTATTTTAAATATTCAGATGTCATTTTTCCAGATTCTGGGCGTGATTCTTACCTATGTTGCCCTGATTCTTACAGTTGTGTCATTAATTGATTACATTGTAAAGAACAAAGATGTTCTAAAAGAACAGAACTAAGAACGATAAAGCATAATAGATTTTCTGAAAATAAGGAGAACCGAAAAATATGAGAATTATTGCTGGTACAGCAAGAAGCCTGCCTTTGAAAACGATTGAAGGCATGGACACAAGACCGACAACAGACCGTATCAAAGAAACGTTATTTAATATGCTCCAGAATGATGTGCCGGGCTGCTATTTCCTTGATCTGTTTGCAGGAAGCGGACAGATCGGTTTGGAGGCAGTGAGCCGTGGCGCAAGATATGCTGTTTTTGTGGAAAATAACAAAAAAGCATGCGCATGTATTGAGGACAATATCCATTTTACGAAGTTTGACAGGGAAACAAAATTACTTCAGAGCGATGTCATTTCTGCCATCCGCAGCATGGAAGGAAAGTATAAGTTTGATGTCATTTTCATGGATCCTCCGTACAGGCACGAATATGAAAAAGAAGTGTTGGAATGTTTAAAAGATTCCTCTATTTTAAAAGAAGATACGCTGATCATTGTCGAGGCATCTTTGGACACTTCTTTTGATTATCTGAATGAGCTTGGCTTTACATTAAAAAAATTAAAAACATATAAGACAAATGTTCACGCTTTTATCACAAAGGCAGAATAAATCATCATAAATCCTGTCAACGGATTTATGATTTGCAGTCTGGAAAGGCAGATACATTATGAAAAAGGCAATTTATCCTGGCAGCTTTGACCCGCTGACCTTAGGACATATTGATATTATCAAAAGAGCATCCGGTATCGTAGATGAACTCGTTGTCGGTGTGCTGAACAATAGTGCAAAAAACTCATTGTTTTCTCTGGATGAACGTGTTAGTATGATTGAAGAGATGACAAAAGATCTTCCAAATGTGTCTGTCACATCGTTTGACGGACTTTTGGTCGAGCATATGAAGCAGATTGGCGCTACCATTATTGTACGTGGTCTGCGTGCAGTGACAGATTTTGAGTATGAATTGCAGATCGCACAGACGAACCATGTAGAGAGTCCGGAGGTGGAGACTATTTTTTTGACGGCAAGCCTTCAATATTCCTACTTAAGTTCCACGATCGTGAAAGAATTCGCATCCTATGGAGGCGATATTTCCAAGTTTGTTCCTGCGCAGTTTATAGACAGAATTTATGCAAAATATAACATATCGAAATAAGGAGTGTTTCCTATGGCAAGCAGAATCGAACAGATTATTGAAGAAATTGAAGAGTATATTGATGGTTGTAAATATCAGGCATTGTCCTCTTCAAAAATTATTGTGAACAAGGACGAGTTAGAAGAACTTTTAAATGAACTCCGTTCCAAAACACCGGAAGAGATCAAACGTTATCAGAAGATCATCAGCAACAAAGAGGCTATTTTAGCAGATGCACAGGCAAAGGCAGATGCGATCATTGCAAAAGCCCAGGTGAAAACGGATGAGCTTGTAAGTGAACATCAGATTATGCAGCAGGCATATGCGCAGGCAAACGAAGTAGTTATGATCGCAACCAAGCAGGCGCAGGAGATTTTAGATAATGCGACGAACGATGCGAACAATATCCGTATGGGAGCCATGCAGTATACAGATGATATTTTAAGAAATCTGGAGATATCAATCTCTCATGCAATGGATTCTGCAAAGGCAAGACATGAGAATTATATGTCATCACTGCAGGAGTTTTATGATGTTGTATCTTCCAACCGTGCAGAATTAAATCCGGCGGCAGAGGATACTGTTTCAGACAGCACAGAGAATCTGCCTAAGATTGACATTTCTTCTGATATGTTAAAATAAAAATACACTGACTGCGACAGCGAGCAGGAAAGTACATAGTGTGAGAAACAGTTTTACAAGACAGTATTTTTTCATGGACAGAGAGGTTCCTTTTACCATGGAAGATGTCTGGGCGATACCGCTTAATCCACCGAAGGCGGTGGCGGTCATTGCAAGGATATATTTGGTTTGAATACTCCAGTCTGTGTTGGCGAGACAGTTGATCCCGTTGGTGATTTCAAGAACGTTTTCCAACAGGATCAGGACAGGCTTTGGCAACGGAAGTTTTTCTACCAGTGAGATCAGGATTGAGAATAGCATGATATATCCACCGATCCTGACAAGTGTTTCGAAACCGTTCATAATGGCGGCATCTATGATCTTAAAAGTTATTTGAGATTGGGATGCCGTTTTTTTCTGCCTGTTTTCCTCTTTTTTTCTGTGCAATAATAACATACCGAGTATCAGTGCAGGGGTATATAGGATGAAAATACTGATTCCGAACATTCCTGTGAGCTGTAACTGCTGCAACAAAATATAACTTCCGATAAAAACCGGACTGATGTTATTGGTGATGTAAAATAAAATTTCAGCCTCTTTCGGATGAATTTTATTTGCCTTTAAAAGTTCGGCGCAGTTTTTGCTTCCCATTGGAAAGCCGAATAAAAAACCGCTGCACAAAATAAATACGCCTTCCCCGCTGACAGGCATAAAGAAACGGAAATATTTCGTCAGGTGCTTTGTGAGGGCATCCATGTAGCCAGAATGAATCAAAACATTGGATATTATGGCGAAGGGCAGAAGGGTGGGAAGCACTTTTTCATACCAGAGCATCAGACCATTTCTGGATGCATTTACAGCATCTGCCGGATAAAGCAGGATATATGCAGTTAAAATAAGAATGGCAAAGCATATAAATTTCTTTTTCATAGTAAAATATATTGTTTTGAATTGTAAAAAATGTAATTTGTTTGTAACTTTCGTAACATTTATCAGGAAAGAGTGGGGATGTGATTTTGCTGCAACAGAGATTTCTTCGTAATCTGTTACTTTTTATGCTGGTGGTTCTTATTAATGTATATCTTGGAATCTACATTGATAGTGAAGCGCTTAAGAAAAACTGTTTTCCTTATGAAACAGCGTTTGAAAATTTCCGGGATGAAGAAGTATCAGAAGAGGTAATAAATTCTTTTCTGTATGATTCGGAACCTATGGAAGAGAGTGATATTACGGAACAGAAAATCAAATCTGTAAAGTATGCAGACTTCGCAAAGCTCAGTGAATACCTTGCAATGTACTTCGCCTTAAATAATACCTGTTCGGATTCTGATTTATTAGAAGAAAATATTTCTTTTGTGAAAGAACATCAGCCGGAAAAATTTGAACGGATCCAAAGCAAGATTGAAGCGATGTGGACGGATGCGGTTTTGTTTCCGGTAGGAGCAATTGAAAATGAACCCGGAGCAACCGTGGACTTTGCAAATTCATGGCGACAGAGCAGAACCTTTGGAGGAGACCGGTTCCATGAAGGCTGTGATATTATGGCATCTGTGAACCAGCGTGGAATTTATCCGATTTACAGCGTATCGGATGGGGTTGTGGAAAATATCGGATGGCTGCGGCTTGGCGGTTACCGCATTGGAATCCGGAGCAGGCATGGCGCTTATTTTTATTATGCACATCTCTCGGATTATGCAAAAGATTTCCAGATTGGGGAAGAAGTGAAAGCAGGAACGTTGCTTGGGTTTATGGGGGATACCGGGTATAGCGATACTCCTGGTACAACCGGAAATTTTCCGGTGCATCTTCATTTTGGAGTGTATTTTGATGATGAATCCGGAAAGGAGTTTAGTGTGAACCCCTTCCCCTTGCTCCGTTATTTAAAATCATTGTAATAGAAAGCAGACCTATGCTAAAATAATTTTATACATTTTATGAAATTTGGAATGATCGATCAGGAAAATTCCACATCATTACAGACAATAGAAAAAGGAAAGAACGAACTTATGCGCTTGGATAAATTTTTAACAGAGATGGGTCTTGGTACCCGCTCAGAAGTAAAGAAGATTTTGAAAACAAAACAGATCACAGTCAATGGAGAGATCGTTACAAAACCGGAAACAAAGGTTGAACCGGAAAACGACCAGATATCTTATAAAGGTGAACCGGTCACTTACTGTGAATACGAATATTATCTTTTTTATAAACCGGCAGGGTGTGTGACTGCAACGGAAGATCAGCTGCATAAGACGGTTATGGATTACCTGACCGATACGGTGCGCTCTGATTTATTTCCGGTAGGGCGGCTGGACATTGATACGGAAGGTCTGCTTCTGATCACAAATGATGGGGCTTTGGCACATGATCTGTTAAGCCCCGCAAAACATGTAGAAAAGACATACTATGCAGTTATCGATGGCGTAGTTACAGAAAAAGATGTCAACAGCTTTGAAAACGGGGTTGACATTGGAGAGGAAAAGCTGACAAAACCCGGCAAATTACGCATCCTAAAAAGTGAACCAGAATCAGAAATTGAGTTAACAATTACAGAAGGCAGATTCCATCAGGTGAAACGAATGTTTGAGGCAGTCGGAAAGAAGGTTTTATATTTAAAACGTATTTCTATGGGGCCATTGCAGCTTACCAATGATTTAAAGCCGGGAGAATATCGCCCGCTCACAGAGGAAGAGATTACTGCGTTGAAAATTGTGAATAAATAAGTTATAATATTAAGGTTGCTATTTTGCAGAAAATTTTATTTTTAGATAGAAAGGTTATCACAAATGAGTCATGGATTTTTACCGATCAGTAAAGAAGATATGAAAGAAGCTGGCATCGAACAGCTTGACTTTGTATATATCTGTGGAGACGCTTACGTAGATCATCCATCTTTTGGACATGCCATCATTTCACGAATTTTGGAGGCTCATGGCTATAAAGTCGGGATCATTGCCCAGCCGGACTGGAAAGACAGAGAATCCATTAACCGGTTAGGCGAACCACGGCTCGGCTTTCTTGTTTCAGCCGGAAATATGGACTCTATGGTCAATCATTATTCCGTTTCCAAGAAAAGAAGAACCACGGATGCATTTACACCGGGCGGTGTGATGGGAAAAAGACCGGATTATGCCACGATTGTATATTGTAATCTGATTCGACAGACCTATAAACATAAGCCAATCATCATTGGTGGAATCGAGGCAAGCTTGCGTCGTCTGGCACATTATGATTACTGGTCAAATAAGTTAAAACGTTCCATTCTGCTCGATTCCGGTGCAGATCTTATCTCCTATGGAATGGGTGAACACAGTATCGTTGAGATTGCGGACGCTTTAGACAGCGGTCTGGATATTAAGGACATCACCTTCATTGATGGAACTGTTTATAAGACGAGAGACCGTGAGAGCATTTACGATGCAATCGAACTGCCACATTTTGAGGCTTTAAAAGCAGATAAATTAGAGTATGCAAAGAGTTTTTACATACAGTACAGCAATACCGATCCTTTTTCCGGAAAACGGTTGTTCGAGACTTACGATGAAAAGCTGTTTGTCGTACAGAACCCACCGGCAAAACCATTGACACAGTCGGAGATGGATTCCGTTTACGCACTTCCTTATATGAGAGATTATCATCCTTCTTATAAAGAACTTGGCGGAGTTCCGGCGATTGAAGAAGTGAAATTCTCACTGATCAGCAACCGTGGCTGCTATGGTGGCTGCAGTTTCTGCGCGCTGACTTTCCATCAGGGAAGAATTATCCAGACGAGAAGCCACGAATCTATTTTAGCGGAGGCAAACAAGATCATCTGGGATCCTGACTTTAAAGGTTATATCCATGATGTAGGTGGTCCGACTGCGAATTTCCGTGCGCCGGCGTGCGACAAGCAAATGACAAAAGGTGCCTGTCCGCATAAGCAGTGTCTTTTCCCGAAGCCTTGCCAAAATTTAAAAGTGGATCATTCCGATTATCTGAAACTGCTCCGGAAACTGCGGGAGCTTCCAAATGTGAAGAAAGTATTCATCCGTTCGGGTATCCGTTTCGATTATCTGATTTATGATAATGACCGCACTTTTCTGCGGGAACTGTGTGAGCACCATGTCAGTGGACAGTTAAAGGTTGCACCGGAACACATTTCCGACGCAGTTTTAGAGAAAATGGGCAAGCCGGGTGTGGATGTCTATAACCGGTTTGTAAAAGCCTATAAAGATATGAATGAAAAGATTGGTAAAAAGCAGTATCTGGTTCCATATCTGATGTCCTCCCACCCTGGTTCCACCTTGAAGGAGGCAGTGGAGCTTGCAGAATTTTTGAGGGATCTGGGATATATGCCGGAGCAGGTGCAGGATTTTTATCCAACCCCTTCCACGATCTCAACCTGTATGTATTACACAGGTGTTGATCCGAGAAATATGCAGCCAATCTATGTCGCGGTCAATCCGCATGAGAAGGCAATGCAGCGCGCATTGATCCAGTACCGGAATCCGAAGAATTACGATCTTGTCTATGAGGCACTGGTAAAAGCAGGAAGGACAGATCTGATCGGATTTGATAAGAAATGTCTGATCCGTCCAAGACAGGGTGAGTATCAAAACCATGGGGAACGCAATATGCGCCATGATGGAAAAAAGGGCAGGACAGATCAGAAACCTGCAAAGAAAAAGACTATCCGGAATGTGCATAACAAGAAAGCCTCTGGAACGAACATGAATAAATCTGCAAAGAACCGTGCGGATCACAGCAATCCTCAAAGATCTGTCAGAAAGAAAAAATAAGAAAGCGAACCTGACTTTATATGAAACAGTTTACGATCAGCCCCAACGAATCCGGGCAGCGTTTTGACAAATATTTAAAAAAATTATTGAGCAATGCATCCGGCAGTTTTGTATACAAGATGCTGCGCAAAAAGAATATCACCTTAAATGACCGCAAAGCAGATGGAACAGAAAAATTAAATGCGGGAGACCTTGTAAAATTATTTTTGTCCGATGAAACTTTTGAAAAATTTTCCGGTAAAGATGAGACAAATTCCGGCTACATGAAGTTAAAGTCCATTGATTCAGGCAGACTTCAGGTTGTTTATGAAGATGATGATGTGATCATTATTAACAAACCATCCGGGATGCTTTCACAGAAGGCGGTTCCGGAGGATATTTCGGCAAATGAATATATTCTTTCTTATTTGATCCGAAAAGGTGCCTTAAGTGAGGAGCAGTTCAAAACATTTAAACCATCCATCTGCAACCGCTTAGACCGGAACACATCCGGGCTTTTGATCGCAGGAAAAACGTTAAAGGGACTTCAGACAATGGCGGAAGCGTTAAAAAAACGTACTGTCCAGAAATATTACCGTTGTATTGTAAAAGGAGAGCTGCGCGAAAAAACGCATTTGAAAGGCTACCTGTCCAAAGATGAACAGAACAATAAGGTGAAAGTTGTTTCCCATATCCGCCCGGAGGAAAAAGCAGATTATCTGCCAATTGAAACGGAATACCGCCCGGTGGCAGTTTCGAATGGATATACGGAACTTGAAGTCCATCTTATTACCGGCCGATCCCACCAGATCCGTGCACATCTTGCGTCCATCGGTCATCCGATCGTCGGGGATGGGAAATATGGTGATCTGAGAACGAACGAACGTTTCCGTAAAAAGGTTCATGTTCGTTCTCAACTGCTTCATGCTTACCGTATTGTATTGGAAGACGGAAGAGAAGTGATCGCACCGTCCGGCAGGGAATTTGAGGATGCATGGGACTATATACAGACATCAGCCTTTTAATTCCAGAGTTGGAGTGGCATCGATAATATCCTGCAATGGTGTCCATGACATCAGATCGCCGGAATTATCGGAGCCGCTGTCATCGTCTGCTTTTCGTTTAAATCCATTGTCACCGTTGTTCTTCCGCTGTTTTTTTACCTCCTCCGGTGTGTCCGGAAGTCTGTGATAAGCAGAAGAGTGGTGAAATTCTTTGGAAATCTCATTGAAAGCTGCAACCAGACATTCTTTATCAGGATCATCGTCCGGGATTCCATTTAAAGCTGCGGCAATATAGCCGTCTGCCTCCTGCTTGGATTTTGCATGTTTTAACTGGTTTTCAAGCATTTCCGCCATTTTCTGAATGCGGAGTGCATGCTGATATTCATCCGGATAATTCATCCGCAGAAATTCCATCTCCTGTGCCGTCAGTTTTTTGCCGTGCTTTAATTTGTTTACAATATGCTGCAGTTTCTGCTGCTTTTTTTCTTCCGTGTCCGCATCGTTCGTGCCCTGCGTGACTTTTTGCATATACTGTAAAAGTGCGTTATCAGCCGTTGGAACATTTTTTGACAGTAAGGAAGAATGATTGTTCTCTGTGAGAATGTTCAGATTTATTTGCATAAGAATGACCTCCCCGATTCTTTGCATTGTATATCGGCACATTCTAACGTTTTTTTACTTGGAAACACTGTTTATGTGACGTTTGATCGCTTCAAAACTTTCGGCGCTGACATCATGTTCAATCTTACATGCATCTTCTGCTGCAATGCGGGGATCAACCCCCAGCATGACAAGCCAGCTTGAAAGAGTGGTATGGCGTTCATAAATCTTCTCAGCGACTTCACGTCCGGATTCTGTAAGGTGAATATATCCTTCAGGGCTTACGGTAATAAAGCCATTTTCCCGGAGATTCTTCATTGCTACGCTGACGCTTGGTTTTTTGAAATTCATCTCATTTGCAATGTCAATGGAACGAACATTTCCCAGCCTATGATTCAGCACCAGAATGGTCTCCAGATAATTTTCAACTGATTCATTCATTACCATAAAAATAATACCTCCCACAAAACTTCTGTATTTATCAATGTATGATTCTTTGATAAATGTATATAAAATAATCATATCATACAACCCATTTTTTTACAAATCGGAATTGAATATTTAATAAAATTTATCATTCGGGATATAAGAAAACAGCGTGCAATGTTTTCATTTTTCTGGCGTGTCATGCAAAAGTTATGATATAATCATGAAAAGAAGCGAAGAAGGCAGGAAATAGAAATGGCAACGTGGAATTCACGTGGTTTAAGAGGTTCTACTTTAGAGGAATTTATCAACCGTACCAACGAAAAATATTTAGAAAACGGACTGGCTTTGATCCAGAAAGTCCCGACTCCAATCACTCCCATTAATATTGATAAGGCAACCAGACATATTACGCTGGCGTATTTTGATCAGAAGAGTACCGTCGATTACATTGGCGCAGTGCAGGGGATCCCGGTCTGTTTTGACGCAAAAGAATGCAACACAGACACTTTCCCGCTTCAGAATATACATGAGCATCAGGTAGTCTTTATGGAGAACTTTGAAAAACAGATGGGCATTGCCTTTTTTTTGATCAGTTTTACTGCAAGAGATGAATTTTATTATCTGCGGTTTGCAAAACTGCTGGAATTTTGGAACCGGGCAAAAGAGGGTGGCAGAAAAAGCTTCCGCTATGAAGAACTGGAGCCTGATTTTTTTCTCCGGAAGAGCAGAGGCGTCCTTGTTCCATATCTGGATGCGATGCAAAAAGATTTGGCAATGAGGGATTGACAAGCAGATATTCTTTTCATATAATAAATCAAGCAGTTTCATTTGCTACCACATTAGCACACTAAAGTGTATAAAATGAAATAACTGACAGAATCATCCGCATGGGATGAGCATAAGGGAAAGGTATTAGATTCAATATGAAAAAACAATTATTACATACACCGGAGGGTGTGCGTGACATTTATAACGAGGAATGTGAGAAAAAGCTATTACTCCAGTCGGATTTACTTGGCATCTTAAAGGGTTACGGATATCATCCGATCCAGACGCCGACCTTTGAATTTTTTGATATTTTCGGGAAGGAGATCGGAACCACTCCCTCGAAAGAATTATATAAGTTTTTTGACAGAGAGGGCAATACGCTTGTCTTAAGACCGGATATGACACCGTCCATCGCAAGAGCGGCTGCAAAATATTTTATGGATGAGGATATGCCGATCCGTCTCTGCTATATGGGAAATACATTTATCAATAACAGCAGTTATCAGGGCAGATTAAAAGAGAGTACGCAGCTTGGTGCAGAGCTGATCGGGGACAGCACCGTGGATGCAGATGCGGAGATTTTATCGATGACGGTAGAATGTCTGCAAAAGGCAGGACTGAAGGATTTCCAGTTAAGTGTCGGTCATGCGGATTTCTTTCAGGGACTTGTGGAGAAGCTGCCGGGATCAGCGAGGAGGACGAGGAAGAACTGCGGGAGCTGCTCGCCAACAAGAACTTTTTTGGCATGGAGGAATTTGCAGAGACCTTAAACCTGAAGGCAGAGTTAAACGAACTGTTCCATATGCTCGGCAGTCTGAATGTGGACCTAAACGACCTGAAGCGTGCGAAAGAAGCGGCTGCCTCTTACCCTAGGATTTTAGCGGCGATCCATAATTTAGAAGAACTTCATAAAGTACTTGAAGTCTATGGGATTCAAAAGTATATTTCCTTTGAACTTGGTATTATCAGCAGTTATCAGTATTATACCGGTATTATTTTTTCCGGTTATACATTCGGAAGTGGAGAACCGATCGTAAAGGGAGGACGTTACGATAAACTTCTGACCTATTATGGAAAGACTTCCGCATCCATCGGATTTGCGATTGTCATTGATCAGTTAATGGCGGCATTATCCAGACAGAAAATCAATATCACCATAGAAACGAACGGTGAACTGATCGTGTATGCAAAGGCAGCTCAGGCGAAAGCCATTTTAAGCGCAAAAGAAAAGCGTGCGGCTGGTACTCCGGTCGAGACGATTTTAAAGGATGACACGAAAACAAACGAAGATTACCAAAACTATGCAAAGCGTAATCGTATCAGAACAGTTACTTTTATGGAGGATTAGAAAATGGAAGATATGAGATACTTAACCTTTGCATTGGGAAAGGGCAGACTTGCAAAAAAAGCAATGGAATTATTCGAACAGATTGGCATTACCTGTGAGGAGATGAAAGATAAAGACACAAGAAAACTTATTTTTGTCAATGAGGAACTAAAGCTTCGATTTTTCCTTGCAAAAGGACCGGATGTTCCTACTTATGTAGAATATGGTGCGGCTGATATCGGAATCGTTGGAAAAGATACCATATTAGAAGAAGGCCGTAATATTTATGAAGTATTGGATCTTGGATTTGGCAAATGCAGGATGTGTATCTGCGGACCGGAGGAAGCACGCGATCTGTTACAGCACCACGAGCTGATCCGGGTGGCAACCAAGTACCCGCACATTGCAAAAGACTATTTTTACAATAAAAAACATCAGACCGTAGAGATCATTAAGTTAAACGGCTCCATCGAACTGGCACCGATCGTCGGACTGTCCGAGGTGATCTGCGATATCGTAGAGACCGGATCCACACTCCGGGAAAACGGATTGACAGTGTTAGAGGAAGTGTGTCCGCTCTCTGCCCGCATGGTAGTAAATCAGGTGAGCATGAAGATGGAAAATGAGCGGATCACAAAACTGATCTCTGATCTGAAGAATGTGATCAATACAGAAAGGAATGCAGTCCAATGAGAATTTTAAAACTGACAAAAGAAACACAGAATAATATATTGGAGAATTTATTAAAAAGAAGCCCGAACTCTTACGGCGAATTTGAGAGCCGCGTCAATGACATTATCCAGAATGTCAGGGAAAAACGTGATGAGGCGATTTTTGAGTACACATTAAAATTTGATGGTGCCACCATCGATCAGGACAATATCCGCGTGACGGAAGAAGAGATCAAAGAAGCTTATGAGCAGGTAGACCCAAAGCTTTTAGATGTCATCCGCAAGGCACTTGTCAACATCCGTGACTATCATACAAAACAGAAACAGTACTCCTGGTTTGATTCCGATGAATCCGGTATTATCTTAGGCCAGAAAGTGACACCGTTAAAAACAGTTGGTGTCTATGTGCCGGGTGGAAAAGCAGTTTATCCGTCCTCTGTACTGATGAATGTCATTCCTGCAAAAGTGGCAGGGGTTTCCAATATCATTATGACGACGCCATGCGGCAAAGATGGAAAGGTTTATCCATCTACATTAGTAGCTGCCAAAGAGGCCGGAGTCGATGCAATTTATAAAGTCGGTGGTGCACAGGCAA
>OGPO01001610.1_pt1 | contig 13966 bp, 10 predicted proteins | sample 1553041 | NCBI WGS metagenome assembly OGPO01 (sample SAMEA2580281, study PRJEB22360) | human gut metagenome | biome: human gut; feature: human-associated habitat; material: faeces | place: Denmark | collected 2008/2010 | reverse complement strand
AGCTAATCATACTGTACTTATAAAGTAGCACCTTTAAGAACAAGCTATTTTAGCTATTTATTACCATTAAGATTGCCATGATTCATTGGCAAAGAGAAGGGGCAATGGCTAGGGCTGTTGCAATTGTTGTGGTGATTGCACCGTATTGTCCCTATCTGCAAGCTAATCTAATCAAAGCTAAAGTAATAGCGGGGCCGCAGGTAGGAGTAGGTTGGCTAAGAGAGGCTTAGCTGTAAGGTTTTTGTTGGGCTTAGAATAGAGTACATTGTGAAAAAATTTGTGTAATAACATTGATTCTAATCCAACTGTTTTGCTATAATTTGCGATTACTTAGTTAAATGTGTCATGGATGACACTACATTGATAATTACCTCCTTAAAGCAGGATGCTTTAGGGTGCTTTTGGAATCATTACCTTAATGACTTATAATTTTGCCGAACTCTTCGAAGAGTCCTTATCTCAACAAAACACCCGTCCTGGTGATACCACCAATGCTCAAGTTGTTGCTATTACTGATGACTTTGTAATTTTAGACTCTGGCTTCAAGTCTGAGTCCAGCATCCCAGTTGAGCAGTTCATGAATGCCCAAGGCGAGCTTGAGGTTGCTGTTGGCGATTTCGTGCCAGTAGTTCTCGAGTCCATTGAGGCTGGTGATGGCGAGACTGTTTTATCACGTGAGAAGGCCAAGCGCAATGAGGCTTGGAGCAAGCTCGAGAAAGCCTTTGAGAATGGCGATGCAGTTGTTGGTCTTATCGATGGTAAGGTCAAGGGCGGCTTCACTGTTCAGTTAGGCGGCATCCGTGCTTTCTTACCTGGCTCTTTAGTAGACGTTCGTCCAGTACGTGAGACCACCCACTTAGAGGGCAAGGAGCTTCAGTTCAAGGTTATCAAGCTTGACCAGAAGCGTAACAACGTAGTTGTTTCTCGTCGTGCTGTTATTGAGTCCGAAAACTCCAACGAGCGCGAGAGCGTATTGGCCACCTTACAAGAGGGTCAAGAGGTTAAGGGTATCGTTAAGAACCTTACCGACTACGGTGCATTCGTTGACCTCGGTGGTGTTGACGGCTTATTACACATTACTGACATGGCTTGGAAGCGTGTTAAGCACCCATCTGAGATCGTAAACGTTGGTGATGAGATTGAAGTTAAGGTTCTTAAGTTTGACCGTGAGCGTCAACGTGTTTCCTTAGGCTTAAAGCAATTAGGTGAGGATCCTTGGGCAAACATCGCTGCTCGCTTCCCAGTTGGCTCTAACATCGACGGTAAGGTAACCAACTTAACTGATTACGGTTGCTTCGTTGAGATCCAAGAGGGTGTTGAGGGCTTAGTTCACGTATCCGAGATGGATTGGACTAACAAGAACATTCACCCATCCAAGGTTGTTTCTGTTGGCGACAACGTAACTGTTAAGGTATTAGAGATCGACGAGGAGCGTCGTCGTATTTCCTTAGGCTTAAAGCAGTGCAAGCCAAACCCATGGATGGAGTTTGCTGAGGCTCACTCTAAGGGTGACCGCGTAACTGGTAAGATCAAGTCTATCACTGACTTCGGTATCTTCATCGGTTTAGATGGCGGCATCGATGGTTTAGTTCACTTATCTGACATTTCTTGGCAGCAGTCTGGTGAAGAAGCCGTTCGTGACTTCAAGAAGGGCGACGAGATCACCGCTATTGTTCTCCAGGTAGATCCAGATCGTGAGCGTATTTCTTTAGGCTTAAAGCAGATCGCTGAAGATCCATTTGCAGATTACTTAGCACAGCACCACAAGGGCTCCTTAGTAAATGGCACCGTTGAAGAGGTTGATGCTCGTGGCGCTACCATTAAGTTAGCTGAGGGTGTAACTGGCTATATTCGTGTAGCTGATATCTCCCGTGATCGTGTTGAAGACGCCACCACCGTATTAAAGGTAGGTGACGAGGTTGAGGCTAAGTTTGTAAACCTCGATCGCAAGACCCGTCAGTTAACCTTATCCATCCGTGCTAAGGATGAGGCTGAAGAGAAGGAAGCTTTAGACACCTTAAACGATAAGCAACAACAAGAAGCTGCTCCAAATGCAATGGCTGCTGCTTTCGCTGCTGCTCGTGGTGAGTAATTCTAAAGCTCAAAGCTCTAGACAGATTAGAAACTTTCATTAGTTTCTGCCAACTGTCAAGCTTATGAACTTGATAGTTAAAACCCAGACTTGGATAACACCTTGTCTGGGTTTTGTTGTTTTGGGGCCTATAAAAACAAAATAGTATAAAAACTATACGCAATATAATGATAGAATTACCTTAGGCCAATTCATTAAATATTCTATAAGGTGCGCCTACTACCATAAGATAGCGTCTGATAGTGCCAGTGCCAAGCTTGCGCCAGCGCCTGGGCCTGTGCTTGCTTGCTTGCTTACTTAATTGCCTTGCATTTATATAGCACTTACGCAGCGCCTGCCCATTGCGTTTAACAGCACTTCTACTTGCGAAGCATTCGCACTTGCATAGTTTAGCTTGCGCATGCATTGGCGCATGTGTTTGTCCTGGCGCATGCACTTGTGCATGCTCTTGCGCCTTTGCTGCCCATAATGCAGCTCTACTGCATGCTCTGTCGTCTGCTCTATAGGGCTGGATCTTGGTAAATTATCCCTTTAGGGATAATATGCTCGTTGCATTTGCATTGGCTTTTTTGCCTTTTGCTTTAGCTGGTGCTCTTTGCTTAAGGGATTGAGGGCGGTTGCGATAGGACTAGCTGCGCTTGCTTATGTGATGTTGTTTATTAATTTTTTATAAGGAGTAGGTTTGATGTTAAACCTTATAGGTAGTAAGAGTGCCTTAGTGGCTCTTTGTATGGCTTCGTCTTTGTTGGTAGGTTGCCAGTCCAATATTAATAGCGTGCTCAAGTTCACCTTGGGAGAGCAGCAGTACAACGAGTTGCAGTCTCATGAAATTAAGACTGTTTCTGTACAAAGACGCTATATTCTTGAGTTTGCCGAAAATAAGCCTTTGGTACAAGCTACTGCTATGCTTAAAACCTCTAAGGCTAAAGAGGGTGTTAAGCAACTAACTGAGATGGCTAATCAAGGCAATAGCTACGCTATGTACTTTTTAGGTGATTATTACACCAAGAAAGGACAACGCAAGTTAGGTAAAGAATGGACGCAAAAGGCCGTAGTGGCTCGTAATTATCTTGCCTTATTAGAGAATTTAGAGGCAGCCCGAAAAACGGCAGATCAGCAAGAAATTGCTAAATATACTCTGGAGCTGGCTATTATCGGCGATCTATCCTGTCAAGTGCTTACAGGCTACAACTATATTTATGGCAATGGCTTGCCTACCATGCATGAGGAAGGCTTAAAGTGGCTGCACAAAGTAGCTGATATCAACACAAATCTTTATGAGTGTGTGCCTGAGGAGGTTGATCAAGCTGCTGAAATGATTGCCTCTGCCTCAGGTATCTTGGCTGAAATCTATCATGGCACTGTGCTTTTGGGTCGCTATCAGGATGAAGGCAAGTACAAAAAGTACTTGGCTAATGCTGCTGCCTATGGTTTAGTCGACAAGCAATTAGAGCTTGCTATGATCTATGCTCAATCCAATAGCACTAGCAAATTGGATAGGGCCAATAAAGTATTCCAGCTTGCTTTAGACCCAAAAAATAAATCTCATAAGGTTTATGGTTTAGCCGCTTATGCCTATGCTCAGTTTATTGATGCCCACCCTGAGATCGCTGTTAACCAAGATAGCAGCAAGTATCTCAATATTGCCAAAAAGAAAGGCGTGCTAAATGATTATGGAAAATTGGGCAATTATTACTACAACATGCTTGATTACAGCAATGCTAAGTTGTACTACGAGAAGGCTCTTAACGGTAATCAGGATGACAAGGCCAATGGTTTATTTGGTTTAGGTATGCTTTATTGTGAAGGTAAAGGTGTAAAGCAGGACTACAGTCAAGCTTTATCCTATTATGAGCAGGCAAAAGCGCAAAAACATACCACTGCTGCGGTAAGATTAGGCCAGATGTATGCTCAGGGCTTGGGAGTGGCGCAAGATAAGGCCAAGGCCATAACTTACTTTAACCAAGCTTGTACTATGGGTGATATTGACGGTTGTGATGCCTCTAAAGAGCTCAGAGGTATAGGTATTCGCTAATCAGCCCCTCCAACTGCCAGAAAGAAGTTGGTATCTTTCAAGGCTGCTAGTGCTTAGAGCAGCCTTATTTGCTGGCAGTTGGTAAAAGTATAATTGAGTTTTAGTCTGCTTGGTTGTTGGAAACATCCAAGTAGATTTGTACCTGGCGGAGTTGATTCACAAGAAGAAAGGATACTATCTTCTAGCCTTAAAAGGAAATCAAGAAACCATATACAATGAAGCTAAAGAGCTGTGCGCTCACTATAAGCCAACCTCAGTAGAAAATGATTGTCATTGGCAACTTGATATCACCTTTAATGAAGATGATACTCGTAAAACAGGAAAAGCTGCGGAGAACTTTTCAAGACTCCTAAGATTTTGTATGAACTGTGTCCGAGCAGTAGTCTTTGGTAAGGATAATAAAGAATCCGTAAAAACCGAAGCCTTTATCTTAGCTAACTCAGAGGATTTGTTAATGCAGTTATCTCTGGTTAATAGACACTCTTATAAGCTCCCTATGTTAAAATTATTTTTACTTTGTTCCTAAGCACAATATTAAGTAGATTGAGGGGCAAAAAGCTCAATTAGCTACACAATAATCCTAAGTCTAGGAGGTGTAGATAAGATTACGCATCAATTGCTAAGCACAAGCTTGCTTTATGGTTAAGAGCACTAATTATTTCTTGAGGAGAAGGGGCTATGTCTGATATGGCCAAGGCTACCATGCCTAGCAAGACTCCAGCTAAAGATAAGATCACCAACTATTCTAAAGACATCTATATGAAAGCTATAGATGAGATCTTGTCTGTTAATCCTCAAGGCTATGGCTTTAACAATTTAGAGGCTATACAAGCTAAACAGGCTAAAGAAAGTTCACGGCCTGAGCAACAAAATGCACAAGTAGATAAGACTCAAGTTGATGGATGCTCACATAAGAGTGAGCCTAACCCATTGATTCAAGACCTTACAGTTAACACTCCTGTAAAGAGCTGCCACAAGGACAATAGCTTTAATATGAACAATAAAGAAAATTCTAACTCCCCATGGGGCTCTAATGCAGCTGAAGTTGCTGCCGCTTTGGGACTTAGTGCTGATGTAGTGGCAAAAGGTATGGGTGTTAAAGCAACCACCAGCAATAGTTCTGCTACTACAGCCTCAACCTCTGGTACTAACGGCCAAAGAAAGTCACCATCGCTCAGTAAAGATGGCTCTAGTAAAAATTCCAAGACTAGTGCTCATAAGAGTGCAACTACCCAACATAGTGGTAGTGACTTGGAGCATGATAGAAGTTTCCTCTCTATTGAGATTATGAGAGAGTTAGGTTCAGTAGTTAGTGAAGAAAACTATAAAACCTATTGTGCCAGAATGAAAAAGCATGGTCTTGAACCATATAGCCAAGATTTGTTGGTGGCTATGATGGTGTGCTCCTTCTTTTCTAAAGATGGCACTCTGGCGCAAAACTTATCTAACTACAATCCTCGTACTGGCCAGATGAAATTTGCCGATAGCGTAGTTAGAGCCATGGCCAAAAATGATGTCTTAATTGTTGAGGCAGGCACTGGTACAGGTAAAACTTACTCCTATTTGGTGCCACCTTTATTAGCCGATAAAAAGATTGTTGTTTCTACTAAGACTAAGGCCTTGCAAGATCAGCTTATAAGTAAAGATATTCCTAATCTGCTCTCGATGATGGATCTAGAGCATCTGCATGCTATTAGCTTAAAAGGTCAGAGTAACTATATTTGCCGTTATCTTTTTGAGGGTGATGGCGTACGCTATATGAGTAGTACTGCCAGTAAAGTTTGCCAAGTCATTAGGGATAAGATTACTGAAAGCTCAAACTCAATTGATTATGACATCCGTAATGCTACTTTTGGTGAATTAAACTTTAAAGTACCAGAAAAATTCCGTCGCTATGTAAGTTGTGATTCCAATTTATGTAGAGAGATGTCTGGTAGCTGCCCTTATGCGATACTAAAGCGAGAGCACTTAAAAAAAGTCACTGAGGCTATTGATGAGTTAAAAGATGTCAAGGGTGATATCAACTATGTCATGCGCAACTTTAATAAGCTCAACATGCCTAGCATCTCTGGTGATCATTGCTTTGCTTTTGCTTCACGCCAAGAGGCTAAACAGCGTGATATTACCGTAATTAATCATGCTCTGTTCTTTGCTGCTTTGCAAAGTGATAGTGGCATAGGTGCTATCGGCTCTAGTCTGCCTTTACCTGATATTTTAATTTTCGATGAGGCCCATACCTTAGCTGAGGTGGGTTGTGAGTTCTATAAAACTGAATTTACTGCCTCTATGGTAATTGATCTTATCGATAAGATAAGAACCATTTTCCCAAAGGGTGCAGACTCAGGTCAGTTAGAGCGCTATTTATCAAAGCTTGGCTATGCTGCATTTTTGCTATTCTTGGCTCTGTCTTTAATGTCCGAGGGTCGTTATGGCGTGTCAGCAATTAAGTACTTGCATAACAAGATTCAGTCACCATTCCAGATCTTGAAATATCGTTTAGCCGATAAGCGTGCTCGTAGAGCCCTTATGGACGACTCTTACTATATGTCTGTCGTAGACAAGGGGCTTAAGGAGCATAATGCCCATCTTTATGATGAAGAGCAGCAAGAGCTAAGTGCTGATTTGAAAAAAGGCAAAGAGGGCCAGCTCTTATCAGAAGATGAGTTACCTCTTGAGACTGCTGAGCAAGACAAGCAAAGTGCTAATCAGGAAGATGCTACCTTAGCTGCCTTATCCGCAGAAGAGCTTAAAAAGGAACAAAGACAACAAAAGCGCCAGAATCTCATTAGTGACAGGTCAATCGAAAGCTTTGTTAAACTTGAGTATCAGCGCATAGCTTTAGAGTTGCAAAAGCAACAGGGCCTTACATCACTCTATGGATCTAATGCTGATTATGCTGAGGAAGCTGCTGATGTGGTTAAAGATATCAATGGTCTGCCAGTAATTGATTCCTACTTTAGAGCTTTAATGGGTGATATCCATAAGGCCTTAAGTAAGATTGCTGCCATTTGGGAAAACAATAAGGAAGTAATTGCTGAGGACTATAACCTCATTCAAGATCGTATTGATAGCTATAAGAATTTTGTTGCTGATTTTATGACTACTGATCGCAACAAGAATCAAGAAGAGTGCTTTAAGAATGCAGGATGGGTGGAGATTGGTAAAGAGGATGCTCCTCCTAAATTAGTAGTATGTCCTATTGATATTGGTGATCGCTTCTATAGTGCTATTGATGATCTCAAGAAAAAAGGTGTAACGGTAGTATTAACCTCTGCAACTATTACCTTTGATAAGAGCTTTGGCAAGTTCTGCCATGAGCTAGGCTTGCCTATAGAGCAGATAACTACCCAAATTGTAGAGTCGCCTTTTAACTATGCTAAGAATGCTTGTCTTTATCTTTCTAAGACTTTCCCAGATGTATATAGCAAGAACTTTGTAAGTGATAGCTTATACATGATTGATGAGCTAATAAGAAAAGCTACTGGCGGCATCTTTATGCTTTGCACCAGCTTTAATAATATGAAATTGGCTAAAGAAGTGCTAGAAAAGCGCTATAGCTCTAGTCGTACTATTTTGATGCAAACTGAAGATACTGTGCCTAACTTAATCAACCAGTTCAAAAAAGATGGTAAGGCCATTTTAATTGGTACCTCATCTTTCTGGGAAGGTGTGGATGTGGCAGGTAATGCCCTGTCTTTAGTAATCATTGATAAGCTGCCTTTCAAGCAAGTAGGCGATCCTATACAAATAGCACGTAAGAATAGGGTAGAGAGACTTGAAAAAGGCAATTTCTTTAATCAAGTACAAGTACCTGAGGCTACTATTGCTTTACGCCAAGGTGTAGGCCGCTTGATCCGTAATGAAGATGATCAAGGTGTATTGGTAATTTTAGATAATCGCTTGCTAACCAAGGGCTATGGGCCAAAGTGTGTTAACTCTTTACCTCCTATGACCAGGGTAGATAGCGTTAAAAAAGCATTACCATTTTTCAAGAAGGTCTAAAAACAACAAGGCAGCTTAATGGAAATAAGCTGCCTTGCTATTATGTGTCTACCAAGCCTTAGAGCTTAATATAAACTAAGTCATATGGGCCAAAAGTACTTGAGTTAATGACTATAGGCATAGTATCAGGATCTGTTACTTCAATACGATAAATGCCTTCGTAATACTTATTCAAGTTGGTTTGTTTTTTCCATATGTTGTAGGTCTGCTTTAAAGAAAAGCTCTTATGTCTTTTTGATAAAGGCAAACTTACTTTGCTTAAATTAAGTTTAAGCTCCAAACCTGTAGTAATAACAAAGTTTTCATTTACCTGTTCATCCAGCCAAGATGATGAGCCATCTACATCAGAATGACAGTCCCCAGCAGCACCTTCTAACATGGAGTTGCTAGGTTTTACCAATAAGTCACTACCTAAGTAAATAATTAAACAATCTTGTCCCCAACTTTCTAGCATCTGCTGCGCAGCACCTAAAGCATTGGGATTAATAGTCACTAAACATAGACGTGAGCCAAAAATATCCCATAACCTTGGAAAGCTAATACTCAAGCGCCTTAGTTGTCGAGCCATCAGCGCCCGCTCTTTTTCTATTAATGCGCCCAAACTTTCAATCTTGTCTTTTAACTCTACAGTTAAGATCTGGTGGGGCTTTCTTTGAAATTGAGATAGTCCAGGTAAATCATAATTACGGGTGCGATTAGCATTGATAGGGCCAAAAGCAGGAGCATTGGATAACAGCTCCATTACTCCATAGGTATTGTTATTTACCATAGGTGAGGTAAAGAACTGCTCATTTGGCTCAATAGCATCCTGTAGCTCCAAAGATGCCTCTACAGAGCCCTTATCCTCAGTAACAAGCCCATTAGAGCCAAGCTCATTGTGACCTTGCTCCTTACTTGGTAGAGCCTTATTGGCCTGCTCCATATTCTCCAAGGTTTGCAATGCTTGCTTAGATCTTTTAGGGATCTTGGTAACACCAATAGCCTGAGGAGCCATAGCATCTTCACGTACTTTTAGGACTTTAGGGTTAAGACGTTTTGAGATGGAACTCATGCCTAAATAGTCAATTTCACCCTCGTCATTAGATTCGCTTTCTAGCTCTAGTTCCAAGTCCTTTCTTTGATAGCGTTTGGCTTTAGGGCGAGGCATTTGTGCCCAATCAAATTCACCTACCTCTTCATTTAAGTATTGCTTAATTTCACGGCCTAAAGTGGTTCTACCATCGATTTTACGAGAGTTAAGATTAATATTAGGGAAAAATATATCTTTGCTTGGATCCTTTAAGGACTCAATTAGGCCATCATCCATCATGGCTATGCGATCTAACTCAAATGAGCTATAGTCAGGATTTTTAACGTTTTTAATGAGCTTTTTGAAGTTATTTAGTGATTTATTAGTGTTTTGGGCCTTAAGTTTAAGAAAATCAGCAGCCTTTTCATACTCTTGTGAAGTAGTAACCAGCTTTTCTAAAAGGCGGTAGTTAACGACCACACTTTTAGTACCAAAGAATAACTCTCTGGCATCATGAAATTGCATAAGGTAAAACAGTACAGCAGGGGCAGTGCGGTACATAATATGGAAAAAGCTGCGATATTCATTACTAAAAATAGTTCTATGAACAGTCAAAAGCTCTTTTAGTAAGTCAACACAGTAAAGATAGTCATCCTGATTAGCTATAAGCTCAAAGCAAAGTCGTTGATAGTCATCATAAGCCTGATTTAAAGCAGCATAGACTACTTCAAAATCGAGAGGCCTACCAATTACTTGCTCATTGTTTTGTAACTTATCAGACATAGCGCTCCAATAAAATCTACTAAAAGCCCAATCTAAAACTGATTTTTAATATAAAAAAGGCGGACTTGCGCCCGCCTCTAAATATAAAGAGAGAGATATTGTTATTCTATTAACCGCCTAGCAAGCTTAAAGCGATAGTAGGACGCTGGTTAGCTTGGGCAAGCACTGATTGAGAAGCCTGCTGAATAATGTTGTTCTGGGTAAGAGCAGCGGTCTCAGAGGCAAAGTCGGTATCACGGATACGGCTACGAGCATCAGCCTCGTTCTCAGAAATATTGGCCTGATTACGGATGGTGCTTTCCATACGATTTTGCATGGCACCCAAGGCTGCACGTTTGGTATCTACAGCCTGAATAAACTTATCGATATTTGCTAAAACGCCTTGAGCTTTAGATGCTGTATCAACTGTAAAAACCATTGGGCCATTTTGACCAGCTGTTGTAAAGCCATTCTTTGAAGCTAAATCTTGTTTGCTGATACCTGCAATGGATGCAATACCGCTAAGCTTAAAGCTTTGGCTCCAATTTAAGTTTAAAGTATCGCCAGCATTTGCGCCTACTTGGAATATCATCTTGCCGTCAGCTGGGATTAAGGTCTTAGTACCGCCCACGCCATCTAATACAGTGGCACCTGCAAAGGTGGTTTGCTTGGCAATACGAGTAATTTCGTGTGAAAGGCTTGTAACCTCTTGCTGTAATGCCTTGCGATCCTCGGCGGTATTGGTGCCGTTTGCAGCTTGCACGGCTAGGGTACGAATACGTTGGAGCATATTGGTGGTTTCGTCTAAGGCACCTTCAATGGTCTGAGCTAAGGCGATACCGTCGTTAGTATTGCGGTTGCCTTGGTTAAGTCCATTGATCTGAGAGGTAAGACGATCTGAAATTTGTAAGCCTGCAGCGTCATCTTTTGCAGAATTAATTCTAAGGCCTGAGGATAGTCTCTGGTAGCTAACGTTGAGGCTATTGGTAGCATTGGTTAGCTTTCTCTGGGCATTGATCGAACTTACATTAGTATTAACGTAAAGAGCCATAACAATTCTCTCTTAAGCTGATAAAACAGCTATTTTCTAATATAAACACCACGACATGAAGGGTATTTATTTTGGTAAATAAAATGGCATTTGATATGCCCAAAACTATAGACCGAATATGATCTTGTACATTGATTTCTAAAAAGACTTTTTATAGACCACACTATAGGCTGGGAAATGGTCTTTTTAGACAACATTTTTAAAACGCAATATAAATGCCAAATTATTTAAAGCTGCCAATAAAGACCTAGTTCACTACTGCTTTTTAGTGTTTTGCGGTGCTTATAGACGACTTTATTTCAAGTAAGCAATAAGCCACATCATAGTAATAATGGCTGCTAACACTAAGATTTGCTTGCTATTGAAACTTTGAAGGATGGAATTTGGATTAATGGCAGTAGTAGCCATGTGATTAGTTGTGACTTGGTCATAGCTCTGGCTTTAACCAAGGGCTTTATCCTTGGGACTTAGCTTTGGCTCAGGTCGGTACTTGTACTTGGCAATGGTGCTTGCTGGTGCTGCGTGTTTTGCTGCAGTTGCTGGTGCTGCTGGTTGACTTGATGCTGTACCATTGTTTTTACTAAGGATGGGTCGTCCATAATTCTTGCTATCCATGAGGCTGCTGATTCGCCTTTTTTAAGGCGCTTATCATTGGGAAGTAATTGCACAATTTCTTTGTTTTCCATAGGGTGCAGCCTCTATCTTAATTTGGACAGTTCTTAAGGCTTTTAAGACTCTTAAGGAAGCTTTACAGCTTTGAAATCTTGAGATGGCATTTTGGCTTGGAGTGCCTTGGCAAACTCCTCAGGAATAACCTCAGGACGGTCAGTTGCAAAGTTTACATAAGCAATGGTTGATTGCATGGCAAAGAGCACTTTTTGAGTGTGCTTATCGATAACCTCTTGGTACATCTCGAGACTAGCTTTTCTTAAAGATACAGGAATGCAAGTTACGATTAACTCATCTTCAAGCTTAGCACCAGCTAAGAAACGAGCCTTAAGTGAAGACACTACAAAGCCCTTTTTATCTTCTTGTAAGTGTTCGCTTTGCTTGTAACCTAATACATCACGCACAAAGTCTGTTCTAGTACGCTCGCAAAACTTTAAATAGTTAGCATGATAAACACGACCACCTACATCAGTGTCTTCATAATAAACACGAAATTCGCTCTTAAAGACCTCAAGATCACTCATTTATTACCCCTTCCTCTTGTTAGATCTTAATTATTGGCGTGGGCCATAGGTTCGTCAAATTTGTCGTATGCTTTATAAGTAGCGACACGGCCACGGCTAGAACGCTGAACAAAACCTTGCTGAATTAAATATGGCTCTACCACATTTTCTAAAGTTTCACGCTCATAGCCTAAAGAAGCAGCTAAGCTCTCAATACCTACAGGGCCACCATTAAAATCATAAATCATGCAACGTAAATAAGCACGATCAAAGTCATCAAAGCCATCGACATCAATTTTTAAAATATCTAAAGCTTTATGAGCAATATCTTGGGTAATTACGCCATCACCCTTAACCTCAGCATAGTCTCTAACACGTTTTAATAAGCGGTTAGCAATACGTGGGGTACCACGTGAGCGTCTGGCCAGCTCCAGCGCACCCAGCTCATCAATATTGATTTTAAGCTTCTTAGCTGAGGCCTTAATAATAATGCTAAGTTCCTCTGGAGAGTAATATTGCAGCTGGAGAATAATGCCAAAACGGGCTCGCAAAGGAGAGGTTAAAGTACCAGCTCTAGTAGTAGCACCAATTAAAGTAAAAGGCTGTAAACCAATTTGAATAGAACGTGCCGATGGACCTTCACCAGTAAGAATATCAACCTTGTAATCCTCCATGGCAGGATACATAAATTCTTCAATTACAGGGCTAAGACGGTGAATTTCATCAATAAAAAGCACATCACGACGAGCTAAATTAGTAAGCAATGCCGCAGCATCACCCTTTTTCTCTAGCGCAGGGCCTGAGGTGGTAGATAAATTTACTCCAAGCTCATTAGCAATAATGTTTGATAAAGTAGTTTTACCTAAACCAGGAGGGCCAAAAATAAGTACGTGATCAAGGGCTTCACCACGCTTTTTCGCTGCCGCTAAAGCAATTTCTAATTGGCTCTTGGCATCTTCTTGGCCAATATAGTCAGATAAAGTTTTAGGACGGAGGGCTCTATCCTCGCTAGACTCAGTTAGCTCGGCAGCTATTTCTTGAAATGTTTTTTGAGGATTAAGATCGTCATTTCTTAAGTCCACTTGCAGCGCATCAGCCACAATACCCTTAGCATCAGCCACTTTTTCCCCCTAACTTTTGCTAACTAATAAAGCTTTTACGAATTAAGGCTAAAAATTATAGCACAGCCCAAATTATTAAATCTTTCTAAAAAATAAAGCCCCTATCCATCAGCGGCTCATACAGCCTGCCATCAGCCAATCCAGCCTCTTAGGTTCACCTGCCATTTTCTTTAGTTAAACTAGCCATAGCGGCAATGTTTTTAGCCCTAGAACCACTAAGTAGTAATGGACAGCCTTAGCTTGGCTTGGCAAGAATTGCCTGAGATGCGCAGCTTAGCGCAGCTCCGCTCAGCGCAACGCAGCGCAGCTCAGTCTAGCAAGGCCTAGTGCCTAGCAGCACCGCTGCTGTGCAGCAGCTGGTGTTTGTTGTGGTGTGCTGGGCTAGGTCCAGGATGTTGGAAAAAGGCCAAGTCTAGACTGAGATTTTATGCATTGGGGTTGCTGTTCTAGCTCTTAGAGAGCTTGGCTAAAGAGGCCACAATAATTTGCTCTGTGGTCATGCCCTTTTCAAATACGGCTTTAACTGTAGCAATAGCCATATTCTCCTTGTAACCTAAAGACATGAGAGCTTGAATAGCATCATCAAAGGCAAAGGCATTTTCATCCACTGTGTTTTGAGGCATTTCCACGCCCAACTCTGCATTAATAGCATTGGCACTTTGTACGATAATACGCTCACCAATACGCAATTTATTAAGGCGATCTTTCATCTCAACAATGAT
>OGPO01001605.1_pt1 | contig 13971 bp, 13 predicted proteins | sample 1553041 | NCBI WGS metagenome assembly OGPO01 (sample SAMEA2580281, study PRJEB22360) | human gut metagenome | biome: human gut; feature: human-associated habitat; material: faeces | place: Denmark | collected 2008/2010 | reverse complement strand
AGATGCTTGCCGGCCCCCCCCCCCCCGCGGGGCCCCCCTGCCGGTGACGGAGGAGACGGAGAACGGCTTCCGAGAGAAGATCTCCGCCGCAAACCCGGAGCGGAGTGTGGACGCCTTTCTGCTGGACCACTACTTCGGCATCTCCCCCCTGATCGCCCGGGAACTGGCCTTCCGCTCCGCAGGGGAGACGGATGCCCATCTCTTTGACCTGGGAGCGGTGGGAGAGGACCGCCTCTGGAAGGAATTGTCCGGGCTCATCAGAGCTATACAGGAAAATCACTTTACACCAATCTGCCTGAAAAAAGATGGGAAGATGGCAGATTTCACCTACTGCCCCATCGCCCAGTACGGCCCTGCTATGGAGACCGTCCGGTATGACACGTTCTCTACCCTGATGGATGACTTCTACGCCCTGCGGGAGCAGCAGGAGCGGGTGCGTCAGCGGGGGGCGGACCTGCTGCGGACTGCCACCACGGCACGGGACCGCATCCGGCGGAAACTGGCCATGCAGGAGAAGGACTACGCCGCCACACAGAACCGGGACCAGCTGCGGATCTACGGCGACCTGATCACCGCCAACCTCTACCGCATGGAGCGGGGGGCGGCCAGATTGGAGACGGAGAATTTCTATGACCCGGAGTGCCGCCCTGTCGCCATTCCCCTGGACCCGCTGCTGACGCCCCAGCAAAACGCCGCCAAATACTACAAGCGCTACACCAAGGCCAAGACGGCGGAGAAGTATCTGGCGGAGCAGATGGCCCTTGCCCGCCGGGACCTGGACTATCTGGAGAGTGTGCTGGAGGAGTTGAGCCGGGCAGAGACGGAACAGGACTTTTTGGACATCCGCGGCGAGCTGCGGGACGCGGGCTTCCTCCGCCGACAGGGAAAAAAGGAACAGAACCGGCCTGCAAAGCCTCTGGAGTTCCGCACCACCTCGGGCTTCCGGGTGCTGGTGGGGCGGAACAACCGCCAGAACGACAAGCTGACCCGCAGCGCGGACCACCGGGACATCTGGCTCCATACCCAGAAGATCCACGGTTCCCACGTGATCCTCTGCACAGGCGGCCGTGAGGTGGACGATGACACCATCGTGGAGGCGGCCAAGCTGGCGGCCTGGTTCTCCCAGGCCCGGGAGGGTGCCAACGTCCCCGTGGACTACACACCGGTGAAGAACGTGAAGAAGCCCGCCGGTGCCCGGCCCGGCATGGTGATCTACTCCACCTGCCGTACCGTGAACGTGGCGCCGGAGGAGGGGCTTGTGAAGAAACTTCAATTGTCATAAAAAAGTTGTTAAAAAGAAGCTGCTTGTTGGTCAAGCAGCTTCTTTTTCTTTCAAAATATCCAAAAACAGGAATCTTTTTTGTGCAGAATGGCTCTTGCAAAACGGGAGCAAAGGTTTACAATAAAGCTCTCCTGAAAACGGGAGGCAATCAGTATTCAGACCTCAGAAAGCGAGTGAGAGGCAATGACGTATCATTATCTCATGGACCTGGCGCTGATCCTGTTGAGCACCAAGGTGCTGGGCATCCTGACGAAACGCATCCAGATGCCACAGGTGGTTGGCGCGCTGGTGGCCGGACTGATTCTGGGCCCGGCTATGCTGAACGTACTATCAGAAACGGAGTTCCTCACCCAGCTCAGCGAGTTGGGCGTGATCGTACTGATGTTCTCCGCCGGCATGGGCACCGATATCCAGGAGCTGAAGCACAGCGGCAAGGCGGGCTTCCTGGTGGCCCTGCTGGGCGTGATCGTCCCACTGGTGCTGGGCACAGGTCTGGCGATGCTCGCAGACCGGACCGGCATGATTGAGACCAGCGGATTTTTGGAGGATGTGTTCATCGGCACCATCCTTACTGCAACTTCCGTCAGCATCACAGTGGAGACACTGAAGGAGATCGGCAAGCTGGATACCAAGGTGGGCAACACCATTCTGGCGGCGGCTCTGATCGACGACGTGCTGGGCCTGATTGCCCTGACCATCGTCAGTAGCCTGTCCGGCGGACAGGACAGCATCGCCCTGGTGCTGCTGAAGATCGTGCTGTTCTTCGTGTTCTCCGCTGTGGTCTCCTTCCTCGCCCACAAGTTCTTCTGCTGGCTGATGGCCCTGTGGCCCGGCCGGGAGCGGCGCCGCTATCCGGTGCTGGCCTTTGTGCTGTGCCTTCTGATGGCTTACTGCGCGGAGGAGTTCTTCGGCGTGGCGGACATCACCGGCGCCTATGTGGCGGGCCTGGTGATCTCCTGCACCCCCAAGTCCTCCTATATCCAATCCAAGTTCGAGCCGTTGAGCTTCCTGCTGCTGACGCCGGTGTTCTTCGCCAGCGTGGGCATCAAGGCGAAGGTGGACGGCATGACCGGCAGCCTGGTGCTGTTCTCCATTCTCCTGCTGCTGATTTCTGTGGCCACCAAGATCGTCGGCTGCGGCCTGGGCGCAAAGCTCTGTCATTTCACTGGCAAGGAGAGCCTGCAGGTGGGCGTGGGCATGGTCTGCCGCGGCGAGGTGGCGCTGATCGTAGCCAACCGGGGCCTGGAGCTGGGAGTGCTGTCCGGGACCCTGATGGCACCGGTCATCATCACCGTGGTGGGCGGCACGATCCTCACACCCATCCTGCTGAAGCTGGTATTCCGGCACGACGGACAGCCGGCCAGCGCGGCGGACAGCAATCTGGCAGACCACTATGAGAAGATGGAGCAGCTGGATATCGTCTCCGCAGAGCTTCTGGCCAGGGACCAGAAATACCTGAAAGAAGGGGAGCACGGCGGAGACAAGGACCGCGGCTGATCTGCTCCGGTGACTGAGAACCGCAAATACGGGGAGCCGGCCTTTTGGTCGGCTCCCCGTATTTTGAAAAGCGCGCTGTATCCGCCGTCAGGCGGTGTGGCGGGCGTGGCCCGTCTCCTCGTCGGAGGAGCGGAACAACAGCGTGATGCACCACAGGCCCGCCAGGCCCACCAGGGCGTAGATGATGCGGGAGAGAATGGCCATCTGGCCGCCGCAGAGGAAAGCCACCGTATCAAAGCCGAACAGGCCGATCCCGCCCCAGTTCAGGGCGCCGATGATAGCCAGTGCCAATGCGATCTTATCAATCACCATGCGAAAAACCTCCTTTATGCCTTCCAGCAGGGATTTGGCGTTAGTGTATCCAACGGGGCGGGAACTATGCGGATGGGGAAAATTTCCAGCCTGGACAAAATTTGCAAATCGCATTGCAAAGGAAAGATAGGGATTGTATAATCGAAACAGCGGGATCCGATCTCGCCCGCGGCGAAGCCGCGCAGACCGATTGATAAGGGGAGACAGTATGAATATTGTATGCTTGGATATGGAGGGCGTCCTGGTGCCGGAGATCTGGATCGCATTTTCAGAGGCCAGCGGCATTCCGGAGCTGCGGCGCACCACCCGGGATGAGCCGGATTACGACAAGCTGATGACCTGGCGGCTGGGCATCTTGAAGGAGCACGGCCTGGGGCTCAAGGAGATCCAGGACACCATCGCCAAGATTGATCCGCTGCCCGGCGCCAAGGCGTTTTTGGACGAGCTGCGGGCCACCACCCAGGTGATTATTCTGAGCGATACCTTTGAGGAATTCGCCAAGCCTCTGATGGAAAAGCTGGGCTGGCCCACCATCTTCTGCAACTCCCTGGAGGTGGCGGAGAACGGCGAGATCACCGGCTACAAGATGCGCTGTGAGAAGTCCAAGCTCACCACGGTGAAGGCCCTGCAGTCCATCGGCTATGACACCATCGCCAGCGGCGACAGCTTCAACGATTTGGGGATGATCCAGGCCAGCAAGGCAGGCTTCCTCTTCAAGAGCACGGAGCAGATCAAAGCCGACCACCCGGAGATTCCGGCCTTTGAGGAGTTTGACGACCTGCTGGCGGCCATCAAGGCGGCGCTGTAAGAGTTTTCCGGAAAGAAAGGGGACGCGACATGAACGAGAAATTCCAGAAGCTGGGCTTTTACCCGGCGGATATCCTGCTGCCCAAGGATGCGGACATGACCAAGTGGGCCGTGGTGGCCTGCGACCAGTTCACCTCCCAGCCGGAGTATTGGCAGGCGGTGGAGGAGACTGTGGGGGACGCGCCTTCCACCCTCCGGCTGATCCTGCCGGAGGCCAAGCTGAACGACCCGGATGTGGACGCCCATATCGCGGACATCAACGGCGCTATGAACCGCTATCTGGCGGAGGGCGTCTTTCAGACCCTGCCGGGGTCCCTGTTCTATATTGAGCGCACGCAGTCCGACGGCAAGGTGCGCCACGGCCTCATCGGCCCTGGTGTCTTCGCCTCCCACGGCTACGAGCGCAGCCACAAAAAGGGCGTATTGAGCACGTTGAAGCTGCTGGACGCCTTTGTGGGGTAATGAAACGGTAAAAAAGGGAGATGCAAGGCTGGCCTTGCATCTCCCTTTGCTGACTCTTTACAAACTTTTCCCTTGTATGCTATCATGTCTGTGGCGCTGTTGCAAAATGGCGGTTAGCCACTCCCTTGAGAAAGGGGGTGATGCGGATGGGAAACGGGCGTTGGACGAAAGTCCTTCGCTTTCTGGTGTGGTTCATCATCGTCCTTCTGACGGTGGTCTACATATCCCCAAAAGCTTGCTGACCGCCCGGCTGCACCCGAGCGGTCAACATTAGTTGAACGAATCTCCTGGGGCTAACCGTCATGCAACAGCGCCCTTTTCATGTTCATTATAGCCACCCCTTCCCTGGTTGTCAATGCCCAGCGGGGGTGGCTTCCAGTCCAAAAAACAAGGTGCCAAAATAGGCACCTTGTTTTTTGCTCTTATTGGAAGTTCTGCAAAGCCTCAGCATCCCGGGCCTTCTGCTCCTCCAGGGCCTGCTTGAGCAGCATGTCCTTCACCTTCATCAATCGGGTGGTGGTGGAGCGGTCGTTCTCATCCAGCTTCATAGTGATATACCGGATGGCCTCCTGGGTGTTGGGAATCATCACGTATTCCAGGGCGTTGACTCGGCGGCGGGTCTTTTCGATCTCCTCGGCCAGCAGCTGGGCCGTCTTTTCGATCTGGGCCAGCTTGAGCATGGACTGGAACACATCGCCCAGAGCCTCCACGGCGGAGTCCAGCTCACCGGAGGTGGTGGCAAAGCCGTAGGGGAAGATGTCCGAGGTGTCGCTGGTGAGGGTCTTGTAGGTGTAGGTGGGCACGTTGACGCTCATCACATTGCGGAAGCTCATGTCCAGCTCCACGCTCTGCTTGGGGTACATCAGCGCCTGCTCCATGGCCGCCCCGCTCATGAGGGCGGAGGCCACGGTGAAGGAGCCGTGCACCCGCATCAGCTCCTCCTCCACCTGGCTGCGCAGGGCGCGCACCTCCCGCACGGTGTCCAGGAACTGCTTCATCAGCTCGTCCCGCTTGTCTTTGAGCAGCTTGTGGCCCCGCTGGGCGGTCTTCAGCTTGCGTTTTAAGCGGGTGAGCTCCATTCGGGTGGGATTGACAACGGTGGCAGCCATTGTTTATCCCTCCTTCTTGGGCAGGTACTTGTCGATATACTCCGGCTTGATGCGCTTGAGCTCCGCCTTGGGCAGGATGGACAGCAGCTCCCAGCCCAGGTCCAGGGTCTCCTCAATGGAGCGGTTGGTCTCATAGCCCTGGTTGACATAGCGCTTTTCAAACTCATCGGCGAACTTGGCGTACAGCAGATCGGTGGGGGTCAGAGCGGCCTCACCCAGAATGGACATCAGCTCCTTGTTGTCCTTACCGGTGGAGTAGGCGGCAAAGAGCTGGTTCATGGTGTTGGCGTGGTCCTCGCGGGTCTTGCCCTCGCCGATACCCTTATCCTTCAGACGGGACAAGGAGGGCAGTACGTCCACAGGGGGATTGATGCCCTGGCGGTAGAGAGCACGGGAGAGGATGATCTGGCCCTCGGTGATATACCCGGTCAGGTCGGGGATGGGGTGGGTCTTGTCATCCTCAGGCATGGTGAGGATGGGAATCATGGTGATGGAACCGGGCTTGCCCAGCTGACGACCGGCACGCTCGTACATGGTGGCCAGGTCGGTGTACAGGTAGCCGGGGAAGCCACGGCGGCCGGGCACTTCCTTCTTGGCTGCGGACACCTCACGGAGGGCCTCGGCGTAGTTGGTGATGTCGGTCAAAATGACCAGCACGTGCATGCCCTTCTCAAAGGCCAGGTACTCGGCGGCGGTCAGGGCCATACGGGGGGTGGAGATACGCTCCACGGCGGGGTCGTTGGCCAGGTTGGTGAACAGCACGGTGCGGTCGATGGCGCCGGTGCGCTTGAACTCCTGGACAAAGTACTCGGACTCCTCGTAGGTGATACCGATGGCGGCGAACACCACGGCGAAGTTGCCGGCGTCGTCGCCCAGCACCCGGGCCTGACGGGCGATCTGAGCGGCCAGCTGGGCGTGGGGCAGACCGGAGCCGGAGAAGATGGGCAGCTTCTGGCCACGCACCAGGGTGTTCAGACCGTCAATGGTGGACACGCCGGTCTGGATGAACTCGTTGGGGTAGTCCCGGGCGGCGGGATTCATGGGCAGGCCGTTGATGTCCCGGTACTCCTCGGCCAGGATCTCGGGGCCGCCGTCAATGGGACGGCCCATGCCGTTGAACACACGGCCCAGCATGTCGCCGGACACACCCAGCTGGAGGGGGTGGCCCAGGAAACGCACCTTGGACTGGGCCAGGTTGATGCCGGCGGCGGACTCAAACAGCTGTACCACAGCGGTGTCGCCGTTGACCTCCAGCACCTTACCACGGCGGATGCCGCCGTCGGGCAGCTCGACCTCCACCAGTTCGTCATAGGTGACGTTTTCCACCATCTTCACCATCATCAGAGGAGAGACGATCTCCTGAATGGTTCTATATTCACGAATCACAGGGTATCACCCGCCTTTTCCACAACTTCGTCGATGTCCCGCTCCATTTGCACCCGGATGTCGGCGTACTCCTGCTGGTACTGCTCCACGGGCACGGACTTGGCGCGGCCAATGCGCTCCCGGGCGGGAATGCCGAACAGCTCCATGGTGGGAGCGCCCTTGGCGATGGCGGCCCGGCACAGCTTGTCATAGTCCAGAATCATGGCCAGCAGCTGGGCCTGGCGGTCATAGCTGGAGTAGGAGTCCACGTCCATAAAGGAGTTTTGCTGGAGGAAGTCCTCACGCACCATACGGGCGGACTCCAGGGTCAGCTGGTCGTTGGGGGACAGGGAGTCCTTACCAACCAGCTGCACAATCTCGTTGAGGCTGGCCTCGCTCTGCAGCAAGCTCATGGCCTGCTCCCGGTTCTGCATAAACTCAGGGCCCAGATTCTCATCAAACCAGGGCTTCAGGGAGTCCAGGTACAGGGAGTAGGAGTTGAGCCAGTTGATGGCGGGGAAGTGGCGCTTGTAGGCCAGCTGGGCGTCCAGAGCCCAGAACACCTTGACGATACGCATGGTGCCCTGGCTGACGGGCTCGGACAGGTCGCCGCCGGGAGGGGACACGGCGCCCACGGCGGTCAGAGAACCACGGCGGTCGTCGCTGCCCAGGCAGGACACGGAGCCAGCCCGCTCGTAGAACTGAGCCAGACGGGAAGCCAGATAGGCGGGGTAGCCTTCCTCACCGGGCATCTCTTCCAGACGGCCGGACATCTCACGCAGAGCCTCGGCCCAACGGGAGGTGGAGTCGGCGATGACGGCCACGTCGTAGCCCATGTCACGGAAGTACTCGGCGATGGTGATGCCGGTGTAAATGGAGGCCTCACGGGCAGCCACGGGCATGTCGGAGGTGTTGGCAATGAGCACGGTCCGCTTCATCAGGGACTCGCCGGTGCGGGGGTCGATGAGTTCGGGGAACTCACGGAGCACGTCGGTCATCTCGTTGCCACGCTCGCCGCAGCCAATGTAGATGACGATGTCCACGTCAGACCACCTGGCCACGGCGTGCTGCATCACGGTCTTGCCGGAGCCGAAGGGGCCGGGGATGGCGGCGGTGCCGCCCTTGGCCACGGGGAAGCAGGTGTCCACAATCCGCTGTCCGGTGGACAGGGGACGGACGGGGGGATACTTGCGCTTGTAGGGACGGCCCACACGCACGGGCCAGCGCTGGCTCATGGTGATCTCCACGTCGGTGCCGTCTTCCTTGGTCAGGACCGCTACCACGGTCTTCACGTTGTAGGAGCCAGCGGGGGTGACGCTCTTCAGAGTGCCCTTGAGGTAGGGGGGCAGCATGATCTTGTGGAGCACCACGGGGGTCTCGGGGACGGTGCCGATGACGTCGCCGCCCTCCACTTTATCCCCAGCCTTGGCCACGGGAGTGAACTCCCACAGCTTCTCGGGGTCGATGGGGGGAACCTCCACACCACGGGGCAGGTTGTTGCCCCCCACCTTCTTCATGATCTCCTCCAGGGGTCGCTGGATTCCATCGTAGATATTCTCAATCATGCCGGGGCCCAGCTCCACGCTCATGGGGTAACCGGTGGTTACCACCTCGGCGCCGGGGCCCAGGCCGGAGGTCTCCTCATAGACCTGAATGGAGGCGGCATCCCCGTTCATGGTGAGGATCTCACCGATGAGGCGCTGGGGACCCACACGGACCACGTCGGACATGTTGGCGTCCGACAGGCCGGTGGCCACCACCAGGGGGCCGGAGACCTTAACTACTTTACCCATATCGTCGAAACCTTCCTTCTAGTCGGTTTTTTTATAAAATATCTGCGCCTACGGCACGCTCCACTGCCTTCTTGATGTTGCGCATGCCAATGCCCTGGCTGCCCTCTTTGCCGGGAATGAGGATGATGGCAGGGGTCAGGGAATCCTTGTAGCGGGCGATGTCGCTGTCCATGCTGGCCGCCAGGGTCTCGGTGAGATAGATAATCCCGTAGTTCTCCTTGGCGATGGTGTGGAGGGTGGTGCGGGCCTGGTCCACGCTGTCCACCGGGAAGGTGGCCAGCCCTAAGGCCTTGAAGCCCAACACGCTGTCCTTGTCGCCGATGACGGCGATCTGATAACTAGCCATGTCCCTTCCCCTCCTTTAACCGTAGGTCCGGCGCAGACGCTGCCGGATGGTGTCTCCGTCCAGGCCCGCCATACGGCCGGACAAAATGGTGCGGATGGCGGTCATCTCCGCCTCCCGGGCATAGAGGTAGCCCACAATGGGCTGCTCGCCAAAGGCCACCCGGCGGCCTGCCCCCAGATAGTCCATAACGGCGTCGTCGCACTCCCGCTCGAAGTCGGTGAGGGTACCGGAGCCGGGGGCGGACATGGCGGAGCCAGTGGCAGCGGCTTGGGAGAGGGGACTGGTGCGGAACAGGTTGCCCAGCTCGTCCCCCCGGGCGGTGGCCAGGGTGCGGGCGGGGACGTTGCCCCCGGGCACCAGCACCTGCTGCAAAAATTCCATGCCCTTGCCCAGGCGGGAAGCCCGCACGCAGGCTCTCAGGTTGGCCACGTCAATGGACAGAGCCACGTAGCCCTCCAGGAACTTGCTGTCCGCCTGACGGGCCAGGGCGGTGAGCTCCTCAAAGTAGGCCCGGTCCAAAATGAAGTCAGACAGCTGGGGGTCGCCGGTGGCGCCCAGGGTCTCCCGGGCACGGGCCACGCCCCGGCGGAAGATATCGGAACAGCCCCGCAGGTCCTCCCGCTGGTAGTCCTCCGCCAGCTTCTGGGGGTCGTAGCGTCCGCCCCCCATGAGCAGAGCGTCCTGGTTGACCCCCAGGGCCTCCGCCTTCACCAGCACCTTGGCGTTGTGGTAGTCGGGGCGGCAGCGGAACACGTCCAGCAGCGCCCGATTGCCCACCGCGGTGCTCAAATCGTGGTACAGGTCCGCCTGGGCCTTGGAGAGGGTCTCCTCAATAGCCCCAGGGGTGACCTGTCCCATGTCGCCATATCCGCACTCGGTGAGCACCTTGGCAGCCTCAGAAAGCTCCCGGGCCTCGATCATCCGCTCCATGCGCTCGTGATTGAGCAGTCGGTTCTCCATGGCGTGGATGCGGGCGGATATGGTCAGATAATCCAAATCCTTCTGGTAAGACACGGTTTACTCCCCCTTTCCATCAAATTCAGTGTGAAAAGGGTCAAATTAACCGAAGAGCACGTCTGCCACCTGAGTGGACAAAGCGCCCCGCTGGAGACGGACCAGGGTGTCGAAGGTGCAGTTGACCTCCACCCGGCCGTCGCTGAGGATGAAGCCGCCCTGCATGGGGCGGGTCTCCTGGGACAGGGTCAGCTGGCCCTTGTCCCCCAGCTTCTGGTTGGCGGCCACCACCACCGCCTTGCCCAACCGGGCCCGGTCGGCGGCGGAGAAGATGAGGGTCTCGGTGCCCTTGGAGGCAGCCTGGGCGGCCAGATCGGCCAGCAGAGCCACGCACTTCTCCTGGGGCAGCTCGGTGAGCTTCTTCATAGCCAGCTGGAAGGCCTCTTCCACGACCTCCTGCTTGGCCCGCAGCACTTCCTTGCGGCACTCCAGCTGGGCCACGCTGGCCAGCCGCTCGCCCCGCTCGGCAGCGGCTTTCTCGCCTCGGGCCAGGATGTCGTCGGCCTCGGCCTTGGCCTGGGCCTGGTACTTGGCGGTGATGGCCTCGGCCTCAGCCTTGGCACTGGCCAGCACGTCGTCCACTTCCCGCTGGGCGTCGCCGCTGATGCGATCAATGATTTTTTCGATACCGTTCATAGCAGCTCTTCCTTTCCTGCCTGTCTTACAGGAAGACCAGCATCAGGAAGGAGGCCAGCAGGCACAAAATGGCGTAGAACTCCACCATGATGGCCATGATGATGCCCTTGGACTGCTCTTCGGGACGCTTGGCTACCAGAGACACACCGGCAGCGGCGCAGCGGCCCTGAGCGATGGCGGTAATGTAGCCGCCGATGCCCATGGGCAGGCAGGCGAAGCAGTAGCCCAGACCCTGAGCGATGGTCATGTCAGCGGGGGTGCCGCCGATGATGCCCATCTGAGCCAGAGCGAAGAACCAGATAACCAGACCGTACAGACCCTGAGTACCGGGCAGCAGCTGGAGAATCAGGCACTTGGAGAACTTCTCGGGGTCCTCGGACACCACGCCAGCGGCGGCCTCACCCACAATGCCCACGCCTCGGCCGGAACCGGCACAGGCCAGACCCACGGACAGAGCCGAGCCCAGAACGGCCAGCTGCATTCCACAGTTTGTCAAAAATTCCATTTTAGTCTTCCTCCTTGTTGATGATATCAACGTATTTTGTGTTGTATTCCAGGGGACGGAAGGGAACTCCGCCCTCCTTATAAAACTTGCCGAAGAACTCCAGGTAGTGCAGACGGGCGGCGTGGACATAGGTACCGATGAGGTTGACACCGATGTTGAAGCCGTGGCCGATGACAAACACCACCACAAAGAGAATCACGCCACCCACCGAGCGTCCGCCCAGGGAACCCAGAGTGTTGAACACCTGGGCAATCACCGAGGTGGCCAGCATCAGGGCCATGAGTCGGGCGTAGGACAGCACGTCGGAGAGCCAGGAGGTGATGTCATACCAGCTGGCAATGCCCCCGAAGAACTTGCCGAAAATGCCCTTGTTGTGTCGGCCCTGGGTGAGAAGCAGGCACAAAGCGCCTGCCACCAGCAGCCACACGTTCCCGGTCACGGCCACCAGGCCGATGCCGGCGAACACCACCCACCAGGGTACCACGTCCAGCAGGGCATCCACCCCTTCGCCGTCCCGGAAGCCCATGTAGATGTGCACCAGCTGACCAAACACCAGCTGCACACAGCCGATGGCAATGGCGATGACCATCACCGTCATGGGGTCGTTCACCGGGTTGACGATGATCCCCTTGGAGAAGGCGGCCATCCAGCCGGGCATAGCCACGCCGGGCAGGAACACGTCGTAGATGACGTCCAGGACGTTTCCGAAGAAGCCACCCACAAAGATACCGACAAAGGCGGTGGAAAGTCCCAAATACTGTCCCAACTGGAACATATAGCCCATAGTTCCCTTGGGGCGGAACTTCTTGGTCACCAACAAAGAGATGGCGAAGATAATGAGGCCGTAGGCCACGTCGGCAAACATAAACCCGAAGAAGAAGATATAGGTGAAGAAAATCAGCGGGTTGGGGTCGATGCCGTCGTAGGCAGGCAGCGAGTACATCTCGGTGACCATGTTGATGCAGCGCATCCACTTGGGGTTGTCCAGGAGGGTGGGCACGGTGTCCCCCTTCTCCGGGTCGGTGAGCTCATAGGCTGCGGTGTAGCTGGAGAGCACCGCCTTGAGCTCCTCTTCCTTCTTGGCGGGCATCCAGCCCTCCAGGAAGAAGGTGTCTGCGGTGTCCACCAGGTGGCCCTTCACCTCCTGGCGGGCGATGTCCTGGACCGCCCGGTCCACACACCCGCGCAGGGCCTGCCGCTGGGGGCCAAAGGAGGCGATGTGCTCCTTTGCCTCGTCCATCTTCTGGGCCACCACCGCCAGCTGGTTGTCCAGCATGCGGTCGTTGTCCGCCGCCGTCCCCGTCCAGCCCTTGACGTTGGACCGGGAGAACCCAAACTCCCGCATGGTCTCACAGCAAAGCTCCTCCACATCGCTGTGACAGATGAGGAGGAAATACTGCAAGTCTCGGTCTGCGCTGGCATAGGTCAGACTGGTCAAGTCGCTGGCCTGGGCCACCGCCGCCTCCATGGCGGCGTAATCCGCCTTGGCGGGGATGGTTCCGAAGATCACCGACACGGTGCCATCGCTTCCCAGCTCCAGGGGCACATCCAGGGGCAGCCAGGGGGCCAGAGCGGCCTTCTGGGTCTGGAGCTTACCCTGCTCCGCCGTCAGGCTGGCCAGGGTCCGCTCCCCCTCCACGATGGCCCGAGCCGTATCCAGGCCGTGCTGGTAGAAGTCGGGGTTAAAAAACTCCTTCTCCGTCAGACGGGGCCGGATGCGGAACAGTCCCTCCTTGGCGGGCGCATACTTCTTTAAAATGTTCAGCGCGTTGTTCAGCAGCGTGCTGCGCTCCTTGGCGGCAGACAAATCCCGGCTGTTGGGCTTGGCCACCGCCGCCCATTTGGGGTCGGACAAATCAATGGCAGGCTCGTCCACCTCCACACACCCCAGCTTTTGCAGCAGGTGCAGCAGGCTCTCACGCTCCGACCGCATCCCCATCAGGCGCAGCCGTTTCATTTTTACGATTGCCATCAGTTTTTACCTACCCTTCCAACAATGAGGTCCGCCGCTTGCTCCAGATGCCCGCGGGCCTGCCGCTTCATGGCCTCACAGGCCTGGGCGTTGCCCTCCAGCACCTGGCGGGACTGCTGGGCGGCCAGCTCCTCGGCCTGGGCCATCATGGCCTTGGCCTTCTCCTGAGCCTGGGCTCGGGCCTCGGCCACCAGCGCCTTTCCAGCCCGCTCCGCGTCCGCCACAATCCGCTTGGCCTGGGCGGCAGCTTCCGCCTTCTGGCCCCGGGAGGCCTCCTCGGTCTGGGTCACCTTCTGGATGGCTTCAAATGCCATAGTATCTCACCTCTTTCTGGGACTCAAAGGTCATCAGGTTCCTTGGTTAGATTATCCCCGATTATGTTAAAATTGTACCACATTTGTCAAATCGGTTCAATAGTTTTTTAAGATTTTCGACGAAAAAGTTCTACACTTCTTTTTGTGAAATCCCTGTGTTTTTTGTATTTTCCGTTCTATTTTTATCTCTTTTCTACTTTACTACCTATTTAACTAATGTTCCACAAAAAGAAACCCCCAAGGCGTACGCCTTGGGGGTTTGAAGGAATCGGGTATGTGGAAGGCTCAGGTTTCCCCCTGTTCCTGGCGGTAACGCTGCATGGAAACGGCGAACAGATCCGCACTGCTGGGCGGGGTGTAGGTAATGGCGTTGGCCCCGGCGGCGATGGTCTCCAAAATGCTCTCATCGGTGGGTCCGCCGGTGGCGATGATGGGGACGGTAGGGAACTCGGCCCGGATCTTGGTCACTATCTCCGGGGTCCTGGACGCGCCGGAGACATTGAGAATGTCCGCCCCGGCGGCCAGCCGTCCGGCCATGTCCATCTCGATTGCGGTCT
>OGPO01001600.1_pt1 | contig 14026 bp, 8 predicted proteins | sample 1553041 | NCBI WGS metagenome assembly OGPO01 (sample SAMEA2580281, study PRJEB22360) | human gut metagenome | biome: human gut; feature: human-associated habitat; material: faeces | place: Denmark | collected 2008/2010 | reverse complement strand
TTCCAAACGGTATACGGCAATCGCCGCATTGTTGCGGCTGGTCAGCGTACCGCCGGTGATATTCACGGTCATGGTCTGCCCCTCGCCCTGATAACCGCCGCCGCGGGAAACAACAGACAGGGCCGCGCCATCATCGGTGCTGCCATCCCCCTGGGAAGCGGGCTTGGTGGGAAATTCCGTAAAGGGCAGCGTTGCGGTAATCACAGCATTTTCAGCAATGGTCAGCGTACCGGCGCCGCAATACTGCACGCCGTTCGGGCCGATCAGTTCTGCATCACCCTTGATCGTCAGGTCGCCTACCTGGGGATGATAGATGACATTTCCCTCAGTGGATTCCAGTCTGCCGCCGGTAATCACTGTCTCCGTATAGTCGGCAGAGCCATTTCCGGCAACCGCAAATGCGACCGCCTGTATCTCCCCGCCGTTGATCTCCACAGCGGTTTTGTTTGCCTCATCACTTGTACCAACTGTGTTGATACCATAGGTGCCTGTGTATTTGCCGCCGTCAATTACGGCCTTTGCTCCGTTCTGAATAAAGACGGCATAGTTGCCGGAAACCGTACCGCTTTTGAAATACGCCTCAGTGCCCTGACCATTGACAACAACTGCAATATTGTTGCTGCCGGAGCCAGTATTCTGGATCTTGCCGTTCCCCTTGCTGTCCTGAACGGTCACACGGCTGGCTTCCAGCCACAGCGTATTGGTCGCGTTAGAACTTGTAAGCGTGCAGCCATTCAGATCCAGAGTGACCGCTTTGTTGATCGTAACTCTGTCGCTGCCAAGATCCACCTCTCTCAGCAACGTGATGGTATCATTTTCTTTTGCTTCGGTGATGGCCTTGGCCAGCGTCTGATAATAGGTATCGCCGATTCTGACGGCAGCAAATCCCTCTTCGACCTTGCCCACAGTACCGTTGGCATCCTGTCCAAGACCCTCGGCCAGATACTTGCTCACATCGCTGGAGAACGTGCCGCCGGTGATGATTGCATCACCCTTTGCGTAACCGCTGACCGTACGAATATTTCCCTCAAACGTGCCGGCAGAAATCTCCAGCTTGCCGCCGCTCAATTCAATATCGCCGGTAATGGTGCCTGTGGTATTGATCTTCACCGTGGGAATCTCGTAACTGCCAAACTTGCAGGAATCAAAAGCCGTTTGGTTTTTATATGCCTTTATACTCGTATTTCCGATAAACTGAACAGTACCGCAGTTATTGGAAATCGCATACTGACAGGGTGCGCTTGCCTGACTGGCATCAATCACCATATTCTCAAGCGTCAGGTTGCAATAGTTCTGCAGGCCGATCAGCAGGGTCTTCTGATTGGCAAAGATGATGGACCCGTTTTTCAGCGTCAGGGAACCACCCGTCAAGAACTGAAACGCGTTGGTTTCTGTACCGGAAGACCCCACCGTGCTTCCGCTGACCGTATAGGAGTGGGTATTGAAGTCGATCGTCAGGTTCTTTTTGGATGTATCGATCACAATTCCGTCGCCCTCTGTATCTTTGAGCAGCGTAATGACAGACTTGTCCGCAGCCGCTTCCACAGCCTCTGCCAGGGAGGTATACTGTTCCACCCCCTCTGCGGTTGTGACCTCGGCAACCATCATCTCTTCCCGGGAGCCGACCTCGCCGTTGGCGTTCTGCACATAGCCCTCGGCCAGATACTGTTCATCGACTTTGCTGGAGAATGTGCCGCCAGTGATGTTCAATCCGCCCAAGGCTACATCTACCTTGTAGGCCGGAATTCCTTCAGGTGCGCTGAATTGACCGCCTCTGATTTGGAGAACCGCCTGTTCTTTCAGGCCCCCGTCGTTGCTGTTTCCAACCAGAACGGCAGTCTGCTTCCCCTCCGTCACAAATGTACCGTCATTTACAACAACCTGTACGGCACCGGCTTCTCCGGCCACATAAAGCGCATAGAATACAGCGCCATGCTTCTGGGCGCAATCTACCGTCTTATAGCTGCCGCCATTGACTTCCATTGTCCCAGCGGTCGCACTAAGGGCTCCCTGCGTGCCGGTCACAACAACGCTTCCCTCAGACGACGGCGTAATCGTCAGCTTGGCATCAGGATCGTTGTCCACGCCGCTGCGGACCGTATATCCCCAATTTTGGCTATCGCACCTGCTGCAAGACGTATTCGTAAAAATTCCGCCGGTAATCAGCGTTTCTCCGTTTACATCAACAGCGGGATAAACACTATTTGTAAAGCTTCCGCCGGTAATTGTCGTATTGGAGCCTTCAAAGCTGCGAACAATCGTTGCCCCACCGCTAAAAGTTCCGCCATTAATCACAGCCTTACCGCCATCCTGATTTCTCAGATGAACGGTCATGGCTTTATCAGCTATCTGAAATGTTCCGTTTTCCACAGTCAACGTGCCATAGTTATTGATGAAGCCCTTGTAGCTTGTCGCCTCAGTTGCATCAAAGGTACCGTCGCCTGTAATTGTAAGTGTGCCATTGTTTACGATCAAATTTTTACTGCTGTCCGAAAAGCCAATAGACAACGTCTCACCATTCATGTCTAAAATGATCGTCTTTCCGCTGTCAATGGTCACCTGATCTGACAATGCAATACTGCTCGTCAATTCAATCGTGCCGCTGCCCTGCACAGCGTCAACAGCAGCCTGCAGTGTTTCATACTGCTGACCGTCGACCTCTGCCACATACGAAGTGTCTGCCGCCGTCAGGGCTGCGTCGGACTCGCCTGCGGCCCCATCCTCAGAATTGCCTGTCAGGTCATCCGCAGGTCCCTCTGCCGGATCGTCCGGGATGTTCCCGCTGCCGGAATCCTGCTGCTCCAAAGGCGTCTCGGACGAAGGGGTCTCCTCCGCAAACGCCCCCACGGTCAGCAGACTCATCGTCATGACGACCGCCAACAGCAGAGCCAGCAGTTTCTTACCTGTTTTCATCTTTCTCGCTCCTTCTTCTGTTATTTTCGCCGGAAAACAAAGCTCCTTATTTCCGCAAAGCGGAAATAAAAACGGTATATACCGTTTTGGAGGACGCCGGTCTCTTACACCCCTATCATACTTCATGACTTCGCAGAAAACAAGCAAAAAATAAGACATAATATTATTTTTGAATCAAATTATTTTTAGCTGGATGAAGCCGGGGAAGCGCGCCGCCCCCCTCCGTCTCTCCATTGGAAACAGTACGTATAGCGCATAAGTAATGCTTATATGCTTATGCAGGCTGTGGAGTGATAAACCCGCTCCTCAGCCGCCATATTTTTTAACGTAATATTTTTTCTGTCGTATTTAAAACCAGCAGTTTGAGAATGACACCGCGGTGCCATCTGTTATGTTGCTGTAAAAGGTATAAGCGACACGGAAAAGGGCCGGGTGGACTGGAACCGGAGCAAGAGACCATTCAAGGGCTTGAGCCCTAAGACAGCGCAAAGCATTCACCAGATCATCGTCTCGGCTATGAAGCCAACAAATGCTTATCACAGCAGCTCAGAATACGGCAAAACCACGCAAAAATTCTTCCAGATACCATCTAATTCTTTGAAGGCGCAGGAAACCCGGCTGATTTCTTTGGAAATCAGCCGGGAGAGAAGCGGAATGCAATACCAGGCGGTAGCCTGTGTCCACTTTGAAAAGGCAGAGAAAAAGGGGCAATGCCCACTGCTCAAGGTGCGGCAGAGATAAGCCCGAGATTTCCATCTATGAGCCGATGCTGTTTCAAACAGCTATAAAGCCAGGTTGGGTCTGCCAGACCAATTTGAGCTTGTTTTACATGGCCCCGTAAAAGGCAAAAAACGTCGCGGTACGAGAACACAGAGTCTCCTCCGGGCGGCATCGCGTCGGCCAACTGTGACGCAAAAAAGCAGAAAGCGTATGACAGCAGGCGTCAGGCCGGAAGCAGCATTCTATCCCGCCACGACGGGCAGAACGGCACTCCTTCCACGTACATATCCTGATTTTTTGTGCGCATTCCTAATTTTAGGAAAGTGACAGGCGCCGAAGCGCCTGCCCTTTTCTCGAAGCCGCAATCGCATTTCTGCCCGAATGCCCTGCAGTCTGCACGTAAGCCGCTTCCGGCTCATGCATTGACACGCGATGATGGCGGAAACCTGTACCCCATCAGTGGAGATGGGCTGATCCGTCCAGGTTACAACCGCTTTGGATACGGGAAATGCTGTCAAGATGCCCTCGGTATGCCCCGCGGGTAATAAACGTCGTATTCCATAAAATAGTGGAACAAAGTCTCTCATATAGAACAATATGCAGAAGGAATCCGGGAATAATTTTTGAGATTCTCTCACTTGTTGTCTCCGCGCCAGTCCCCATTGTAATCCAACCTGGCGGGAATATCGGCGTGCGTCAGGCAGGAGTCGTTCACATCCTGATAAATCGTTGGGGTCCAGTGTTCAGAGCGGTTCCCTCCCCCCACATCTTTTTACACGTCCGATACCATAAGAACTCCCTTTTCAATCCGAAAACGTATGGCAACATGAGGCTGATCCGGAGCATACTGACACGGTACTGCATCCGTAAAAAAGCATTCAACGCCAAACTGCGACAAAAGCTGAATAATTTTTTTGCTGGGGCAGTCATCTGTCCGATCATCCGAGACCGAGATAACGGCGTACCGTGGCCGCAGCATCTCCAGAAGTCGGGATGTCAAGGCGTCCCCGTGCCCATGGTGGGGCAGCTTTATGAGGGTGCAGGGCGGGAGCTGGTGCCGCTCCCAGCAGGAGGCATACACATCCCCCGGCAGCTCAATCTCCTGCCCGGCATAGGATAGCCGCAGGCGGATACTGGTGTTGTTGATAAAGCCGTCAAGCGCCTCCAGGTCCCCGCTGCTGCCCGCGCCAGAAAGGACGGCGTCCCAGATGGAAGCCTGCCGCAGCCGGAGTTCTTCATCCTCCAGAAAAACACCGGCAGACAATGTCTCCGTCAGCCGCCGGCAATCACAGGGCGTCCGGATCAGCCGGAACTCCGTCTTCTGGCTTCGCAGATGAGCCAGGGCTTTTACATAAATCCCCATAGAGGTCATCAGACACCGGGCGCCGGCTGGAGCTCCCGGCACTGCCGGGAGTGTGTGCCCCCACATCTCCTCCGGCGGGAGGTAGTTGGTCCAGAATTCCCGCACCCGGCCCCCCGGCAGCAAATGAGTCAGTCCGCCGGCGTGGTCCAGGTGGAGGTGGGTCAGCACCAGCAGGTCCAGCTCCCGGATCCCCTCCCGGCGCAGGTAGTCCGCCGCAGTGATCCGCCGTCCGTCCGGTCGGGAGCGCCCGATGCGAGCGTCCGCAGTCCACCAGCATGGCGAAGGGTGTCTCCGTCTCCCGCAGCAGGATCGCGTCGCCATAGCCCACATTGATAAAGTCAACCAGCAGCATCCGCACCACCGCCTTTCAGCACGTGGAGCTTGCGAGTATCCAAACGAAGCTGCACATCCCCTGTCCGGGCGCCGGTGAGGTCCACATTGGCGTCATCAATGACAAAGACCTCCTCCCCTACCCGCACCCAGTAGCGGATCATACGACCCAGGAAGCTGTAATTTTCAATGGTGCCGCGCAGCGCCGTGCCCTCCGGGACAGTCTCTTCCAGCCCCATCAGGCTGATACCCTCCGGGCGGACCACCAGAGTCACCGGCTCGCCGCCCTGAAGGTCCGTGTCCTCGTCCACCCGGAGGCGCATACCCCTGTGGTCCACGGACAGGCTGCCGTCTGCCTCCCGATGGGCCGTACCCTCCAGGAAGTTCACCGTGCCGACGAAGTCCGCCACAAAGCGGGTGGCGGGGCGGAAGTAGATTTCCCAGGGGCTGCCGATCTGCTCGATGCGGCCCCTGCGCATCACGGCGATGATGTCTGACATGGACAAGGCTTCGTCCTGATCGTGGGTGACGTACATGGTGGTGATCCCGAACTTCTGCTGGATCTGCCGCAGCTCCGTCCGCACCTCCACCCGGAGTTTGGCGTCCAGGTTGCTGAGGGGCTCATCCAGCAGCAGGATCTCCTGCCCCATCACCAGCGCCCGGGCAAAGGCCACCCGCTGCTGCTGGCCGCCGGAGAGCTGCTTCGGGAACCGCCCATCCAGTCCCTGGAGGTTGAACATCTCCAGCATCTCCGCCACCTTGCGGTCCTTTTCCTCCTTGGGCGCCTTTTTCAGCTTCAGGCCGTAGGAGATGTTCTCATACACCGTCATGTGGGGAAACAGCGCATACTCCTGGAACACCAGCGGCGTATTGCGCTTGAAGGGCGGCAACCCGTTCATCCGCTTGCCGTCCACCAGGACGTCGCCCTCCTCCGGCTCGGAAAACCCCGCCAGCTGGCGCATCAGGGTGGTCTTGCCGCAGCCGGAGGGGCCCAGCAGCGTCACGAACGCCCCCTTTGGGATCTGTAAGGACACATGGTCCAGAGCCACAAAGTCGTCGAACTTCTTGACGACGTTCCGAAATTCAATATAAGCATCCATACGTTCCGCCTCCCTTTACAGTTCCAGCTTGATGCCCTGGCGGCCCAGGAGCCACTGAGCCAGCCGCAGCACGGTAAACGCGATGGTGATGAGCACCACAGTAAACGCCGCCGCCTCGCCCCACTGTCCGCTCTGCACGAGGACCATCACAGAGATGGTGCCCACGGTGGTGGAGGGCGCGTAGAGGAAGATCACCACGCTGAGGCAGGTAACCGACCGCAGGAAGGACAGCACGAAGCCCGAGAGAAACGGCGCCTTCAGCAGCGGAATGATGACATCCTTGAAAGAGCGGAAGCTGTTGGCTCCCAGATTCAGGGCCGCGTCCTCCACCGAGGCGCCGATCTGCTGCAGGCCTGCTGTTGCCGCACTGTAACAGGTGGGCAGATTCCAGAACAGCAGCGCCAGCACCATGATGGCGCCCGTCCCCGTCAGGGACAGCCAGCCGCCGTTGAACGCCAGCACAAATCCGATGCCCAGAAACATACCGGGAATGGCACCGGGCAGGATGGCCAGGAAGTCCAGAAACTTGTTGAGGCCTACCTGCTTCTTCTGTACGATGTAGGCCAGGACCATGGCCAGCAGCGCGGCGCCTAAAGACGCCAGGAGGCCGTATTTGATGGAGTTCCAGATCTGTTCCCCTTTCAGGAACACGTACTGCAGGTTCTCCCAGGTGAAGGACCAGTCATATCCCCAGGTCTTGGTGAAGGCCCCGTAGAAAAGGGTGCCGTACACCAGAAGGACGAACAGGGAGATCAGCATGGTCAGCGTGAACAGGGTCCACTTCACCCACTTGGGGACCGGAAAGGGATTTAGCGAAATCTCCTTGCCGGTAATGGTAACATAGGACCGCCTGCCCACCCAGAAGCGGTTCACCAGGAACAGCGCCACGGCCGGGATCAGCAGTGCCACCGCCAGGACGGAAGCTGTACTCATGTCGTACCAGCCGTTGATCTGCATATACGCCTCCGTGGGCAGCAGGGCCAGATCGCCGCCGATCATGATGGGGTTGCCGAAATCCGTCAGGACGTTGATGGCCGCGATGAGGGCGCCGCCGGCCACGCCGGGGCGGCACAGGGGCCAGAACACATCCCGGAACACCTGCCACCGGGTGGCGCCCATGTTGTAGGCTGCATACTCCAGATTGGTGGAGATGCCCTTCATCACGCCGTAGATCACCGAGTAGGCGTAGGGGAAGAAGGTGACAGTCTGGACGATCCACAGTCCCAGGCGGCCATAGATATCCACATGGAGTCCCAGCAGGCCTTTTGTGATGATCCCCTGGACGCCGAAGAGCAGGATATAGCTCAGCGCCACGATAAAGGGCGGAGAGACAATGGGAAGCAGTGTAATAAATCGGAACAGCCCTTTGCAGGGCACATCCAGGCGGGCGATGACATAGGCGAACAGAAATGCCACCGCCGTGCAGGAGATGGTGGAGACCAGGGTCATGAACAGGCTGTTTTTGATGGCGGTGAGCCAGCGGGGCCGATTGAACAGCTCCAGATAGGTCCCCCCATCAGGGAACAGAATGACCTTGACCACGGGATAGATCACAAATATTCCCACAAACAGGATAATGGCGATGATGACCAGCAGCAGGAGCGGTTCGTTTTTCAACCGCTTCATTTCTTTGACGGATTCCCGTGCGGACGTGCCCGCGACCATAGGGACTCCTCCTTCCAGCTCCGTAATTGTAAATTGCAAAAGTGCCTGCCTTTGCAGGCAGGCACTTTCCTGCTACCGGTTAGGTGCGGTTTGCCATGATTTCCGCCTCAAACTTTTCCAGGACGGACTCCCGCATCGCGGTGGCCTGGTCCCGGTCGTAGTCCACCAGATCCACATCCTCCAGCGCCGGCAGGCCCTCGGGTGCAGCCACGTCTGTGCGGACGGGATAGCGGTAGGAGGACTCCACGTTCAGCTCCTGGGCCTCCTTGGTCAGCAGCCAGTCCATGAAGACCTTGGCGTTCTCTGTGTTGGGGCCACCGTTGATGATGGCCGCGCCGCCAATCTCATAGGCAGTCTGCTCCGGAATGATGAGCTTGAGGGGGTAGCCCTCCTGCTGGGTCTTGAAGCTGTCGTGGGCCCAGGCGATGGAGGCGATGAACTCGCCGGTTGCCACGGGGCTGATGACGTCCCCGGCGCCCTGATAATAGTGGTGGACGTTCTGGTCCAGCGCCTTCAGGTAATCCCAGGCGGCGTCTTCACCCAGGCGGAAAATCTGGCAGGCGGTGGCGATGTAGGCGCCGCCGGCAGTGGTTGGATTGGCCCAGACAAACACATCGTCATAGGCCGGATCCAGCAGATCGTCCCAGGTGGCGGGCTCGGCCAGGCCCTGAGAGGCCAGTTCCTCCTGGAATCGCTCTTCGTTGATGATGATGCTCAAAACGCCCATGTACCAGCCCTGCCAGAGATGATTGGGGTCATTGAAGCGCGCATCCAGGTCATCGTTGTTGGGGGAGTCGTATTCCAGCAGCGCCCCGGCCTCCGCCAGGGAGCCGTACAGGTCCACGGAGCCGCCCACCAGGAAATCCGCCTGTGGGTTGCTCATTTCCGCCTGGACGCGGGCCACAGCGTCGCCGCCGCCCAGGGAGATGTACTCGACCTCAATGCCGGTGTCCTTTTCAAACTGCTCCGCCATCGCAATGGTGTTGTCCTCGTTCAGCGCGGAGTACACGACCAGTTTTCCACCGGTCTCCGCCGTCTCGCTGCCTCCGTTCTGCTGGGCGCCGTCGTCTGTGGAGGAACCACCGCCGCACCCGGCCAGCAGCGACAGAAGCATCAAAACAGAAAGTGCTAGGCTGAGAAACTTCTTCATCAATGACATCTCCTTTTCATCCAAAATTGAAAAATCGAAGCTGAGAATTGCGAGTTTCTATTGTTACCGTACCACCAAAATTGGAACGTGTCAATTTCTTTTTTGGATTTTTTCAGTACTATTTACACGTTTCTTACAAAACATATAGAATATAAGTCCTTATTCTGTTCAATTTTACTATTTCGTTTTGGCGAGAAGTGCTCTTGCCAGGAACAAACTCACATAGTACAATAAAAACAGATCAGCGGAAGGAGGCGCCGGGATGCCTACTATCAAAGATATTGCAAGGGAGGCCGGTGTCTCCCACGGAACCGTATCCAATGTCATCAACGGCCGCGGAAATGTCAGTGTAGAAAAGATTCGTTTGGTCTGGCAGGCGGCGGAAAAGCTGGGCTATAAGGTCAATGCCAAGGCCCAAAGTCTGCGGCTGGGAAAGGACCGGGCAATCGCGGTTATGCTTCCGGGGATCGAGTACACCCACTGGGCGGCTATGTATGAGGTCTTTCAAAGCGAGTTTTCACAGAGAGGATATTCTGTACAGCTCTATTCCACCCGTTCTATGGAGAGCAGAGAACTGTCCCTGCTGACGGAAGCATTGAACGCCCGTTTCAGCGCGATCATTACCAGTACCTGCCTGACGGATGCATTGTCCCACTACCGGGCCGAAGCTCCGGACCTGCCGCTGGTTTTTTTGCAGCGGGAAGGTCCGGAACAGCCGGATGTGATGTACGCAGGTTTTGATCCTGAGCGGGCTGGCCGGGAGATTGCGGACTATGTCTGCTCTCAAGGTGCTGCCCGAATCGGCGTCTTTACAGAGGCCGCGGAGCTGCCGGATGCTGCTCTGTTTATCAGGGGTGTCCGTACGCACTGCCAGAATAAGGAAGCCGTCAACTTTCTGGACTGCCGCAATTATCAGATCGGCCTGCGGGCCTTTGCGTTTTTTGACGGCGGCCAGGCGTATGATTATATGATATGCTCGGATCGCCGCAGAGAGGATGCCGTCCGGGCAGCCTGCGCCTACTCCAGTCAGGCGCCGCTGCCTCGTTTTGTTACGCTGGCCACAAAGGCCGCTGTGACGGATCCGGAGACCTCAGTTTATGAACTGGACTACAAGCAACTTGCCCACCGGATTGTGAAACAGCTGCTGGCCCGTCTGGAGCAGGGGAAAGCCCTGCCCGGAAAGCTCCGTATGGAAAATGACGGATTCCGCACTGCGCAGATGGTGCCGGGCCATCTGCATTCTCAAACTTTACGAATACTGACCATGGCCTCCCCCTCGACCACCGCTTTGGCCAGGCTGGCGCCGCATCTCGAGAAAACCGCCGGCATCCACCTGGAGCTGACGGTCCTGCCCTCTCTGCGGGATGTCTACCGGGTGGTCCAGTCTCCCGCCCGCAGCCAGTATGATTTGATCCGCATGGATGTAGCCTGGCTGGATGAGCTTGGAGAGGAGGTATACCGTCCCCTTGCCCAGATCCCCTTTGATTGGGACGGGCTGCTGGCTAAAGCCATTCCGGAGCTGGGGCAGCATTTTACCACCGCCCACGGCAACCGCTGCTGTGTTCCCTATGATCCCAGCATCCAACTGCTGTTTTACCGGCGGGATCTGTTCACCGACCCCACATATAAGCGGATGTATTATGAGGACTTCCGGGAAGAGCTTGCTGTCCCCAAGACCTTCCGCGACTATAACCGTGTCGCGTCTTTCTTTACCAGAGGCTGCAATGCCGCCTCCCCCACACAGTACGGTTCAACGGTAGCCATCGGCAATGTTGTCGTAAGCCCCAGCGAATTCATGCCCCGCCTTTTTGCGGAGAACGGACGTCTCCTGGATAGTCAGGGCCGGATCACCCTGGATACGCCGGAGGCGCTGCGTGCGCTGGAAAACTACCGGGAGACATATTCTTATTCGGACCGGACGATCTATGATTTCTGGAAGAATGCTCTGGAGGGCTTTGCCGATGGAACGGCCGCCATGACTGTGGTGTTTATCAACTATGCCTCCCACATTCTGAACTCTCAGATGTCCCGAATTGCTGGTAAGCTGGGCTTTGCCCCCGTCCCTGGCGGAAAGCCGCTTTTGGGCGGCGGCGTGATCGGGATCGCCCAGAGCTGCACCTGCCCTGCGGCTGCCTGCAAGTTTTTGGAGTGGCTGTATGCGGACTTGGTGGCACCGGTCTTCACGATGCTGGGCGGCCTGTCTCCCTGCCGTTCCGCATACAGCAACCGCGATATCAGCGAGCAATACCCCTGGCTCTCCACTGCGCGAAAGAGCTTTCCCACAGCGCAGCGCCGCAGCAACAGCACTTACTACCAGAACTTCAGCGAGCTGCAACTAGAGACCATTCTGGCGGCCCATGTCCAGCAGGCAGTTTTGGGGGTATGTTCCCCAGAAGAAGCGCTGAAGCAGGCCCAAGAGGACTGCAATCGCTATTTTCAGCCATGGTAAAGAGGCCAAACTGCAAGAGACAGATAGTCGAGGACGAATTTATCAGATCTGGAAGAGACGTCAACCCGGCAGGACCAGGAGATTCTGCCGCCGTCTGCAGAACTGGAGATCGGGCCGCAGGCTGAAACACGGCTCAGAATCTGCAGGGCCGTCGAGAGCAGGAAAGTCCTTCGTTCCGGGCATGTTCCTTGTTAGCCCGGCACCATGCATCCAGCGCCATCGTGGCGGAGCATCGCAGATGGGTGTGGGGCCCTTTCACCTGCCGGCTCTTTTGGCGGAGGCGGGGGAGCCGTTGCTCCGACACCGGCCAAAGTAAGGTGCAGGCCGGAAAGCGGTTCCTGCAAACGGAATCAACACGCCGATAAAAGGCAGGCACATCCGAATTTCCCCTCTTTCGAGCGCCACGCCGTTCAAATGCTTTTGTATGGTCGCCCCTCTCTCAAAGCAGCCGCTTTGCGTACCGTTTGCCAGACGGTCGTAGCCGGTTTTAAGAGGCTCCTGCCGGAATACCATGCCGGGTGCCAATGCTTGCGCGGTCCCGGGGCTTGACAAACCAGAAGATGCGGCTCTATAATGTTTTTGGTTAGATTTAGCTAACTGATTTGTATGGGAAACCAGACTGATATTACCTGGACAATTCCCCTGACAGGAAAAGATTATCCTGCGGTTAGCGTTAACTAATAGAAGCAGCAGTGGAGGCGGCAGAATATGTGGAAATATACTGTGCGGGTGACAGGTATGATGTGCGGCATGTGTGAGAGCCATGTGAACGACGCGGTGCGCAGAGCCTTCCCGGTGAAGAAAGTCACCTCGTCCCGGAGCAAAAAGGAGACCACGGTGATCGCAGAAACAGAGTTGGATGAGGCAGCCCTGCGGGAAGCCATCCGGGCCACCGGCTATGACGCAGGGGAGATTCGGAAAGAGCCCTGGGGGAAGAAGGGGCTGTTCGGCCGGTAAGCGGCCGGGACACAGATCAGCAGAGAGAGGAGGCAGACGGATGCTGGCAGAGGTTCTGGCGGACCGTGGAGACTGGTCGCAGGTGATGCCCGGCGTCCGGGCCTGCCTGTTCTCTCTGGAAAAGAGCCCTCTCCCCCTGCCCCTTCGACTGGAGCCTCTGCATTTCGAGGCCTTGTTCTGTGTTGCCGGGACGGTAACACTGACCCGGCGGGACGGATCGACCCTGCGCTTAGGCGCCCGGCAGGTGCTGCTCCTTACCGACCTCTCCGGCCTGGCCGCCGCCAAGGCCGGCACCTCCCTGGAGGGAGTCCTGGTAGCAGTGGACGCCCGCAGCGCCCGGGACAGCCTGGAGACCCTGTGTGCTCTGCTGGGGGGCCTCTCTCTGGACACAGAGCAGGTACGGCGATGGATGGCCAGCCGGAACGGCTGTGCCGTAGAGGGGCCCAGCACCTGGAGCCGGGCGGTCTTTGCCAACCTGGACTGCCTGCCCCAGAGCGAACAGGCCCGCTGGTGCGTGTGGAAATCGGCAGAGCTGCTCTATCTGCTCTCCGCCCCAGAGGGAAATGCGCCGAATGTCCTCCCGGCCCCGGCACTGGATCGGGAGGTAGTCCGGGTTTTAGGAAAGACGCGCCGTTATATGGAGGATCACCTGGCCGATCCCCTGACCATCCCAGCCCTGAGCCGCATGGCCATGCTCTCCGCCACAACATTCAAGGATGCTTTCCGCCGTCTGTACGGCCTGCCGGTCCACGCCTGGCTGCGGCAGCGGCGGATGGAACGGGCGGCAGAGCTGCTGCGGGACTCCTCCCTCAGTGTTCTGGGGGTGGCTCAGTCAGTCGGATATGGCAGTGCCAGCCAGTTCACCGCCGCCTTCCGCCGGCAGTACGGTATGACGCCGGCCAAGTACCGGAAGGATGTCTGAACCGGCACAACATCGTCTGTTTTGGTGATACACCGGGCGTTTCATCTGCTATAATACTTTAATACGCGAAGAGACGGGCTTGTTTCCAGACAGGAGGAGATCTTGATGAAACAACATCGCTTCTGGGCCTGGGGCGCCGTGATCTGCATGATCATGGTGATGATCACAGGTTACAAACGCAAATAACCAATCACGGAAAGGAAGAATCCTATGATGAAGCATTACGTCAGACTGGCCTGCTTTGTGGGCGGTGCTCTGTTCGGCTCTGCCGGCGTGAAGCTGCTGACCAGCAAGGATGCCAAGAATGCCTACATCCACATCACCGCCGCCGGCCTGCGGATGAAGGACAGCGTGATGGAGACGGTCACCGCCGTCCAAGAGAACGCCGCCGACATTGTGGCCTCCGCCAAAGACATCAATGAGGCCCGGGCCTCCAAGGAGGCCGAAACCCAGGTGG
>OGPO01001582.1_pt1 | contig 14120 bp, 10 predicted proteins | sample 1553041 | NCBI WGS metagenome assembly OGPO01 (sample SAMEA2580281, study PRJEB22360) | human gut metagenome | biome: human gut; feature: human-associated habitat; material: faeces | place: Denmark | collected 2008/2010 | reverse complement strand
TATTTTCTCCTAAAAGGTACGGAATCACTTCCTCTTGTACCGGCATGGGATTCTCATATCCCATTTCTTCGACTGCTCTACGTATCTCAGGAGAAACGCCAAGCTCTTCAAATGTCTTCATTAAATCTCTGTATATCTTTATATTCGGTGGCAAAGATAGAGATTAATTATGAATTATGAATTATAAATTACAAATTATTCGAGCATAATGTTTTGTAGTTTCTCTATATTTTCCGCAGTTAGCCCAAGTCCTTTCCGCAGATAAGTGGGGATATCGGAATAGGTCCGTTCGATCTCTTCTTTCGCTGCATTCAGAAAATCCTCTTTGGCTGTATAGACGGTGGTAATGGCTTCTTGCGAATTCACCGGAAGCTTGTAGGCATACTTAGACGCTTTGGGAATGTTGAAATAATCATTGCTCAGGCGGTAATCCTGCATGATGATATCTTCGTTTACACCCAATGTGGCGAGCACGAGTGCAGAAGCAATGCCCGTACGTCCTTTGCCGGAAGAACAGTGGATGATGGCCGGATAATTACTGCGATCGAGCAGAAGTTCAAATAATTTTTTGTATTCATCGCGATAGTTTATTACCAATTCGCGGTTCATGCGTTCCACGATCCGGTTGATTGTGTCGCCTTTTATTTTCCCTTCCTGTATTCCCTGCAACACTTTTTCCATATTTCCCGTAGCGATAGGAATATGCACCACATTGAAACCTTTCTGGATTTGCGGATAGTTATTCAGTTCTTCGGGAGTACGGAGGTCCTTATGCCCATATTTCTCAACTCCCGGCGTGCGGCACAACCTAAACTGTCGATTTGTGCAGAGCGGTAGAGCATTCCCCAACGGACATTTTTTCCTGTAGTGGAGGATCTGTATCCTCCTAAGTCGCGGAAATTTTGTATTCCGGGGATATTGATGTTACGGGTAGCCACCTTCACGCGGTATTTATTATTGAATACCATTGTATAATAGTAGCGTCGGGAGGGGTCGTCTGTGACAATGACCATTTTCCCTTCAGAAATGGGAGCGGCCGCAATCGGCATTGTTTCCGGGATTAACTCCGGATTGGCGGATGCATAAACTTTCACCTGCCCGTGTATGAGAGGGGCAGTTTCCCATTTGATGATGCAGTTTCCTACGTTGTTCTCCTCACAGACAACCGAGATATTCGGCGGAGTTTTGGAGCAGGATGGAAACAGCACGAGGACGGTCAGCCAGCTTAACAGGTTCTTATACATAGTATAATTTGTCTAATAACTCTTATATGCAAAGATAGGAATTACTGGCGCACAATATAATTCCTTTGCGATTATTAGCCAAAGTATAGGGTTTTTAACGTGGATATATTGCCACAGAATGATGCATGACCGGGAGGGAAAACGGGATTCTCACATTATTCTGTGGCGATATGTTGGTGTTACAGGTTCTTTGCGAATTCTTTTGAAATTGAATTGTTAAAGCTCTTACACACTTCTGCTGCAAAGTCTTTACCGTACCGGATGATTTTATCCCAGGTGTTTTCGTCCAGATTGTCGAGGTCACGATAGCGCACGTCGTATTTCAACATCCCATAAATAAGTCCTGCATTGAAGTTATCTCCTGCACCGATTGTGCTGATGGCCTTTAACGGTTCTATCGGGTATTCTTTTCTGCAATTTTTGGTACGCAACGAGATCTGTTCGGCTCCTGCGGTGCAAATGAAGTTCGGGCAATAGAACTGGATCTTATCTTTATATATCTTGTCTGCGTCATTCAGGCCGTACATATAGAAGAAATCTTCTGCCGATCCGCGTACAATGTCGGCATATTCCAGATTCTCGATGATGGTTGATGTCAGCTTGATAGCTTCGTCCTTATGTGAACTCCGGAAATTGGGATCGTAATAGATGATTGCTTTCTTCTCTTTTGCCGTTTCCAGCAATTCCAGTATCTTGTCACGAAGTACAGGGTTGAGGGCGTAATACGAACCGATTATTACTATATCGTCTTCATGGATTTCCGGAAACAGGACGTCGAGCCTTTGTTTGGGGTAGTCTTTATAAAAAATGTATTCTGCATCACTGTGCTCATTCAGGAATGCGAGTGATACGGGTGATTTTCCATCCGGGAATACATTGACGTGGTCTGTCGGTATGTTGTTTTCACGCATGAATTGCAGGATGATGTTTCCTACGCGGTCGTTTCCTGTTTCGCTGATAAAAGAGACATTTACTCCTGCCCGTCCCAACGAGACGATACCATTGAATACAGAACCGCCCGGTACGGCGGCCGAAGGCTGGTTTCCTTCGAAAATAATGTCGAGGATCGTTTCACCGATACCGATTACTTTACGCATAGTTCTCTTGATTTTTCTCCAAGATAGCCGCCGTGATGGCGTTTGGAATATTCTTCAATGGTGAATTGGGTCTTTTGCATGGTCTGTACCACCAGAATGTCGCCGATGACGGTCATAACGGTAGTCGATGTGGTAGGAGTCATTCCTAATGTACATACCTCTGCCGGCTTACCGGTACTGAGACAAACGTCCGATTCATCAGCCAAGGGGCTGTCCGGATTTCCTGTGATAACGATGAACTTCAAATTCGGGTTCAAATTATGAGCCAGTTGGGTCAGTTCCACAATCTCGCGTGTTTTTCCGGAGTTGGAGATGAGTAATAACAGGTCATTTTCTTGCAAGATGCCCAAATCTCCGTGTTGCGCTTCGCTCGGATGCAGAAAAACGGAGGGGATGCCCGTAGAGCAAAAGGTCGTTGCGATGTTCATGGCTATTTGTCCGGCCTTTCCCATACCACTGGTCACTAACTTGCCTTTTTTGATGTGTATTTGTTCGATAATCAGGTTTACCGCCTTTTCATACGCATCTGTTATGGGGATGTTCAGCACGGCTTGTGCTTCCTTTTGCAAAAGGTCTTTGATGGATTCTATCATATGGTTGTTATTATTTGTTTTAACTCTTCCAGCGTGTTGGCTACATCGTAGTAAGTAGAGAACGGCTGACGGGCAAATCCTTTTTCTTCGATCTCCTTGAGTGCTTTCAATAGGGTGTCATAAAAGCCGTCCTCATTATAAAAGATCACTTTCTTGTGGTGATAACCGATCGATGCGGCTGCCATCACATGAAATATTTCATCGAGGGTACCTACACCTCCGGGGAGGGCAACGAGTACATCCGATTCTTCTACGATCATGTCCTTACGGTCGCTAAGATTGCGGGTGTTGATGATACGGTCGGGCAATGCGCTCACTTTTCCGTTCTCTTCGAGTTTGGCAGGGACTACGCCGATAATGTGGCCGCCGTTTGTTTTTACTGCTTGCGCTACACATTCCATAAGTCCGAGACTGGCACCGCCATATACAAGAGTTTTTCCTGTTTCTCCCATCCATTTGCCTATCCGGCCGGCCATATCGAAATACATTTTGTCAATGTTTCCCGATGCAGAACAGAATATTCCTATCTTTTCCATACACGTTGTCGCTGTTATAGTCTACAAATATCTGCAATTTTCTATAAACGACAATAAGTTTTATTGTATTTTTGTGGCATCAATAAAACTTAGTCTTGAGAATGAAGAATTTACTAACGGAACAGGTGGAGAAAACTCTGTCGAATGGGTTGAGAGTTATTTGTAAACCTGTTGCTTCTGACGTGACTTATTGTGGTTTTGCAGTTAATGCCGGAACCCGGGATGAAACTGAGAATGAGCAGGGAATGGCACATTTTGTAGAACACCTTATCTTTAAAGGAACACAGAAACGGAAAGCCTGGCATATATTGAATAGGATGGAAGCGGTGGGAGGAGACTTGAACGCTTACACGAATAAAGAGGAAATGGTAGTCTACTCTGCTTTTCTGACCGATGATCTGTCCCGGGCAGTGGAATTACTGGTAGATATTGTATTTCGCTCTACTTTTCCTCAAAGGGAGATAGAAAGGGAAACCGAAGTGATCATTGACGAAATACAGTCTTATGAAGATAATCCTTCGGAACTTATTTTCGATGATTTTGAAGATATGATCTTTCGTGGACATCCGTTGGGGCGCAACATTTTAGGGCGGCCGGAGTTGTTGAGGCGGTTTCGTACATCCGATGCTTTGGATTTTACAAGGCGGTTGTATCAGCCCTCCAACATGGTTTTCTTTGTTCAGGGAAAGGTCGATTTCAGAAAGCTGGTCGATATGCTCGAAAAATGGATGGCGGATATACCGGATGGTGAGGTAAAGGGGGTACGTACTCCGCCTCCTCTGTATGTGCCTGAATATCTGGTTATCCCCAAAGACACCCATCAGGCACATGTGATGCTGGGAGCCCGTGCTTACAATGCTTATGACGACAAACGTACAGCCCTTTATCTGCTGAATAATATTTTGGGAGGTCCGGGTATGAATAGCCGCTTGAATGTTGCTTTGCGCGAGCGTCGCGGATTGGTGTATAATGTAGAGTCTAATCTTACCTCTTATACGGATACGGGTGCTTTCTGCATCTACTTCGGGACAGATCCGGAAGACGTGGATACCTGCCTGAAACTGACCTATAAGGAATTGAAGCGGATGCGTGACATGAAAATGACTTCTTCGCAATTGGCGGCAGCCAAGAAGCAGTTGATCGGCCAGATTTGTGTTGCTTCGGATAATTTTGAGAACAACGCACTGAGTATGGCTAAAACCTTCCTGCATTATAATAAGTTTGAGAATCTGGCAGTGGTCTGTAAGCGGATCGAAGCGCTGACGGCGGACGATCTGTTGGAAGTGGCGAATGAGATGTTTGCGGAAGAATATCTGTCGACGTTGATTTATAGATAGAAGACAGTAGGAAAATGAAACACGGTTGAATACCGGAAAGCGAGAATATGCGGCCATATTCGGGAAGTATGTATGAATGATAAATTTCCTTTGATTAACTATATACAATAGATCATATCATGAAAGCAAAATCAGTCTTATTGGGTTTATCCCTGGTTGCTCTGCCGGTATTGGCACAGACACCCGTCTATCTGGACGATAGCAAACCTGTTGAAGAGAGAGTAGAGGATGCCTTGTCTCGAATGACACTGGAGGAAAAGATTGCGGTCACGCATGCACAGTCTAAATTCTGTTCTCCGGGCGTGGCTCGTTTGGGAATCCCTGAGTTTTGGATGACAGACGGCCCTCACGGCATACGTCCCGAAGTGTTATGGGATGAATGGGACCAGGCAGGATGGACCAATGACTCTTGTGTGGCTTTTCCGGCATTGACCTGTCTGGCCGCTACCTGGGATACCGATATGTCTATGCTCTATGGCAAAAGCATCGGTGAGGAAGCGCGTTATCGCAATAAAACCGTGCTGCTGGGACCGGGAGTGAACATCTATCGTACCCCGTTGAACGGGCGCAATTTTGAATATATGGGCGAAGATCCTTATCTGGCCGGATGTATGGTCGTTCCTTATGTGCAGGGAGTACAGCAGAACGGAGTAGCCGCTTGCGTGAAACATTATGCATTGAATAATCAGGAGGTGAACCGCCATACCACAAATGTCATCGTAGACGACCGCGCCCTTTATGAAATCTATCTCCCGGCTTTCAAAGCGGCTGTGCAGGAGGGCAAAGCGTGGAGTATCATGGGGGCGTACAACTTATACAAAGGCCAGCATGCCTGTCACAATCAATATCTGCTGAATGACATCCTGAAAGGTGAATGGGGATTTGATGGAGTGGTGGTATCCGACTGGGGCGGTGTGCATGATACAGACCAGGCGATAACCAACGGACTCGATATGGAATTCGGTAGCTGGACAGACGGTCTTTCCAACGGGGCAAGCAATGCTTATGATAATTATTATTTAGCGGATCCTTACCTTGAACGTATCCAATCGGGTAAGGCAGGCACAAAAGAACTGGATGATAAAGTGCGCCGCATTCTTCGTCTGGCTTTCCGTACAACGATGGACCGTAACCGGCCTTATGGTGCCATGCGTTCTCCGGAGCATTATGATGCCGCCCGTAAGATAGGGGAAGCGGGTATCGTATTGCTGCAAAACAATGGTAACCTGTTGCCCATCGATTTAGCTAAAACAAAGAAGATTGCCGTGATAGGCGAGAATGCCGTGAAGATGATGACTGTGGGAGGTGGTTCCTCTTCTTTGAAAGTACAACGGGAAATTTCTCCATTGGATGGTATCCGCAATCGTGTCGGTAATCGTGCGGAAGTGGTTTATGCCCGTGGATATGTGGGGGATGCCAGTGGCGAATACAACGGCGTTGTTTCCGGACAGAATCTGAAAGATGGCCGTAGCCCGGAAGAATTGATTGCCGAAGCTGTCCGGGTGGCCGGTGAAGCCGATTATGTTATTTTCATTGGCGGATTGAATAAGAGTGCGCATCAGGATTGCGAAGATTCTGACCGTACCGGTCTTGGTTTGCCGTACGGTCAGGACAGGGTTATCACGGAATTGGTCAAGACAAATCAGAATTTAGTCGTGGTCAATGTTTCCGGCAATGCCGTAGCGATGCCTTGGATCAAGGAAGTTCCGGCAGTTTTGCAGGCTTGGTTCTTGGGGTCGGAGGCCGGAAATGCCATCGCTGCCGTATTGATGGGTGATGTAAACCCCTCCGGGAAATTGCCTTTCACTTTCCCTGCCCGTTTGGAAGATGTACCTGCCCATCAGTTGGGTGAATATCCCGGCAGTGAAAAGGTGGGTGACATTGTGAATGAGAAATACAATGAGGGCATCTTTGTAGGCTATCGTTGGGCCGACAAACAGAAGAAAGCGAAGCCGCTTTTCCCGTTTGGTCACGGACTGAGTTATACTACTTTTGAATATGGTAAGCCTGTTGCCGATAAAAAGACGATGACGGCCGACGATACGATTACTTTTACGGTTACTGTAAAGAACACCGGCGACCGTGAAGGGCAAGAGGTCGTGCAGCTTTATATTAGTGACAAGAAATCTTCTTTGCCGCGACCGGTAAAAGAGTTGAAAGGTTTCCGGAAAGTGAAGCTCGCACCGGGCGAGGAGCAGAAGGTCTCTTTTACTGTTGCCAAAGATGCTCTGAGCTTTTTTGATGACGCTAAGCATGAGTGGGTAGCGGAACCGGGTAAGTTCGAAGCTGTGATTGCCGCTTCTGCTGCCGATATCAGAGGAGTGGTTCCTTTCGAATTGAGATAAGAATAGCGGGGTAGTTTCAACCGGTTTGAAACTGTTTGTTTCTTCGGTATGCAACCATTCGTTTCAATACGTTGGCACTGTCCGTTTCTTCAGTATGCAACTCATCGTTTCAATAGGTTGAAACGATGAGTTGCTTTGGTGGAATAACACAGATAAGCCCATCATCGGCAATCAATTTGCCAATGATGGGCTTATCTGTCAATTAATCGTCTTTTACTGTATGATCTTTCTGACGGTCTTTACTCCATCAACGACTACAGAAAGCAGGTAAACGCCTTTTTTAAGTCCTTCCAGACCTTCCAGTTTGATTTCTCCGCTTCCTTGAAGTCGGTTTGTGACATGATATACGCACAATCCGTCTAAAGAGTAGACGCGGATGCTGGAGGAGGCATTGTCCATATCCGTATACCGGATAACAATGCCATCGGAAATCAGAGTGAAAGGAATCTCAACATTACTTTGTTCATCCGTCAGGACCGGCCGTGATATACCCGTAGGGTTGGATTGCTGGTATTTGACGTAGTCGCGCAGATAGTATCCTAAATGAGGCGGTTGGTTATAAGCCACGTTCTGCCAGCAGATAGACATTCTGTAAATATGGTCGTGCATCAGGCAGGGAATACGGTAAGGAGATGTAAACGGAGTTGAGAAAATCATCAGATTGCTTTTGGTCTTTTCGTCATAATAGATACACTCTTCGCGCCAGTCTCCCAAAATATCGGCTTGCAGAGAGGGGGTATCTTTTATCAGATTCACTCCACAGCCGTAAGTGGAAACAAAGTCGGTAATGGTAGTACAACTGGATGTTTTGTTTACCCATTGCGAGATGACTCCTTTTTCCTGCAATTCTTCGGATAGATTGCCTGTCCAGTAAGTGCGGAAATTGACAGACGGGCGTTTGGTGGAGATGGAGTCGCCGTTGCAGTCGAAAGTGATGCTGTTATACTTGCCGTCACTGGTCATATTAAACTTTGCCAATGACCAATATTCGGCTCCACGGGAGAGGGAATCGATATCTGCACAAAGACCACGGCCAATATCTGAGCCCATCTTTCTCCCGGAAAGGATTTCACCGGTTTGGGCATCACGCATCTCGAAACCGTAGGCAGCAGATTTTTCTTCGTGTACCATGAACACTTCCAAACCCTCACGGTCGGGAATGAAATCACCTAAATGAAGGGCATCGCCATGGCCTAATCCGGTGCGGTAGAGTACGCTTCCGTCATGGTCGATGCAACAGGCTCCATAAACAATTTCATCGCATCCGTCACCGTCTACGTCACCTACTGTAAGGCTATGGGCACCTTCGCCATAAGCTCCTTCTCCTTTCGTAGTAGATGCGTGCAGCCATCTTTTTTTCAGTTCTTTCCCGTCAAAGTCCCAAGCGCACAGGTAAGCGGCTGTATAATAGCCTCTGCACATCACAAGGCTCGGCTTTTTCCCATCCAGATAGGCAACGCAGGCCAGATAGCGTTCACAGCGGTTGCCAAAGCTGTCTCCCCATGCCGAATCTGAAAGGATGTTACGGCTCGGCTCATAGGCTACTGTAGACAGTTCTTTACCGGTAGCGCCTTCAAAAACCGTCAGATATTCCGGTCCGGTTTTGATAACTCCTTGTTTGCCGCCGTGCGTTCCGCGATAATCGGCCTTAGGGTCATCACTACCCATGATTACATTGTTTCCTTTTCCGTCAATGGTACCCGGGGCGGTCTTGCAGGCTACTTCGGCTTTTCCGTCGCCGTCCAGGTCATAAACCATGAATTGGGTATAGTGGGCGCCCGCACGTATGTTGACGCCTAAGTCGATACGCCATAATTTTGTCCCGTTCAGTTTATAACAGTCCAGATAAACGTTTCCGGTATAGTTTTGGCTACCGTTCTGCCCGTTGTCGCATTGATTGGTAGGATCCCATTTCAGGATGATTTCATATTCGCCGTCTCCGTCCACATCGCCTACGCTGGCATCACCGGGGGTGTAAGTATAGCTGCTGCCTTGAACTGTACCTCCTGCCGGGCGGTCGAGAGGAATATTCAGATACCCTTTCTCCAGAACCAATGCCGTAGAAGTCTCAATGATCTTACCGCCACTCACTGCTTCGACCGTGTAATTAGAATTAACCGAACCTTCGGCATCCAGATAATTGGTGCGTGAGGACAGGAGTTGCGAGTTCAGCTTCGTTCCGTCGCGGTATACATTGAAAACGATGTCGTCCGGATCGGTGGCGAGCCAACGCCAACTGACTAACATGCCGTCATTGGTGTACGTGGCAATGGTACCCCGGTTCAGACGCTCCGGGTCGAGTACTTGCGGGCCGCATTCTCTGATGATTTCAATGTATTCGGAAACCTCTTCGGATGGAAGCATGCCTTCTTTTACGGCGATGGCTCTGACTGTTGTCGTGATGCCCAAAGAGAAGCTTTCCGTATAAACGGATGCAGATGCAGACAGGGCGGAAACATCTTTGCCGTAATAGATGGTAGCTCCTTTGGTAGGACAACTGATAGTCACCTTATTGTCACTGTCATAACTGATGACGGGAGCTTCTACTTGGGCCGGTGCGGTGTATTCGCTTTTAGTAGCCGCTACATAGGATGCCGCATTGGCAATCAGTGTTTTCGCATCCGGAGTCAATGTCTCGATGGCAGAATACGAAAGGGGAATCAGTATATAGGTGTTTTTACCATTACTTTGCTTATGTTCGTGAATGGCATTGTATCCGTTTGCACCATTGGTTGCCAGCACATCGTCTGCGGAGATGATTTCTTTGGGGGAATGGTAGCTCTGTACATTGTTGCTTGTCTTTGCGGTACTGTCAAAGAGGGTGATGGCGTTTGTGAAGTCGATATCTGCAAAGAGAGGATGGGTTTTAAATGCATCGGCTACAATAATCTGATTCCATCCGGTAGCTCCTGCCGTCGGATTGGCGGCCGTCGCCCAGTTCCATGAACTGCTTCCGTAGTAGAATGCCTTCAGGTTTAGCATCGGTACTTTGCCTGCAAGGCCGGCCAAGGCAATACCGAATTTATTCGTACTGGCAACGGACTCGGAAGCAACTACCAGGTCATAATCCTTTAAAGTCTCTGTGTAATAAGTACCCGGAACAGAATTGTAATTGTTTGCATCGACGGCTGTTACCTTATAGGATTTTGTCAGTGTCAGATAGACCGGATCTTTGGATATTGAATAATTGGCATACTGGGAATCGTAAACATAGGCTGCTGCAGGCAGATCGGCAGAATTGACCATGAAAGCCACATAATACAAACGGCTGTCAGCGCCACTGGTACATTCTTCGTCTGCCCAGGATGTGATGGTAATCGTGTATTGCTCGGCGGGAATCAGTTCGGAAGTTTCCAGCATGCTGCCCTCTGTACCGTCATTACCTCCTTTTAAAGTAATGTTCGCGCCGGAAGTACCGGATATATCGGCACGGACGTAACGGGTTACCGAACTGCCGCTTTGAAATGCGAGCTTCAATCCGGAAATTCCTGTGACAGTGAAGACCGCTCCTTTATTGTTGCCGGCTCCTTTGACGTCCAGCCAGTCCGATTCCATTGTAATGGTACCATCGTCTAACGGGTCGGGAAATGTGCCGGAACGTGATGAATAATATCCGAATGTGCCCGAACCTTTTCCGTCCAGACACCAACCTTCATTGTATGCAGTGGTTAATCCTTCCGAGTCGGTATAAAGAACAAATGTTTCGGTAAAGGATTTGACGGCAGCTTGGACGGATAAAGCGTTGCCGATTAAAAATAAGGAAAGGATAATCCTCCAATAGTTTCTCATAATCGATTGATTTATAAAGTTTCACATGTTTTAATTATTGCAAAAATATTTGATATCGATGAAACGGAGGGGGATATACTTTTTTATAAAGTGGAAAAATTGGGATTTTCTTGGAGTGATGTGGACGAAATGATTTTTTTCTTTTTGAAAGGTGGAAGATGTGTTACATCTGTTTTGCGGGGCATAAGAAAAGCCCGTCGGACTAATCGATTGGGACCGGACGGGCTTTGAGGATATGGGGTGTTCAAGAGAATTCCGGAAACTCCTTGATGAACCGGCTGGCTGTAGCCTTGTCTCCGGCATACATGGCAAAAGCAATGACTTGTGCATCATAGGCTACACTGTGGTTATTGGAGGCTTCATGTTCTTCTTTTCCCTGTTCGCTGGTCAGAATCCTTCTAAAAGAAGTGATAGACGGTTTTAAGGCAGGAGGAAAGAGTTTTTTCACAATTTACTTTAGGACATGGAAGCAGGAAAGGAAACTCCGGTTTCTTTCCTGCCTTTATTTTGAGGTGAAATACTTGTTTCTGACCTCTTTTTTGTTGGAAGTTATTTCTTATTTGCTTTTTGCTTCCGGTTGTAGTATCAACAGGCTTTCAGGGCCCATGTTGAACAGCAAGTCTATGATACTTAAATTTGGGCGGAAACCATTTCGATGCTCGAATACCTGATAATAGGCGCGGGGGATGAATTCCGGATCTGTCTGCCGGAAATCTCTCTTGGGATGAATGGCTTCCCGGAAATCGTATTCATCCGGAGTAAAGTCCGTTTTGTATTCTGTCGTTCGTGTGATGTCCGGTTGAATGTCTGCCAGTTGGCAGATAAGGTGACATAGCTCCTCGTTGAAATCGGCTAAAAATACATATTTCTTCTCGTAGAAAGGATAAAAGTCGTCCCTGTAATATTCAAAAAACGGTGTGCTGTTGTAAGCTGATTCTATGGCATTCCAATGCATATGCCGCCAATTACCGTGATCGGAGATACGAATGTCCTTCATCGGGCATTTCAGGTTTTCCGGCTTTATGATAGGAATAGAAAGCGCTATTTCCCCGTCCGGGCCGGCAATGGTGCAACGGTTGCGATAGGTCTGCTTCATGTAATGGTCATGTTGCTCGATGTAGATTTTATCATAAGTTACTAACTTAGTGTAGTATTCTACAGGAGCCAGATAGGCGGAAGATAAGTATGCAGTTTTCATCTTTCTATATTCATAAATCATAATTCAAAAATCATAAATCCCTCATTCATCTTACCGGCTGGAAGAAACGGTTCCATCGGTATCCGTCAAACCGCAACACATATCCGTTGAATAGCCCGCTCCCGTCTTCTTTAGAAAACCAGACGAAAGCGGCTTTTCCTATGACATGGTCCTGCGGGACAAAACCGAAGAGACGTGAATCGGACAGGTTGATGGAATTGTCGGAGACCATCCAATAGTAGTCTTTTGTGAAATAACAATGCTGTACGGCATGTCCTTCCACATATAATGTATCGTTCTTGATTTCGGCCTGTTTCCCTTCATGCAGTACCAATGTGTTGCGAAGGAGGGTTTTATTCCACGGGTATACCCGTATGGCCTTTCCTTTTCCCGGGATAATCAACGGGTTGGCTATCTGTTTCTCTTGACCGGGTTCCAGCAGATGTATCCAATTGTTGCCGTTCATGGCTTGTTCCAGTAAATAGTATTCATAGCGGCTGAAACTCCGTACGTTGTTGATGGAATCTTGTCCCATCAGGTCATTCGGAGTGATGGATAAGATGGATAGGAGAGAATCCAGCAGTTGTTCTTTTTCTCGTGGATAGACATACAGCCTTTTCCGGTCGGGGGCGGAGGCACTTCGGGACGATACGATGGAAAAAATAGAATCGACCAGCAAAGTATCGCCGGGCACACCTATACAACGGCTGATGAACACTTCCCGTTTATCAATGACCGGTTCCGTTACGGCGGCGGGATTATTGAAAACAACAATATCTTCTTTCCGGATTTTCCGTTCTCCCCATCGATGGTAGGAGAGAAGGGACATGACAGGCAGGCGGAGTCCGTAGCTCCACTTATTGACCAATATGCGTTCGCCGCGAAAAAGAGAATTTTCCATCCCTGCCGAAGGAATGAGACAGGAGGTAAAAGCAAAACCACGGAGCAATAGTACGATGATTATTGCTCCGGTTAAGGCGATTATCCATTTCAGGTTTCTCTTCATAGTACAGCCAATGCATACATTGGCGCATTGATCGATTGAATAATTACTATTTTACCCATTTAAAGATACGGTTCCAACGGATTTTGCCGTTGAACCATCCGCGGTCTTTATCCAAAGACAGCCATACGACGATGGGTTTACCGACTACATGATCTTCGGGCACGAATCCCCAATAGCGGGAATCTTGTGAGTTGTGGCGGTTGTCACCCATCATCCAGTAGTAGTCCATCCCGAAAGTATATTTATCCGTTTTTTGTCCGTTGATGTAAATGCCGTCTTCTTTTACTTCCAGCTTATTGCCTTCGTAGGCAACGATGCATCTTTCATAAAGCGGCAGGTTGTCCATGGTCAATGTGATGGTAGAACCTTTGGACGGTATCCATATAGGGCCGTAATTGTCTACTGTCCAGTTTGTGTATAGATTTTGTGGATAGAGGTCATGTAATGGCCTCGTAGGAATGGGGTCTATCGCAGTGACAAGATCCTTGCGGCCGAGCAGTGTATTGCGTGCTTTTTTGGTCAGAGGCAGGTAGAAAGTAGTGGCTCCCGGCTGATAGTCTTGCGTATCTTCATTGCTCAATCCCAATTCATCATGCAGGAAGGCGGCCGGTATGATGTTTCCGGTAGCTTCCACTTTGTAGAAGAATTGGATATCTTCCGGTTCTTCCTGTGCTTTACCGTCTATGTATATGATGCGGTCTTTGATCTGTAATGTATCTCCCGGTAATCCGACACAACGTTTCACATAATTCTCCCGACGGTCTACCGGACGGTAGATAAGCTTACCGAACTCTTCGGGATGGGAAAGTACATATTTTCTTCCGGCATTGCGATAGAGGTCGTATACGATACGCTGTTGTTGGCGGCTGAGGCTATCCATGTTGATTTGGTTGGGATACAGCCTTTTACCTTCCCGATAAACGATGTTGTCGTAAAAGTCCGTTTGCTGATAGTTGACGGCGACGGTATCGCCGG
>OGPO01001580.1_pt1 | contig 14128 bp, 5 predicted proteins | sample 1553041 | NCBI WGS metagenome assembly OGPO01 (sample SAMEA2580281, study PRJEB22360) | human gut metagenome | biome: human gut; feature: human-associated habitat; material: faeces | place: Denmark | collected 2008/2010 | reverse complement strand
CGATGCTCATGGTCATTGCTACCGTTAGTGCGCAGGTTACCACTTCTAGTATGAGTGGTAAGGTTACAGCACAAGATGAACCTATCATTGGAGCGACTGTGGTTGCAATCCACGAGCCGTCAGGTACACGTTATGGTACAGTGACTAATATCAGTGGTCAATTTAATTTGCAAGGTATGCGTACCGGTGGTCCTTACAAAGTTGAAGTTTCTTATGTTGGTTATCAGACTGCTATTTATAAAGGTGTAAATTTATCGTTAGGAGAAGTATACACTTTAAATGTAGTTTTAAAGGAAAGTTCTGAATTATTGGATGAAGTTATAGTAACAGCACAGAAAACAGTAGAGAAGATGGGGACTGTAACGAATGTGAGTGAGCGTCAGTTAACGACATTGCCTACTATTAATCGTAGTATTACTGACTTTACTAAACTTTCTCCTTATGCGGGTGGCAGTAATTCTTTTGCCGGACGTGATGGACGTTATAATACAATAACTGTGGATGGTGCAGCTTTGAACAATAATTTTGGTTTGAGTACTAATAATTTGCCGGGTGGAGATGCGCAGCCTATTTCACTTGATGCAATTGATGAAATTAGCGTTAATGTTTCTCCTTATAGTGTTACGTATTCCAATTTTACGGGAGCTTCTATTAATGCTGTAACCAAGAGTGGTACAAACGAATTAAAGGGAACAGTTTATACATATCAGAAACCAAAGAATTTTATAGGAAAATCTATTAACGATGTTGACGTTCCTAATGTGGAAAGTTATAAATCCAGTTTGTATGGCTTTACATTAGGAGCTCCGATAATAAAAAATAAACTATTCTTTTTTGTAAATGGAGAATTAGAAAATAGTACTAGCCCTGGTATTTTGTGGACTCCTAGTCAAGAAGAAGGTGGAAGTGGGGATAATCAAAATCATATTTCTAGAACTTGGATAAAGGATTTGAAGACAATAAGTGATTTTGTAAAGGATAAATATGGATATGATCCGGGAAGTTATGATAAATTTGATGATTTCGAGAGTAAAAATTGGAAGCTTATGGCTCGTTTGGATTGGAATATTAATAAAAGTCATAAACTGTCATTACGTTTTAACACAGTGAAATCAGAAAATGATGCTAGTATTAGTTCAACTTCTTCGGTAATCACTAAAGCTAATTCAAACCGTTATGGGGTTGATGCATTTGCATTTGGAAATTCCAACTATGGTTTTAGAAATATTGTAACGTCTCTTTCCGGTGAGTTGAATAGCAATTTTTCTTCTTCAGTACAAAACAAATTATTAGTGACTTATACCCATATCCGAGATTCTCGTACAACTAAGGGAGATGCGTTTCCAATGGTTGATATTTACAAGGACGGTAAGCAGTATATGACATTGGGTACAGAATTGTTTACTCCTTTTAATGATGTCGAGAATAATGTATTTAGTGTTACTGACAATGTAACTATTAATAAAGGAAACCATTTGATAACTGCCGGTGCAACATTTGAAAGACAGTATTTCATGAATTCATATTTACGTGCTCCTTATGGATATTATCGTTATGCTTCAATGGACGATTTTATGACGGGAGAAAAACCGATGCTGTATGGCATTACTTATGGATATAATGGAAAAGACGCTCCGGGAGCTGAACTGACATTTGGTATGTTGGGAGCTTATGCACAAGATGAATATTCTATTACACCTAATTTAAAATTGACATTCAACAATCCCACACAATCATCTGCCGGAATTACCACATTCATGTTCTCCACCTCATAATAATCGGAGGTAAGCTCCTTATAATATAGATCTGTCCGATTGTGAAAATACTCCCAATTGATACTTTTCAACGTGTCCGAGTCTATCGCTATCTGCACTTCTGTATCGTGCCCGGGCAATGTAGAGCCACTCATAATAACCGGCAGTTGATAAGTCACCGCACCATTCAGCTTGTATTTCACATAAATATCAGTTACACCTCTCGCATAATCCATCGGTGCCTTAAACGAAACATAATGCTCATATTGTTCATCGGTCCATTCTTCATTACAAGCCGTGCAAAACAAAGCCATCAACACGGCAAATAACAGATAATATATTTTTTCTTTCATATTCATTGTCATATAAAGATTAATCATAATAAGTCCATCCCGGGTTTTGCGTCAGACGCTTGTTACGTTGCAACTGTTCATGACTAAATGGCCAGAAATAGCTTTTCTCCACAAAGCGAACAGGCAATGACATAATAGCCACAGGTGTATGGAATAGAGCTTTATGACCGTCATCCATCAGCATATTACATCCGTAAATCAACGTTTCTTCCTCTAAAGGAGCGTCTATCTTCCAGCGTCTCAAATCATAATAACGATGATTCTCGCCCATCAACTCAATCTGACGTTCGCGTTTCAGCTTCTTTCGGAAAACATCCTGATTCTGATATTCTGTAGGTGAATAATCAGGAACACCGGCCCGAATACGAACAGGCTGAATACCTTTCTTCATCTCTTCCACATCACGTCTAACTGTATAGGTGATACTTCCATCCCAAGAAGGGATGTCGTAGCTTGCTCCCTCTCCCAATTCATTCAACGCTTCGGCATAAATCAATAAAATTTCTGCATAACGAATAGCCGGTTCTGCTTTTTGTCTGTACAAAAGCTCATTCTGATATTTGGCATCATAAGGATTCACATATTTCTTGATGCCGATACCTGTAAATATACGATTACCACCATTATATCCTTCTGAAGTCCCTCGATAGTACCAAACTTGCTGATTAGGCTGGGTAGCTCCTTGCTTGTTACCTAATGAAGTCATATTCCATACACTGCCATTAAAACCAACTGACGCATAGAAACGAGGCTCACGGTTAGCATATTGCAAAGACACACCTGCACGCAGCGGTTTGTAACGACCGGCATCCACATCATCAGAAGTCACGTAACCGGTTAGCCGGCTGCTTCCATCTCCTCTTCCAATCTCTTTATCCTTACCCGGACAATCCGTACCATCATTCATATAATACGCGTCACACTGCTTTTGAGTCATTCCGTGAACACCCCAACCTCCGGCCAGTGTAGGCAATTGGTGAAGCACCATATTTGCAATAGCATCCGGTGAAGTGATTCCTCCTGATGAATTATCAACAGTTATATTATCCACACGCGAAAAAATCAACTCCGGATTTTCATAAGCAGAGAGTTCGCCATTGAAGACGGAACGATATGACTCAAACGGATCAATGTCCGCATATCCGTATGGCCAGTTGTTTTCCGAGAAATTTCTATCCTTAAACGGTTCTATTGTTTCCGGATAATCTTCGGTTCCGCTTGTAATGCGGCTCTTTACATACAATTGGTAGCGATGACCATCATTATTTCCCGGTAATTCCATTACGTCTCGGGCGGCAGCGGCAGCTTTAGCCCATTTCGATTCATCGTATTCAGCAGCAAGAAGTCTGTTACCTTTGTCGTCTACCATTTGCTGCGCATAAGAGTCAGTATTGCCATTCATTAGCGGACTGGCGGCATACAAGAGGACTTTAGCACGAGCAGCCAAAGCAGCGCCCCGGGTGGGACGTGCGATGTTGTTGGTTCCACGTTCCAACGGAAGATCTTGTGCCGCTTTCACCAATTCGGAAGTGATGTATTCCACACACTCATCGTAGGTGTTGCGCGGACGAGCCAAGCCATCATAGTCCTGCATATAGTCTTCACCTTCATCAGGAATCAAAGGGATTGGACCGTATTTGCGTAACAGCAACCAATAGTAATAAGCGCGGACAAAACGTGCCTGTGCCGCATAATCAGCCCGTTCTTCGTCTGTGAGTTGTTGGTTCATGTGGATATTATTCAAGAAAACACAGGCCTTGTTGATTCCTAAATAACTCGCTTTATAAGAATCCTGATACCAATTTTCATTGTATTCCACATTTCTGAAAAAAGAATAATAACTACCATTGGTATATTTACCATTTCCCTCATTATTCCAATCCGCCCAATAAATGTCATCGGCAAAATTCGTAGGCACGCTCTCTTTTCCACCCACATCTTGATTTTGGCCTCGCAGATAAGAATAAGTATTGGAAAGCCACGCATCCGTATAATCCTTATCAGTAAATACTTTTTCAATTGTCAAGCGGTCTTTGAAATTGGAATCTACCTCCAAATAATCACTACATGCCGTCAAACAGCCAGCAGCAAAAAACGTGATAACCATATTATATAACCATTTCATATCTTTCATTTTGTTATAAGTTAACATTTAATCCCACAGTGACAGACTTGGCCAACGGATAGGTTGCACCATTACTGCTGTTCATTTCCGGATCCCACATCTTGAACTTCGACCACGTAATCAGGTTGGTGCCAATCATGTAGATACGAATGTTGTTGAAGTGGATTCTATTTACGATCTTTTTGGGCAGTGTGTAGCCCACTTCCAGCGTTTTCAAACGCAGATAAGACCCATTGCGCAACCAGTAAGATGAGTTGCGGTTGTTGTTGTCGTTGTAGCCATAGCTCAAGCGAGGATATTTGGCATGCGGATTTTCCGTAGCTATTGTGCCCGATTCTTCTTTTGAAATCCAACGTCCGTCTATTACTTCCTGATAGAAATTACCCCGGTTGCCACTAGCAAAAGGACGCACCCCCTCTCCATCAATAAAGAAAGAAGACTTCCCGGCTCCTTGGAAATGGACATTCACATCCAAACCTTTCCACTGTGCGGAGACACCTATACCATATACCAAGTTGGGTACGGTAGTAGCCCCCACAGCCACTTGATCTTGGTCGTCGATGATACCATCGCCATTGACATCCTTATACTTGATGTCGCCCGGCATATAATTGCCAAAAGTCTGTTTGGGGCTATTACGGATGTCATCGTAATCCTTGAACAAGCCCAATGCAATAAGTCCCTTAGCCTGGTTGACACGGTAGCCACGCTCCATCCTATAAGGATAAATGTTCTCTTGTTCATCTTTTTCCTTCACTTCGTTCTTTGAGAGCGTGGCATTAGCACGTGCAGTCAAAAGCACTTTGCCAATCTGTTGCTTGTAGGTCATGTTACCGTCGACACCTTTAGAGAATACTGCGCCCACATTAGCTCTCGGATTGGTCATCCCGCCCTCAATACCGGCGGTAGCAGGCAAGAAATTACGATACATAAAGATGCCTTTACGCTTTTCCTGGAAATAATCCACAGTCAGCATGAATTTGTCATCAAAGATGCTCATGTCCAAACCTACATCATGTTTGGTGGCGATCTCCCAAGTCACACCCGGGTTAGCATACGATGTATAGCGCAAACCTTGAAAAAGAGTAGTACCAAGACTTCCATAGCCATAATCCGCCCAGTTATATCCTCCAAACGCAGAATAATATCCGTTATTATCTCCCCAAATATTAGCAGGGGCACCGCCATAACCTATTGTGTAGAGATAAGGGAAACGTATCTGTACACCATTGGGCTCATACATTTTATCGTTGCCTACTTTACCCCACGAATAGCGCACTTTAAACATATTCATCCACTTCAGGTTCTTCTTGACAAAGGGTTCTTCGGCGATGTTCCAGGCAGTCGAATAGGCGGGAAAGAAACCAAACTGATGACCAGAAGCAAAGTTTTCTGAACCAGTATAGCCAAAGTTAAAGTTCAAGAAATAACGATAGTTCCAGTTGTAGGCAATACGACCGGCCAACCCTTGATGACGGAAAGGAAGCGAATTGACGATTTCTTTACCGATTTCCTGTGTTCTCACTTTGGAGTCTTGCGAGTATTTCAATGTTCCGTTCAGCATATGTCCCTTGAAATTGCGGGCATACTGAAGTTCCGCTTCAAAATATTCTTTGCGCTCTCCACTATTGCCTGAAGTCTGATCCATCACCTGCTCTTTCTTTTGGCGGGTGAAGTTGATGGAACCGTCATCCTTTCTATAACGGTCAGCACTCCATAACTCAGGACATTTGAAACGGCGGATATAATTGTAGTTATCTGTATCAAAGCCGAAACGTCCCACAAAATTCAATCCTTTGGTGATGAAGTCCAATTTTTGATTCAAAGTGACGTTGGTCTGAATATTGTTCCACCACTGTTCGTTGTATCCACATTGAGTAGATGCCACCCAAGGATTAAGGTTACCATCCGCATCAGTTGGCACGTAACCGTTGGAATACATTTTGGGCATACTAGTGGGAGTCTGAAACAACAGACTGGTCCAAATTTGATCCGAAGTCAAGCCCGATTCGTTCATCTTCTTCAACGCACCACCGATACCCACCTGCAAAAGGGTAGTCTTGGTAATATTGATATCCGCATTCATACGATAGTTCCAACGTTTGGCGTTACTGTTGGTGTTATAGTCTTTCAAAGACTTGTCCACCTTATACATACCGCCTTCATCGAGATAACTGGCAGAAACGAAATAGCGTGCATTCTCTCCACCACCACTCAAATTCAACGAGGCACGATAACTCATAGCACCTTTCTTCAGCAATTCGTCCATCCAGTCTACATTGGGTAGCAAGTCGGGGTCGAGACCCTGTTTCAAGATTTTCAGCTCGTTGCCGGTGTAGATAGGATCGAGATTGCGCGTACGGCGTGCCTCGTTCGCCATATAGGCGTAGGTAATGCCATCCACAAAGTCAGGCGTAAAAGTACGGGTGTTGTACATGGTCTCTACCTTGGCATCAATGGTAATCTTGTCTACCTTACCACGGCGAGTGGTAATCAATACCACACCGTTAGCACCGCGCGAACCGTAAATGGCAGTTTCGGAAGCATCTTTCAACACGGTGAACGATTCAATATCTTCGTAGTTCAGTTCATTCATGTCACGTTCAAATCCGTCCACCAAAACTAATGCACCTGCCCCGGCCCCAAAGGTAGAGATACCGCGAATCCAAAATTCAGAAACATTCTTTCCCGGCTGGCCAGTAGTCTGACGGGCTATCACACCCGCTACGTTTCCTGCCAGTGAGTTGGAAATGCTACCCGAAGGTGACGCCTTCAACCGGTCTACATTGACGGTAGTAACTGCACCCGTCACTGTCAACTTCTTCTGCGCACCGGTAGCAGTGATGACTACCTCATCCAAGGCTGTCTCCTTATTCTCTTTCATCACCACATTGACAGTATGTTCCTCTTTCACTAAAATCTCTTGAGTCTCATAACCGATGTAGGAGAACACCAAGCGGTTGTAGGGTTGCATCTTAATGGTATATTTTCCATCAATATTAGTGATAGCACCTAATCCCGGCACATTCTTCACCGTCACATTAGCACCAATCAACGGTTCATTATTGGCATCGGTCACTACACCGGACACCACAATTTGTTTTTGGTTATTCTGCTGGGCAGTTATTCCTAACATAAAACAATATAGAAAAGCTATGATAGCCCATAGTTTTTGTTTCATAATTTACAGGATATTTTATTATTCAACAATAATCTGACGAATACGGTGGTTATACTGATCACCTATATAAAAGATTTTATTTTCTTCATCGAATGCAATACTGTGCGGACCATTGAACCGAACTTCCTTAAGCAAATCACCGTCCACATAGCCCCAATGGTTACCATCCATGGCCGTGCTTCCACGACCGGCATAGCGGATAACTTCAGCTGTAGGAGTGACCCGCCATATCAAATCACCCGGATGTGTGCCCCATAACTCTCCGTCAGCTACATAAAAGTCATATATGTCCTCCTTATGTTGATTCGCATATTCCTCATTTTTCACAAAAGCTCCTTGCCACAAAACTCCCATATTAGCATTGGTTCCTACCCCTTCTCTATGCCCCCAATTCCAGTTTCCCGCAAAAACAGAGGGAGCTTCCAACTGATTGGTTTCTTTATCAAACTTAGATTTTAAAATAGTACCTTCACGCGGCCGAAGGATATAGGCAAAGTCGCCCGACGGATGAAAATAAGGATATACCCATATCCAAGATCCTCCTATCGTAAACATTTGTTCCACCTCTCCCGTTGATATACTATACTGATAAACGCCACCACCAGATTCTTGAGTAAAGTATATATCACCAGTTTTTGGATGGGTAATTGCCGCAATAATATGATTACGACCAGAAAGAAGTACATGTGGCTTCTTAAATTCTTCTTTTCTCAAAAGCATAACAATAGAAATCGGAGCTGCTTCCCAATCTGCCCAGTTATTCACAAATAGAGTATCACCGGTCAGACTCCAACTCAAAGTACGCGGACTCGTTATATTCATCTGCCCCACCGTTATAACAGTAGACATTTTTTTCGCTTCCACATCTATCAAACGGATACTATTCGCCTCTTCAATCATATAAATATGGTTCGGATTTTGAGGATCAATACTTAACCAAGCCGGGCAATTCAAGCCACATTCGTCGAACGAACCGTCTTTTACTTCATAACGTCCAGTCTCGTCTACATAGCCACACAATGTAGTAACCTGTGTATTCGAGATATAAGTAAATCGATCGTTAGCCATAGCGGTCTGATCACCAATAGAAATCTCGATAGTTCCCTTATTCGAATTACGAGGAACCATACAATATAGACATTCATTGTTACAACCCACCACTTTTGTATCCACACCTCCTAATTTCAAGTGAATCAAAGAGGGGTCATCTCCGAAATTTTTTCCATAGATAAGGAGTTGCGTGCGCGAAGTAACTTCTTGAGGTTCAAAACCCACAATTTCAATAGGCAAATCGTTATTAAAAGATTGCTCTTTCTTCTTTTCATCGTCTTTACAGCCAATGAAGCACCCAAGCAAAGTAAATAAACAAAATGCCTTAACAACATTCATTCTTTTTCCTTTCCTGTTCATCATAATAATAAATTTAGTTAATATAAGATTTAATAGCCAATGGATCCAAAGGTTTATTAATTGCAAATATAGAAAGGAGGGTATTAATTATAGGCTAATTCCTAACTAACAAACAATAAAAACTAATCAAACAGCTCCAGAATTAAATAATTTGTGCTTTCTTTGCAAGTATCTTAGCAAAGAAAGCACTATGAAATTTCAAAATTGCTTATTTTTAATATTGCTTATCGTTTGTCTATCATGCCAAAGCAAAAAGACTGATAAACAAACAGGCATTGACTCTACACTTTTCTACACAAATCCTGTCATAGGTGGAGGATCCGAGCCATGGGCCATCTTTCATGAAGGAAAATATTACTATACTCAAAGTTTAGCAGACTGTATCATATTATGGGAAACTGACGATATTACACAACTGGCAGAAGCAGCAAAAAAAAACGTATATTCGCCCCAAAATGCCTCGGGTATATCTCATCTTTGGGGACCAGAGATACACTATATGGACAATAAATGGTATATCTATTGCGCTGCTGATGATGGTAATATAGACAATCGTCAGATATATGTGCTAGAAAATGAATCTCCCGATCCCATGAAAGGAGAGTTTGTCATGAAAGGAAGAATATCGACCGATAAAAATAATAACTTGGCTATTCATGCTAATCCTTTCGAGCATAATGGCAAACGTTATCTAATCTGGTGCGGATGGGAAACCAGAAGAATTTATCAAGAAACCCAATGTATCTATATCGCTGAAATGAAAAATCCATGGACACTAGCCTCAGACCGTATATTAATATCCAAACCTGAATACGAATGGGAATGTCAATGGATCAGTGTAGATGGCAATAAAACCGGTTATCCTATTCATGTGAATGAAGCTCCACAATTTTTCCGTTCCAAAAACAAAGACAAATTATTAATATATTACTCTGCAAGCGGTAACTGGACACCTTATTATTGTGTAGGGTTATTAACAGCTGATGCTAACAGCGATCTTCTCAACCCGAATTCATGGAAGAAATCTCTGGAACCTGTATTCAAACAAGCACCAGAGAATCATGTGTATGGCCCCGGTAGCCTGTGTTTCATACCTTCACCCGACAAGAAAGAATGGTATATACTTTACCACGCTCGAAATGCCCTTCGTGACATGTTCGTTTTGGACGGTCGGACAACACGCATACAAAAGATAGAATGGGATGAAAATGGAATTCCCATTTTAGGAATCCCCCAAAAGGAAAGCACCCTGCTTCAAAAGCCGTCTGGCACCCCCACGAGTGATAGGAACTAGCTGTTATCCTTTATAATCTTTCGGTAATACCCCAAACTTTTCTTTAAAACACTTTGCAAAATACGAAGAAGTAGTAAACCCTAACTGTTCGGCAACTTCAGCTATTCGTATACCACTCATGATTAGTTCAGTCGACTTATTCAACCGAAAGTTCTTTATATAATCATGAGGCGGCATACCAGACAGAGCCTTTATCTTCCGGGAAAAATTAGAACGACTCATATTCATCTGCTCTGCTAACAAATCTATCGAGCAACTCTCATCAGCAAGCAGTTCCGACAAAATCGTATTTACCCTCTCTATAAATTCTACATCTTTTTGTGAAAGAGCAAAATCCGCCAATGAAGAAGTCGGACTTCCAGAAAGATTAATCATCAACTTATGGAAGGCCAGTCGCAGTTTTAATAAGTTTTCGATTTGTTTATGGAGCTGCTTAATAGAGAATGGTTTCTCAATATATGCATCAGCACCATTTTCAAAACCTTCCGCTTTTGAGTCTAACGTTGTCTTCGCTGTCAACAAGATAACGGGAATATGAGAGTAAACTAGATCTGATTTTATATAGTTGCATAGTTCAAGACCATTCATTTCGGGCATCATAATATCACTTACAATGACATCAATACTCTCACGTGAAAGTATTTCCAGTGCTTCTTTTCCATTGCAGGCAGAAAAAACTTTAAACCAATCACTTAGAGATTCTCTGGTCAAATTTAATAACTCGACATTATCTTCCACCAATAAAACAATGAATCTCTTATTTCCAAACTCCGAATCCGGCATTTTTTTTCCTTCCACATCTATCATCTGCATTTCAGCAAATTCATTCGGAATACTTTCCATTACTACTGTTTCCAACGGCAAAGACAATATAAATGAGGAACCACCTTCCATCCTATTTTCTAATGATAAAGTTCCATGATGAGCTTCTGCCAAAGATTTGGCAAATACCAAACCAATCCCTGTACCTGTAGACGTTGCCACCGGATCATCCGGCAATTGATAGAAAGCCTGAAATATCTTATTTTGCTGACCTTCAGGGACTCCGGGGCCATCATCACTCACTATTATATTTACCCTATCGCCCAATAATATTAGCCGCATCTCGACTTGAGATTTTGCATATTTAATAGCATTTCCTACCAAGTTTACCAAAATTTTACTAACTTTCTCCGAATCAATCATCACACTAATTTCTTCAGGAGGTAAACTAAGACAGATTGTTAACCCTTGCAAATCTACAGAACCATTGAACAGATTGAATATATCACTCACCAACGCATTAATACTACACTCCTTCATGCTAAGTTGCAATGCTCCACTCTCCATCTTCTGAAAATCAAGTAACTGATTCGTTATTCCCAACAGATAATTTACATTCTTATCCATCACCGAAAGGTATTTTTCTTTTCTTTCTTCTTTTTCCTCTTCCCTCAACTTTTCCAGAGGGAGCCGAATCAGACTAAGAGGAGTACGTATTTCATGTACCAGATTAATAAAAAAATTGATTTTCGATTTATACACCTCTTTTTCCTTGGCAACCTGATAATCCTCCATACGACGTTTATATTTACGCTTGACATAGAGATTCCAACGCCAACCAATATAGCAAGCTGTACACAGAAATAATAGTATATACATAAAATAAGCGACACTAGTCCGCCACCAGGGCGGAGTTATCACAATCCATAAGGAAGCCGCTTTCTCATTCCAGTGATGGTCATTGTTAGAGCCACAAACTAAAAACTCATATTCCCCAGCTGGAAGATTAGTGTATGAGGCCGTATTATTAGATGAATGTATCCACTCCTTATCAATACCTTTCAACATATAAGTATAACGATTTCTGTGTGGATCTTCATAACTAAGTGCTACAAAACGTACTGTAAAACTATTATTTGTATAGGGTAATTGGATCTTATCCGCTTTATAGAAGGGCTTATCTAAACGAAGCAGCCGTTTCACTTCTTGTTCATCTGCCAAATAAGGGAAACTAATATCAGTAACATAAACAGGGGGAAGATAGGTATTATCCGTAAACTGCCCCGGTTCAAATACATTGAAACCATTGATTCCTCCAAAATAGAACTTCCCTGTGGACGATCTCAATGAAGACTGTGCAGTAAACTGATTACCTTGCAAACCATCATTTACGGTAAATAAATGAAAGTTCTTTTGAGACACGGGATTAATGCGGCATAATCCGGCATTACAGGAAATCCAAAAATCACCGGTCCGATCCTGTTCTATAGAGAAAATTACCTTATTAGGCAACAATGTATTTTCCGGGTCGAAGTCAATGAAAGTCTCCGTATCTTTGGAGAATGAGCATAATCCTCCTCCATTGGTTCCAAACCACATTGTTCCTTTCATATCTTCAAACAATGTAATCACAGAATTACTGGTAATAGTTGTTGTATCTTCACGTATATGTTCAAAATGTTCCCAACGATCGTTCACTGTATTATAACGAAAGACACCACTATTTGAGGTCGCAACCCAAAGATTATTGTACATATCCTCATAGATATCAGTTACAGAAGCCATAGAGCCGACATGAATGATTGTCACAAAATTATCCAATTGCGAATTGTAACGACATAAGCCCCAACTTGTTCCTACAAAAACATCTCCTTTTCGGTCTTTAAAGAGACTCAAGACATCATTACTACAAATTGTATAGGGAATATCGCGAGAATGGACATAACTCTTTACTGCTCCAGTTTTCAGGTTTAGCACATGCAACCCTTCCGCATAGGTTCCTATCCAAAGGCGGTCGCCATCTAGCAGCAAGCTACGAATGTTATATCTCGCATCCACATTCTTTAAAGTATACTCCGAAAGTGAATGAATTTGTGTATTGAAAAAACATAACCCGTTCCGGGTTCCCACCCAGATATTTCCATTCTGGTCTTCACAAAGAGGGCCGATCTCCCTGCCAAGCTCTAATGTACCTGATAATGAGATAAGGGAATAGTAATCAAAACGCTTCAATTGCTTAGTCATGTAACTCACTCCGCCGGAGTTAGTCATCACCCAAAGTGTACCTTCGGCATCCCACATCATTGCATTAACAGTTGGATCGCCCAATGCCCGCAAGCCAAAGGGAGAATCGCCTCTACGAAATGTTTTAAGGTCGCGATTGAACAGATACAGTCCATTATCCGTACCAACTAACAATTCTTTTTCGTTATAATCCAGCAAACAGAGAATAGCACCGAAATTCTGTGCAGACGCATCATAAATTTTCAAATCCGGGCTTCCTTCCTGATAACAACCTAATAAATTAGTACCTACGCCAAACCATATTTCATTCTTAATACTATAGAGACAATTGATTCTCTGACTGCCTATGTTTGAATCTGACAGAACCGGATAATTTTGCAGAAAGGTTCCCTTCTCATCAAAACAAAATAGTCCTTCCTGCATTGAAGAAACATAAATACGGGAATCTGCACTCTGACAGATATCCCAAACAAAAGAAGTATGAATACTATTCTGTGTCAGCACACCTGTCACTGGTTCATAAATAAACACACCTTGCCCCAACGTAGCAATCCAAATCAAACCGCTTTGAGTTTTTATGATTTTCTTCACCTCACTACTGACAAATACGCCATACCGTGTTGTTTCATTAAAATAAGAAAAGCGGTCAGTAGAACGGTCATAGATATAAAGTCCCGAATTTGTTCCTACCCAGATATTTTCCCCTTCTTCCAAAAGGGAACTGACGAAATTATTACCCAAAGAATATTTATTATTCAAAGCATTCCGATACACCCTGTTGCCACAACCATCATAACAATTCATTCCATCACTTGTGCCAATCCACAAAAAGCCATAGCTATCTTGAATCGAACACCAAGTCGTATTGTGCGAAAGTCCGTCTTCCACCTGATACCTTTTAAAAGAGAAATCAGTAGAAGCGAATATGGCTTCAAAATTGAAAACGATTATACAGATAAAGGCTGTAACCTGTTTTTTCATATAAATAAGAAGTAAAAAGATTAA
>OGPO01001577.1_pt1 | contig 14151 bp, 8 predicted proteins | sample 1553041 | NCBI WGS metagenome assembly OGPO01 (sample SAMEA2580281, study PRJEB22360) | human gut metagenome | biome: human gut; feature: human-associated habitat; material: faeces | place: Denmark | collected 2008/2010 | reverse complement strand
CATTTTGAGCTCTAATATATAAAAGGATAAAGCTATGCTTCATTTTAACTTGTTAGCATCCCACCACTCTAAGGAGCAACTTTCCTCTAACCTCTCAGCTTATGAGGAATTACCTGCAACCCCTTTATCCTCTGCCGAAGCTTATGAATGGGCCTTACACAATCTTAACCAAGATTACCAAACCTACGAAAGCGAAGATGCAGAACCTTTAAACCAAGAATTTAATCAACTTGATGCTTTAGATTTTACTTTTACCAAGTCCTACCCTATTAATGCTTCTCCTGAATACCAACAAGAACAAGCTCCACAAGATGCGAGCTCACAGGATTTAAAGCAACTCTCCAGTCCTACTTTAGATGAATTAACCTCAAGCGTACTGCCTAACAGTTCACTAGCAAACACTAATCAAGCTTCTTTAGTAAATGACAATTTAACTAGTCTTTATCCTCAAGACGTTTCTTCCTTAAGCTTTAATTCTACTAACAATAATTCTTATAACTTATCATCAGTTAAGCGCACTAAAACCCGCCGTTACTGCTACGAACCAGAGCATTACAGCTTTTCTTTTAGACATAGCCATGATAAAAGCAGCTCTCATGGTTCTAACCATTTGCTTATATCCAAGCTCTTTAGCATGCATAAGCATCAACCAACCAAGAAGCACGCCTAAGAGCAAGTACTAAAGCTTAGCTCCTAGAGGCCAATACTAGCTAACTTAGCAGCCAGTACTAATACTTTATGTAACTAAGTTGTGACTGCTACTAATAGGCACCACCCCTTAAGTGCTTGCTCTAAGTTAGCTTACATCTTTAGCAGTTTAACCAAAGACCAAAAAAATCCATGTACTCACAACCGCCCAGTCTTTTGCCTATCTAAGGAACTGCAACCAATTAATTTGATCTTCTTTTAGAAGTTTTTGCTTTAGTAATCTAATACTAGAGCTTGTAAACAACCAAATTAATTGATTACAGTTCCTAAGGCAAACTAAATTGCTAACTAGGTGAGAGTAAAGTAGAAGCTTGAAAAGTTGAATAAAAGACCGAATATGCCTACACATGGCTATAGCTTGCTAGCTAGCCTGTAACAGCCAACACGCAATGGCGTGACGTATTTAGGTATTGCAATCATGATGGCAGTGAAGTCTCGTGCTTTTTGCCTAAGAGCATACCGAGCTTGCAGGAGATCCTAATAGCTAAATGGCTTACAGGATGGCTAAACGAATTTTTGCTAGCTTGATTAGTTAGATAGCACTCTCATATTGACTGCCTACCTAAATAAAGTGGGCCGCACTCACAGCAGGCAAAGCTAGCGCAGATGCAGCGCAGCCAGCTTAGCAGGCTAAGCTTTGCTGGCTACGCCTGCTAGGCAGGCTCAGCATGCGCAGTAGGCGCAGCAGGCTGTCCTGTGAGGGAATGATTGGCTTTTTTGGTAGTGATACAGCAGTAATCAAGGTATTACTTATTGTAAGTTGTTAAAGACTGTTTTACCTAATACACCAAAGTGTTGCCATGTGCTTAAATCACCTAGAGCACATGGCTATTCTAGGAATAAAAGCTTTTTTAAGTAAGGTTTGCTCTTACTTATAACGATCACCAACGCAAGGTAAGAACCCTAGACAACTATCATTACTTTCCTAGGGTTCTTGTTTTTTTGCAAAAAAACTAATAATTTACTAGCCCCCCCCTTTTTTGAGGGCAATATTAATTTTATACAAAGGAATAATAATGAATATGCAGCCAGGACTTGATAATCATACTAGCCCTTGGGACTTAAGAGCTCCATATACTAGTGTTGATGCTCATTATGAATTAGGAGAAGAGCTTCTCTATGCCGATACTATAGTAAGTTCAGGCTCAGATCATGAAGACTTAGCTCTAAAAGCTAAATTATTAGCTACCTTAGGCTGGCGTATGGCCTCTGTAGGTGCTGAGACCAGATTGATTGTACAGTCAGTAAAGAAAATGGCTCACGATTTAAACTGCCATCAAATTGATCTTAATATTACTCGTGATGGCATTATAGTAAAGCTTAAGCGTGGCCGTATGATTAGTGTTGAGTTTAAAGAAATTAAGCACTTTGCCATTAATATGGACTCACTAGAGCGCCTTAACTATATCTGCTTAGCTGTTTCTGAGGGCAGTTTAAAAGATCCTTACAAAATCTTTTTAGCCATAAGAGCGGTCAGACCTCGTCACTATAACCACAATCACCTTATCTTTATTGAAGCTATTGCAGGCTCTGCTTTTGCCTACTTAAATGGTGGCAACCTACCTATATGTGTCTGTGCACTCTTAGGTGGTCTAGTACTAATGTATGCTCGTTTTAGCTTTATTAAAAAGGGCTTCTTTGAGTCTTTTACCTTTATGCTCTCAGCCTTTTTCGGTAGTCTCGTAGCGGCAATGTGTGCACAATATTGCTTTGTTTTACCTCATGATCAAGTCATTTTATCAGCTACCGCTACTACCTTATTATTAGTACCAGGCTTCCCACTGATTAATGGCTTTTTAGATATCTTTAAAGGCTATGTTCCTATTGGACTGACCAGACTTATTATTGCAGCTGTTTTAGTTATTTCTGCTGCTATTGGCCTATTAATGACCACTTATTGCCTAAGTGCCGCCAAATACATAAATATATTTTAATTTACTACCCTAGACCCAGTCTTAGTCTTTGACTTAGATGCGCTTGTTTTACCATAAGCAAGCTATAGCCTATATTTAATTCTTGATAAGTTAGATTGATAATATGAACCTCTTGATAAGTTCTGATCAATGGCTCTTAGTTGCCTACCAAGCCCTAGCTGCTGCTATTATTGGCCCTTCCTTTGCCATGCTGTTTACTGTGCCAGCTCGCCACTTATTACTAATTTCTCTAGCCTCGGCTATCACCCGTGCTATTAGAGCTTATTTAGTGTATTCCTCCATAGACATTGTGGCAGCAACTTTTCTTGCCTGTGCAGTGTGTTCGTTAATCTTTATTTACTTTGGCCCAAAATTTAAAGTACCTCGCCCTATTTTCACGGTACCATGCATTATTTCTCTGATCCCAGGAGTAGATGCTTATCAGTCCTTATTGTCCTTAGTTAATATCTTACATAGTGTAAGCCCTGATAGCTTTAACAACTCTATCACCATACTCTTTACTCATGGCATGAGAGCCTTGGCTATCATCTTTGCTATTGCTATTGGCCTGGCCGTTCCTCCATTATTCTTCTATAAATACCGCCACGCCAAGCTCTAAGAAGCTAAAAGCTCTAATCCCAGAGCTCTACCCCCTAAGCTCAGAGCTATAAGCTCTGAGCTTATAGATCTTAGTTAAAAGCCAGATTTCTTGGTCTTAGGCACAAAAAAACAAAGCCCCGTTTAGCAGTTGATTTTGCTAGACGGGGCTTGAAAGAGGCTCAAAGTTTAAGCATTTGAGCTTTTTTCATTATTTTTGTCTTTACCCTTTCCCTTAAGTTGCTCTTTGTAAGAATTAAAGAGCTCTTTTAGTTTTTGATAAAGCTCAACTGAGCGACCCTTGATTTGTTCTAACCAAGTTTCTTCCTCATTGCCAGCAATAATGGCATTGAGACGCTCACTAATACGATAACAAATAGTATTCTCAGTTTCGCTATCGCCCCAGTCCATGGTAGTTAGCATTTTTACTGCCTCTGTTACATGAGATACAGTAAAGATATGGAACTTACCATCAGCAACAGCTTTGATAACAGCAGGACGTAATACTAATTGGTTAACGCAAGAGCTTGGAATAATTACACCTTGGGTACCAGTAAAGCCATGTAAGCGACATACACGATAGAAGCCCTCAATCTTTTCATTGACACCTCCTACTGCCTGCACATCACCAAATTGGTCTACAGCACCAGTCACAGCTAAGTCTTGACGAATTGGGACTCCAGCTAGTACAGAAATAACGGCACATAAACCAGTTAAGCTAGCACTATCGCCATCAACTTCACTATAGCTTTGCTCAAAAACTAAGCTTGCAGATACAGGTAAAGGCTGCTCAGCACCAAATTCCTTGGTTAAGAAGCCATTAATAATCATCATAGCTTTAGCATGGATTTGACCTGCTAATTCAGCCTTACGCTCAATATCAATGACATCACCCTCACCACCAGCTCGTAGAGTTGCAGTAATACGTACAGGCTCGCCATATTCATAATTGGTACCTAAGGTCTCAATTACTGATAGACCATTAATCTGACCCACTACAGCGCCTTGGGTGGCTACTAATAATTGGCGGTCTCTATGTTCACGTAAGCTTGATTCAGCTAAGAAGTTATTACGAAAATCGTTAGAGCCTAAAGCCTTGAGTACATGGCGGCGGTCAACATAAAGCTTAACCTTACCAGTAGGAACTTGCGCTACAGGCATACCATGGTCACTAAGCTCAACACTCACTACTTGCTCATCAGAATCAGCAAGAGCATGGTCTTGGCCAATATTTTCCAGCTCATTAAGTGGCTTAAGCTCTAGTTCAGACTCAGGCACTGCCTCAAGCTTAGACTCAGCTTCGCTCTGTTCTAACGGCTCATCAATTTCGTTGGCAGCAACTAATTTAGTGCGATCGCTCAAATCGCCTAAATCCTCACTCACCATCATTTGAGCACCATTATCAGCCTCACTCTGACCCCATAATTCATCATTTTCACTGCGACCTAAGCCCAAGCTGGCGCTAAGCTCACGATCTAGCTCTTTGATAAATTCTGGTGGTAGCTTAAGACCTAATTGACTTTGATTTGCTAAATCTACATTAGCTAATGACTTCATGATGCGTTGCTGAGCATCGAGCCAAGCATAACGATTAGCCTCATAAATAAGAGACTTTAAAGGCAACTCAGGTAAGCCAATATAACGGCGATCGCCGCTCAAACGACAAGCATAAGAGGCCAAAACAGCTAAGGCATCACGTGAGAATGACCATAAGGAAGCACCATCACGATCGTTTTGCTGATAATGACTAATTAAGCCTGCTAAAGTACTTAAGGCACCTACTGCGGTAAACTCAAGAACAATATCAGCATGAATAGCATTATCTAATTTGCCCCAGAACATGCTAAGTTGGGCAATTTCTGTAGCATCACCTACTAAGATAAGCTTAAGGCTCTCATTTTGCGCTAAACAAGCCTCAACCATACCCAGCCACTTTGGATGCTCAATTAAGTGCATGCATGGCATGATAACCACATTATATTTGGTACCCACACCAGCAGCATAAGCACCACTCTCACCAGTTAAGCTATCACGACCACCTTTGTTATTAGCGCCAGTTGCATTGTTAACTTGACCAGTTTGTGGAGCTGCTAGGCTCTGTATAGTGCCATTGAAGCTAAAAGCACGAGGCTTTACGCCGTCGAGATTTTCATCCTCTAAAGTAGCACTGACAGTTAAAATGCCATCTTCTTTATCATTGCCAAAAAGCTCGAACTTAGTAGGAGCATAAGCTACAGTAGGATCAAGGCCACTAAGTTCACGCACCATATCACAAGCTGTGGCTATGGTATCAATGCGGCTATCACCACATAAGACCAACATGCGCTCTCTTTTAAGCGCAAACAGGCCCTTCATAGCGTTTTTAGCTCGTAACTGTAAAGAGGCAAAAGAGCGAGGTTTTACTAAATTGGATAATTCCACATCATCTTTAGTGGTCATATCCTCAATAGCGTCAAACACGGTATCGCAAAGCTCTTCTTTAGGCTCTACAGCTAAAGTATCTTCGTTTTCTAAGCACTCTGCTAATTGCTCGATTTGCTCATCAGTTAAAGAATCAATACCTTTAACAGTGGCATCAAGCTCTTGAGCATGGGAGTCATTACCTGCAGCAGCAGATGCTGCCACTGCCTCAGCATCTGCCTCAGCTTGAGCCTCTGCATCTACCTTAGACTCTTTGTTGCTATCTTCCTTGCTCTTTTCTAACAGATACTCAGGAAAAGTAGGATAAAGATCGGACTCTTCAAGCATCATTACTCCTTTAATGATGCCTGAGGTAGAACCATCTTTAAGTTTGAATTTAACTGTTTGCAAGTACCACCTCGTAAATACCATCTAATTGACGATAGCGCTCTGCTAAATCTAAGCCATAGCCTACGATAAAGCCCTCTGTGAGTTCAAAAGCACGATAGTCAATATCGATTTGGACAGTACGACGCTCATGCTTATCAATGCATACTGCAATCTTTACACTATTAGCACCTAATTCATACATATGGGCAACAATTTCTTTCATGGTTAAACCAGTATCAACCACGTCTTCAATTAAAAGAATGTCCTTGCCCTTAACATCAAGCTCTACATCCTTAATAAATTTAACCTTGCCAGAGCTTGAGGTGCCTTGACCATAAGAAGAGGCACGTAAAGTATCAATGCACATATTCTCATTATCAATAGCACGAATTAAATCAGAGAAAAACGGAATAGCACCCTTAAGGATACATACGGCACAAAGATTTTTATCACGATAATCTTGTGAGATTTCCTTGCCCATTGCGATCACGCGCTCTTGCAACTGTTCTTTGGTAAATAGCGGAATTAGCTCTTTAACTTTGACGTTATCCATGGAAAAATGATCCTTAACAAGCGCGAGATTTAATCCTCGCAGTGGACACCATACAAGCAAAATCAGAAAAAAAAATAACTAACTATTTTTCTGAATTTACCTGTAAATGTCAGGCCAGTCCCTTAAAAGCACTCTTAACTTAAGCTTTAATAGCAAGACCTTCTGACATACTAAACATAAGTGTAAATTGCGTAATTATAGATCGTAATACACTATTAAGTCATTACAATTGGCTCAACAATTGAACTTACCCTACAAAAAAACATATAAGCCCCCAATCTCCTACCACCATATTGCCCACACCAACGCCCTATCTCCTATCTCTTAGCTCTCATACAGCTCCTCTAACAGCACCAAATAGCCCTCATGACCCTAAGCAAAAAGCGATAAGCCACAAGCAGCAAGCAGCAACAAGCCATGAGCAGCAAGCAGCCACAGACAACAAGAGCCAGAGCTTACTTAAACTACAGCTTTAGCTCTGGCTTTAGCAAAAGCTTCATAAACTCTTTTAGCTGCTCTGGCTACAGCATAGCCAAGTCCTTTTAGCTACAGCGTATAAGTAATACCTTAGGTCTTAGCTATGAACTCTTAGCTAGAACTTTACCGTGTTTTATTTAGTGCCATTAACTTTAGCTCTAGCTCTAGCTCTAGCTCTAGGCAACAACTTACTCTGCTCTAAAAGGCACAAGCTCTGCTCTAAAAGGCACAAGAGCAGCAAGGTGAAGCTTTTGCTATAAGGTGTTTTACAGCAACAGTGTATTGAATGTATTTAGATAATGATGCAGAGTTTTTCTCTAGGGCTGCTTTATGCTTCTTAATGAGAGCTCTTGTTGAGCTAATGGTAGCCAGGAAGCAAAGGCAGTCATGAGAGCATAGGCCCATTGCCCTTGGCATAGGCCCTTGCCATTGCCATTTCTATTGGCCTTGCCCTTGCCATTTCTATTGACCTTGCCCTTGCCACTATCCTTGCCATTTAGATGGGCGCTGGCATTGAGAGTTTGCCGTATGGGTTAAAGCGGCAAGGATGGAGCTTGTGGTGGTGGTGCTTTACTTTTATGGCTGTCAATGCACCAATGTAAAACATGAGATTGTAATTATTTTACTAGTTTGCTTAAAACCATGTTTGAATAAGCTTTGGCTAACTTTTTGGTAATAGCTAGAGTGCTATCTAGAGAACCATATTTTGCTTCTGGCACTGTCAACTAAAGCAAATTTGGCACTACTCGTGCTTATTTATCCTATAAGTTTTTTCTTACCTCAAGGCGTGCTCTGATAGTTTTAGGTGCATAAGGCTTAGAATAAGTGCCTCCTTAGGGGTCGATGATAAGGATGAGTACTATGCTAAATCTCAATGTTGGAGGTCAGATCCTATCTGGCAAAACTAACTCAGGTTATGGCTTTAACCTCAATGTTAAAGTTAATCAAAATGCTTCCTTAGCCTCTGTACAAGAGCTACCTAGCAACTTACAGGCACAAAAGGCCGCTGCTAGTTCCCGCACTAGTGTCGATAAGATTTTTGAAAATCTCTACGAAGACAACTCCATGGGCAATGTTAACTTGCTCTCTAAGCTCTCCTACAAGGTAGAAACCAACGGCGATAGCGAGGACTTTGCTAACTATATTCGTGCTTTTGCCTTAGATGGCAGCATGATGAAAAACCTCTCTGATTATGATGCCGAGGGTATTGTTACTACCATTGCAGCCAAATATGCCTCTTTAAGCCATCAAATTGAGGAAGGTCATTTCTCTGAGAGCTCTAAGCAAAAGATGCAACAAGAGCTTGATCTGCAATTAGAAGCTGGCTTAAAAGATTTAGCTGAGTACTATGGAGATAGCGCCTCTTCTTTATTTGATTCCTTAGGTATTAGTAGCCAAAAGCATGAAATTGGCAAAGCCTTAACCGAATTTGTCCATGAAAAGAAAGATGAAATGCTATCTTTCATGAAGTCTGATGAGGGTAAGGAATATCTCAAAAAGGCCCAGTTAAAAGACGAGGAAAATAATTTCCTTTTTGACGACGTTGCTCTTACCAAGGCTTTGGTCTATCACGCCGCTGAGCAAAAAGATGAGCAAGAGAAGCTCAAAGAAGCCCAAGCTCAAGAGCAGGCTAAACTAAAAGCTGCTAACGCTGCTGATGGCGCTACCGCTACCAAAGAGAACTCTACTGTTCTTAACCTCAAGAAGGCAGATGCCAATACTGAGGCTCAAAATACTAATGCTGGCTTTACCTTAAATGACCTTAATAGCTTAGGCAAATTACAATCCACTTTAAGCAGCTTTGTGACCGAAGATAAGAGCAAGTCTGAGGAGGAGCTGGGCTATCAATTGGGTCTTACTATGATTAAGGGCCAAGAAATCCTTAAGCAAAATGGTGCCTCAGATTACTTATCTAATCTCTTTACCAAGAATTTTGAGAATTTTGTGGATGGTAAAGTAAAGGACATTAATGAGTACCTTAAGGATAAGCAAAAGGATGCTGAGGAGTTTTCTACCTCTAATCCTGAGGCTTACAAAGAGTTTGACTCTAGCGTAGTACTCAATGCCTTTCAAGCAACTACCTCTGTTTATGAGCTCACAGGCAATGCCAAAGATGCCATGGTTAATGGTTTTGATTTAGTAAAGAATAGCTTTGAGCAAAACCAGCAGCTCAATGGCTCTGTGATTCGCTACCAGAACGACAATTTCTTTAGCAACTTCTTCCATACTAACAAGGATCAAGATGCTTACAACATGGGTATGTCTACCTTCCGTCGCTACTACAACGAGTTAGGTCGCATCTAATTACTTAGGAACTGTAACAAATTAAATTGATCTTTTAAAACCCCTAATTCTATAGTTCCACTGAGGAAACTCACCAATAGGTTCAATATCAATATTACTCATTTGTTCATCAGTAATTTTAATGCCTGTATTGTAAATGTTATAATCTGGAACGCATTCAACCTTAAGCCCAGTAGTAGTTGTTGTGCTGCCTATAAGATTCACAACTGTTTGTACGTCTACCAAAGGCTTACCTGCCCAATTTTTTGATATATAGCAGAACAGCCTATGCTCTATCTTATTCCATTTTGATGTTCCTGGTGGAAGGTGACAAACCCTGATGGTTATGCCTGTTTTTTCACATAGCTCTGCAAGCATATACTTCCAAAGTCGTACTCTAGAGCCATTGCTGCCTCCGCCATCACCTATAACAAGAAGCTCATTGCTATTTGGAAAATTTGGTTTTCCTATTGAGTTATACCAGCGAAAAATACTTTCTACAGCAAATTCACTTGTATCCTTACTGGTACCTAAATTTACAAAGGCAGTATTATCATTGAGCACATATATACCATAAGGAGTCACCATGCCTAGATCCCTATCCAAAAAGTCATGATCATTGGTAAGACGAGGATCTTTCGCATATCTATACTCAGATCCTGCATTGCTCATGTTGCCTAACTTTTCTTTTTTCTTGGCATCAATAGAGATTACTGGAGTTCCTGCTTTGAGTGACTCCTCAATTGCATTATTTATAAACTCAAATTGTGCATTTCTATCAGGATGTTTTTTACCTACCTGAATCATTTTTTGGTTCTTTTGCCTACTGAAACCCAGTAGTTCAAGTAAACGCAATACAAGAGTATGAGATACATCATGACCTTTCTCACTGAGCATTTCTGCGATTTTTCTACAACTCAAGTTTACCCAGGATAAAGGCTTGCATGGACTACCATAAGCACTTTCCTCTACTATAGCTTTTAAATCTTCAAGTAGAGTTAGATCTACATCAATTGCTAATTTTCGACCTCCGCCCTTACGACGAACACGGTCTGTTTTTGTTCCTTTAAAGTCATCTCTGCCTGCTGCAACGGTATTAACAGATACGTTTAGCATATCAGAAACTATCTTTCTACCACCATGGCCATAACTTTCACAAAGAAATCCATAAAAAATTCGTCTCTGCTTTTCATCAAAATTGCTTACTTCCATCAATTTTTCGATGCTTTCTTTTGATAGAGTAACTTGAATAGTGTTTTCCATAAATCACCTCACTTTTAGGTTATTATGATATCATAAGATTAAGATCAATTTAATTAGCTACAGTTCCTTACTAAGAATTAATCTTAATACACCCCATAGGCCTTTGGGGTGTATTTTTTTGCCCCAAGTTCTAGCTAAGTTAAGCCCACTATAATTTCTTACAACACAACACATCACAATTACCCCATGCATCTTGTATGGGGATTTAGTGGTATTAAGCGTTAGTGAATTTGTGATAGGCTAACCTTTTGTAATGATGTCTACTAGCTTTTTTACTATTCCGTGCTTTTGATATCGTTTAGTTGTTTTGTCGTATAAGGAGCTTTTATGTCTTTTAGCTTGTCTGCTAAGCACTCTAAGCTTAGTAAAGCACTCAAAACTACCTTCTTAGGTTTAATTTTAGGATCAGCCCTTACTTCAAGTGCTGTTTTAGCTCAAGATCCTCTATCTTCCTTAAAACACGCCGATCGCATTAATTCTGAATACCAAGAGGCAGCCGTGAACTTTATTGCTGAATTTACCTCCCTGGATCAAGTTAAGTCTTATATTGATAAGGCTAAAGCTAACTATAAGTTCACCACTATTAAGCCAAAGCTTATTACTGTTAAAAATGAACAAGATGGCTTTGAGATTGAAGTTGCTTTATATGAGCCACAATTTTGTGAGACTAATACTGAGTCCTGCCCAGTCTTTAAAGAAGGTGAGCGCAAGGGCATTAGACGAGCAGATCGTCCTTTAATATTATTCTCCTATGCTGGCGGCTATCTGTTCCGTGATGCCTACTATGAGGCCCAACATTTCCAATTAATTGCTAACACTACTCAATCTTTAGTAGCTGTTCCTCGCTATCGCTTAAGCCACGAAAAGCCATTCCCATCAGCCCTACAAGATAATTACAGCGCCTTAAATTACTTGTTTAACAATGCTCAGGAATACAAGATCGACCAAGATCGTATCTTCTTATGGGGTGAAAGTGCTGGTGGCAACCTTACTGCTGCTTTAGCTCTTTATAACCGTGATCATTACGACTTCCCTATTGCAGCTCAAATCATGTTTGCCCCTATGCTTGACTATCGTACTGGTAGCGAGCAAAGCCCATACAAGTCTCAAGTAGCAGGCGAACTTACTTGGACTCCAAAGTCTAATGTTTTTGCCTGGAGCCTATTAGGTGATGTCTCAGAAGTTGAGAAAATGGGCCCAGATCCACGCCTCAAGATGATCTCCAAAACTGATTATTTAGGCTACTTCTCTCCAAGCTTTGCTAAAGATAAGTCCAATTTACCTCCAGCCTATATCTTTGTAGGTGATATCGACCTCTTTGCCCAAGAGTCCTTAGCTTACGCCAACGACCTCTTGAATGCTAATGTCCCAGTAGAACTCACTTTAGCCGAAGGTCTCTTCCACTGGTTTGATCGTGCTAACCCTCAAGCCGAGCGCACCCAAGAGTACTACCGCAACCTCTTTGGCTACTTTAACCGCCACTTAAACTACTAATAATATAGTAAGTACTAGAACACAAGCTTTTATGCATTAGCCCAGCTTAGCCAAGCTGGGCTTTTTGTTCTGCCTTTTCAAGAACAGCACTTGCGCAGCTTCCCCTCTTAAAATGAACAAGCCCAAATGGTTGTCCATTTGGGCCTGAGGATTATTTAAAGTTTCGAGAATTAATGCGGTACTTTTCGTACTCAAAGAGCACACGAGCAACTGATGCAATGGCATCCTCGGCATTAACTTGAGTACGATTAAGCTGTCCTTTTACATTACGACAAGCAATTACCATAACAATACGCTGTCCTCGGTATTCAATTAAGGCCATATCACTCACTACAGGGCGTGAGCGGCGGGCTTCAATATAATCAGCAGACTGTCCTTGAGAGTAGATATTAAAATTGTTGAGCACCTCAACACTTTCACCTTCTATAGACTCTCGTACACCCTTTTGAATGGTATTACGGGTAGCTTGATTGTTATAGAGCATATCATTAATGGCTTGTCTTACCTCAAGAGAGATATCCTTATCTTGGGAGTAAGAAGCAAATAACTTAGCACTTTCATATAAAGGAGCATGGTTATTTTCAATTAATACAGGACTAATAGCGGTATCAAGCTCACTAGTCTTATACTGTACATGCTCTAAGCCTTTAGTCTTATCGAAAACTTCCAAGGTCTTAATTGTACCTAAATAATCAAGCAAGATAGAGCTGGCATTAGCATCACCCAAAGCCAAGTTATAGAACATTAACTCGCCTAAGCTAATGGTCATATTATTGCCATGAGTTTCAGTAGTATAGGCTGTGGCTTGTTGATTGATAGGCACAGAGTTGGCTCGAGCCTCGGCACGATCTTGAGCGGTAGTACCAGATTGTACTTTCTTAACAGCACTAGCAAGCATACGATTACGCTCAGTTTTAGAGCGACGAGCACCATAGCCTCCAGTTACTGACTCTTCAATAGCCGCTCTATTAGCACCAGTTAAGGACTCTAATAAAGGAGACACAATATTACGGCTTAAACGGCCAGCATCAAATTTTACTTGATGAGATGAGTTCTCAGCACGCACAGACATTAATGCGCCTACAGCATAAGATAAGTGGAACTTACTTAAGCCATATAAAGGGAAAGGTGAATTATCTTTTAAGGCCACCAAGCCATTTTGGTCTAATAACACAAAGCCAATATCAGCACCTAAATCACGCTCAATAGGCGCAATTTGATTATGCAACCATTTGATATCCTTACCTGAGGCCACATAGAAAACATCCTTGCCCAAAGGCATACGGCGGTACATGCGATCGTGAGCAGCAAAATCACCAAAAGGCTTGTAATTAGGATCTTCAGTTAATTGCTTAGCACGATCGATATCATATTGGGCTAAACGATCTTCCTCTTCGGTTAACTTCTTTTGCTGTTCAGCAGCAATACGGTCTAAGCGTTGCTGAGCTTTAACACTCTCAGGAACATTAACCTCCCCTGTAAAAGGATCATAATAAGGAGAAGCTAAAGGATCCTCTTTAGCGTTAGCACCAGTGTTATTAGCATTGGTCTTAATATTTGGGGCATCATAATGAGCATTACCGTGACCAATAAAGCTTTTATTGGCTGAGTAATCAATATTCATATTAGGACGAGGAACAGTCATACCTCCCATTTGTACATTGAGATTAATGACATCCTCTTCTTGTAATTGCTCATCGTAGAACCAATGATGCTTATGATTAAACATAATGCCACCGCCTTGATTTTCTCTAGCACTTGGCGGAGTCATTCTATTTTCATAAGCAGCTTGCTTGCTAGCCAAGGATGCAGCCACCGCAGCAGCAGGCGAGGTTGGCTCAGTAGAAACATTAAGCATAGGAACCATGCTAGCAGCCCCATTCCCCATCTGACCACTACCCTGCCCAGCCATAGGATTAGCCCTATTAGTAGCAGGAGCTCCTTGGGCTACGGGCGCTACAGGCGCACCACTATTTTGCATACTTGGCATAGCCTGAGCATTTTGATTGGTAATAGGAGCAGCCCTAGTGGCCACAGGAACAGGAGCCTGGGCCTGAGCAGGGGCTGTGGCGG
>OGPO01001572.1_pt1 | contig 14179 bp, 9 predicted proteins | sample 1553041 | NCBI WGS metagenome assembly OGPO01 (sample SAMEA2580281, study PRJEB22360) | human gut metagenome | biome: human gut; feature: human-associated habitat; material: faeces | place: Denmark | collected 2008/2010 | reverse complement strand
CCCACGAGCATACACTCACTGCCACCTGAAGACAGCGCGTCTACCATTCCGCCACGCTCGCAGACAATCGACTAATCTACACCAAAACCTGCGCAACCTCAAATCGGCGTGTCGCGCCGCCATTTTCCGTAGGAAAATTCAAGCGGCGCGACGCTCTGTGTGTCCGATTCTGGCGTTTCGGACATCCAGCGAGTGTTTTTAGGTTGCTTACTTGTCCGTTTCTCCAGAATCGGACAAGTAGAACGTGAGATAAGCATTGTGGTTGTCCGTTTCGCCCGAATCGGACATGTAGGGCATGAAACATGTGGTGTGGTTGTCCGATTCTCCAGAATCGGACACATCTGGTGACAAGTCTGAGAACGAGACGGCGAGTGCGGGCTCGCCATGCATGAAAAGGCGCCGACGGGTTTGTTCGTCGGCGCCTTGGAATGCGGAAGTGTGGCCTAGCGTCCGTTTGGACGGAACATCTGGCAGCGCATCATCCGCGGGAACCGTTGGCGTAGAAGCGGGCCAGGGTTTCGTCGCGGAATTCGTCGAAATATCCGCCGTCAATCGACGCGCGAATATCGTCCAGCAGCTTCACGAAGAAATGCTCGTTGTGGATCGTCGCCAATGTGAAACCGTTGAATTCGCGGGCACGCAACGCATGATCCACGTAAGCGCGCGAATAATGCGTGCATGTGTAGCAATCGCAGCCCTCTTCAAGTGGACCAAAATCATGCTTGAATTGCGCGCGCTTGATGTTGTAACGTCCGCCGCGCGTGAAAATCGCGCCATTTCGGCCGCAACGCGCCGGTGCGACGCAATCGAACGTGTCTCCACCATTCTCGACGCATGCGAAAATATCGTCGACTGCGGCGATGCCGAGCACGTGGCGCGGTCGGCTTTCCGGCATCGCATCGCAAATCCAGGCGCAAGTGTCGCCGATAATGCGCTTCTCGATCGCACCTCCAATACCGACGCCGTCGAAATCCAACGAAGCGATCTGTTCGGCCGCATGCCTGCGCAAATCCTCATAATTCGCGCCCTGTACCACGCCATACAGCGCCTGATACGGCTTGCCGACGCGCTCTTCGGTAAGTCTCTTATGCTCGGCAACGCAACGCTGCGCCCAACGGTAGGTGCGTTCCACGGAACGCTCCTGGTAGCCGCGCGTGTTCATCAGTGTGGTCAGCTCGTCGAACGCGAACATGATGTCGGCGCCGATCTTATGCTGGATTCCCATTGAAATTTCGGCGGAAAAACGGTGCAGTGAGCCGTTGAGCGGCGATTTGAACGTTACACCGTCCTCGTCCACGAACGCGAGACGCTCCTTGCCTTCGGCGATCACGTCGTCTGATTTCATGCCGGTCACATCCATGGCGAGGGTTTTCTTGAAGCCTGCGCCGAGCGAAAGCACTTGGAAACCGCCGGAATCGGTGAAGGTCGGACCGTTCCAGTTCATGAATTTGGCAAGGCCGCCGGCTTCGTCGAGCACTTGTTCGCCGGGGCGTTCATACAGGTGAAACGCGTTGGACAGCAGGCATTGCGCGCCGAGGTCCTTCATGGTTTCGGGCAGAACGGCTTTCATCGCGGCCTGCGTGGCCACGGGCACGAACGCTGGAGTGTGAATATCGCCGTGGGGGGTGTGAATGATGCCGGTGCGACCATATCGTGCGCCGCCTCGCCCCTTACCGTCCGCCGCGTCGGGAAGGCGGTTTTTCTGTTCGAAATAGAAGGCGTCGCGGCGGCCCGGCTTGCCTGGTTCCGCTCCACGCGGATGTTCGATGAGATTTTCGGACACTGCGGTTGCCGCGTTTTGCGTGTCTTGCGCTGTGTCGGTAGATGATTCGGTAAGGCTTGTCATGCGGAATATTTTATGCGATAGCGGCGATTCTTGAAAGTGCTGCAAAGAATGCGATCGGTGAAATGAAAACAAGGAAGATGTGGAAAGTGCGATGAAGGTGCCGATCGCATTTTGGTGCGATTTTCAGATTCAATGGTGATGTTGAACGTATTTGGCTGCTACTTTCAACAAACATTCAGGAAACTTCCAGAGCGAGTATCTTTACTCATAGATAGCAGTTCGAGCGGCACGATTGCTGATTTGTGAAATGCCGCGGGACGAATAAGGAGCGAAAATGGCTGAAGAGAACGACCAGAACGCCGTGCAGCCGCAGAATGACGAACAACAGACCGTGCCGATGCCGTCGGTTGATGCGGAACAGACGCAAACTTACGCAGGTGAGCCGTATGCTGCAGAGTCGGCTACCGAACCGATTGACGTGCAGGGCGGTATTGAGGATCAGCCGACGGCCGCCATGCCTGTTGCGAACGATGGCGCTTCGGCGGAATCCGCGGCTGCGGCGGGCAATACGCCGGATTATGCTTCCGCGGCGGGCGAACGTACCGTGGTTGGCGGTTCCACGCAGGATGCGCCGGCCCAGCAGTACCGTCCGGCACCGGAATATGGTGCGTACGGTCCCGTGCCGACGCAGCCGGCTGATGGCACCGCAGCCGCGAACGATACTGCGAATGGTGCGCCGAACATGCCTCCGCAGCATCGTTCGCACGCGTGGGGAGAGGCTCCCGGACAGCAGCCGCAGCAGCCTCGCAATCCTTTCTTCGGGAATCCGTATGTGGGTGGAAATCAGCAGAACGATCAGCAGAATACGCAATCGAATAACGGCAATCCATTCATGAAGCCCGCTGCGCAAGGCGGAGCCAACGTGCCGCCAGCAGCGCCGAATACTCCCAATAACGGCAACCCGTTTGGGAATCCGAATAACGGTAATCCGTTCGGTGCCCCGCAGCAGAATGGCGCAGCAACCAAGCCGAAGTCCGCTTCCGGCGTGACCGGGCATGTGATGACCGGCGTGGTGGCGGCCCTCGTCTCCGCGGCATTGTGCCTCGGCGTCGGCTACGCGGCAATCACCAATGGATGGGTGACCGTACCCACCTCCAGCTCACTGACCAGCGTGAAGTCCAACACGTCCGGATCCGGTTCGGCGAAAGCCAAATCCGGCGAGGCCGCGGACTGGAGCGCGGTGGCGAAAGAAGTGTCCGATTCTGTGGTGTCCATTGACGTGGCAACCAGCGACGGCAGCGCCAAAGGCTCCGGTGCAATCATCAGCGACAAAGGCTACATCGTCACCAACAACCATGTGATTTCCGGCGCGAAGCAGATTCAAGTGACGCTCGCCAACGGCACCATCTACTCAGCGCAAATCGTCGGCACCGACACCACCACCGATCTGGCCGTAATCAAACTCGACAATCCGCCGAGCAATCTGAAAGCCGCGGAATTTGCCGATTCCGACAATCTTGCCGTGGGTGAATCCGTGATGGCCATCGGCAATCCGCTCGGCTACGATGACACCGCAACCGTCGGCATCGTTTCCGCGCTCAACCGCCCGGTGACCGTGTCCGATGACAACAACAACGACATCGTCACCAACGCCGTGCAGATTGACGCGGCCGTCAACCCAGGCAATTCCGGCGGTCCGACCTTCAATGCGGCCGGCCAGGTGATCGGCATCAACTCATCCATCGCATCCACCACAACGTCTTCCGGCACCGCCGGATCCATCGGCATCGGCTTCGCCATTCCGTCGAACTTGGTAAAGCGTGTGGCTAACGAGATCATCGACAACGGCACCGTGCAGCATGTGGCGCTCGGCGTCACCATCAAGAGCTCTACGGTTGAGGCGGACGGCGTGACCCGCGGTTGCACGCAGGTGCAGTCCGTGGTCGACGACAGCCCGGCGGCCAAGGCCGGAGTGAAGGCCGGCGACTCCATCGTGGCGTTCAACGGCAAGGCGGTGAACAACAACTATTCGCTGCTCGGCTACGTGCGCGCCTCCGCCATGAATGACAAGGTGACATTGACGGTCGTGCGCGACGGCAACACCATGGAGCTTGACGTGACGCTTGACCAAGAGGAATCCCAGACGAACTCCTCCAACAGTCAGAACCAGCAGAACAACGGCAATGATGGCCAGAGCCAGAACGGCAACGGCAACGGCAACGGTAACGATGGTAACGGCGGCAATAGCGGCAATGGAAATGGACAGAGCGACGGCAATGGTAGCAACGGCTACGGTGACGGAGGCGGCCTGTTCGACCCGTTCGGTCTGTGGTAAAGCACGACGGACCGCCGCGGTTGGCCGTGGATGGCTGCGGTCGGCTGCGGCGGGCTGCAATAAGGGTGATGACCACCCGATAGGCTGACGGCGAAGACGCGACTGGAGTTGCTTAATCGCAAGAACGTCTTGTGAACGTCATCGCGAGAACGTTAAAACCGCGGAAAACCAATAAAAGTTAAAAGCAGAAGCAGGACTGTGCGAACAATCGTACAGTCCTGCTTTTCTATTTCTGGCAATTGCGACACGAAAATCGCAGATGTTTGCTATGCTGGAAATATCTTTTTACGCCGTGTATCGATGGCTCGCGCGGGCGAGGCGCCGATGGGTTAACAAGGCGTCCGATACGAGCGTAAGGAGATTCTCATGCGTAGAATCATCGATATTTGCTGGCGACTGTGCAGGCAGGTTCCGTTATTGCCGATCACCATTCTGGCCGCGATTCCGTTGGCATTGCTGGGGGAGTGGAGACCGTGGGGCGAGGCTGCGTGGGATTCGTGGATTTCGCAAGTCGGCGTTGACGGGTTGAGTGCGTTCAATCCGGGCGTTGGGCAGTGGATAGTGATCGCGCTGGTCGCATACACGATTGTGGTGACGGTACGCGGCATGATCGACGATCTGCGGCACGGGCATGTTGGCGTCGATCTGCTGGCGGTCGTCGCGATTGCGTCGACGGTCGCAGTGCAGGAATATTGGGCCGCATGGGCCGTGGTGCTGATGATCTCATCCGGCGAGGCGATCGAGGAATTCGCACAGTCGAAGGCCGAAAGCAACCTGACTGCGCTGATTGACGCGGCGCCCCGAACCGCGCACGTGGTTGCGTTGCCGGGAGTGCGCGGGCATGTGCATGCGACGGGCGGCGAGCATACGGCCGACGTGACAGCCGACGGATTCCGTGCCGTCAGAATGTCCGATTCTGCAGAAACGGACAACCAAGACGGTGGAAAGCATGATTATGTGTCCGAATCTCCAGAATCGGACACAAAAGATGCTTCGCAAACGTATGATGCGGCTGGCGAGCGCTTCGAAACGATCCCCGTCGATCAAGTGCGGCTCGGCGACGTGATTCTGGTTCTGCCGGGCGAAACAGTGCCTGTCGACGGCGAGTTGCTGTCGGGTGTGGCCACGCTGGATCTGAGCAACATCAACGGCGAGCCTGTGCCGCGTGAAGTGTATGCGGGCGCTCGCGTGATGTCTGGTGCAGTCAATGGCTCGACCACATTGACCATGCGTGCCACGCAACTTGCGCAGGATTCGCAGTATCAGAAGATTCTCGAGCTGGTTTCGTCGGCGCAAGAGTCGCGCCCCGCTGTCGTGAAGACCGCGGATATGCTTGCAGTGCCGTTTACCGTGCTTTCGCTTGCGATTGCTGGGATTGCATGGGCGGTTTCCGGATTGCCGCTGCGATTTGCGCAGGTGCTGGTTCTCGCCACGCCTTGTCCACTTCTGATTGCCGCACCGGTTGCGTATGTGGCTGGAACAGGGCGTCTTGCCAAAGCGGGAATCTTGATTAAAGCACAGGACGTGTTGGAAAATCTAGGTCGCGTATCGCATATTTTCTTCGATAAAACCGGCACGCTTACCGTCAAGCAACCGCAGGTCGTGCGCGTGGAGAAGCCGTTCGAAACGAGTTCGCCGTTCAATGAAGACCATATTCTCATGATGGCCGGTGTGGTGGAAAGTTACTCGGTGCACATTCTGTCGAAAGGCATTGCGGCGGCCGGGCGCAAGGCCATGAACGACTTGTATGCGCGGTATACGTCGGGGCAGCGGTTGTGCGCTGAGCGTGATCTGTCTGAGCATGGGCGCGACTATCCGGTGGTGAAGAACATTGTGGAGGATTCAGGCAAAGGTGTTTCCGGCGAAGTGAATGGGCATCGGGTGCGTGTGGGGCGTTTTGCGTATGTGACGGCCGACGGATCCGGATTCACGCCGGTCCTGCATGCGTCGGGTGAACTCTACGTGTCCGATTCTGCCGAATCGGACACTCTAGGAGTGCGAGACGGAATGTCTGACGATGCGCAGTCTACAGTTGTAGCCCCCTTCATCACCCCTTCCGCTGAGGCGTCGCAGACGACGCCCGTCCGCAAGTCCGAAACCGCAAACTCGCTGTTCGCTCCGCTTGCGCCGGACGAGATGGCCGCATACGTGGCGATCGATGGCAAACTGGCCGCCCGCATCGTGCTTCGCGACGTGCCCCGTGCGAATGCGAAACGTTCCTTGGCCCGTCTGCATGAGCTTGGTATCAAGGAGCTGTCCATGCTTACCGGCGACAAGGCCGCGTCCGCCCGCATCATCGCAAATGAGGTCGGTATCGATGACGTACAATCCGAGCTGTTCCCTGAAGATAAGGTTGCCGCTGTTAAGAACGCCACCGAGTCCACGCACCAAAACCAGTCCATGCCCGCCCGCATCATGCGGCGTATAACTGGCGAATCCAGGAATCGCCAAGTCACCATGATGGTCGGTGACGGCGTCAACGACGCCCCCGTACTTGCGGTTGCCGATATCGGCATGGCTATGACCGACGGCACGTCCACCGCGGCTTCCGAATCTGCGCAAGTGGTCATCATGAATGACGATATCGCCTCTGTGCCGCGTGCCATCGCCATCGCACGTCGTACGAAAAACGTGATGCTTCAGGCGGTGTTGATCGGTCTCGGCCTCGCCATTATCGGCATGATCGCGGCCGCGTTCAATCTGATTCCCGTGGTTGTCGGCGCGTTCATGCAGGAAGCGATTGATGTTGTCAGCATTCTGTGGGCGCTCACCGTGCTTTTCGACCGTGGCGAATCAGCCTGATTGCGCCTCGAAACCCCGTATCTCGCCTATATATGGCAGATTTGGAGGTCTGTCAGCAAGTATTTCGCTTATATCTGGCAGGTCCATATGAGAAAACCGGACTTAAGGGGTGGGAATACACCCTCTAAGTCCGGTTTCTCAAAACAGCTCTGCCATATATAACGTAGATAGCTCCGGACGAACTTCGGAATCTGCCATACATAAGGCAGATTCGGAAGTTTTGGGATTGTCTACAGCGAGCTCGGGGAGATTTCTCCAGCGATCGATGTGTGCATCCACTTGCCGAAGTCGGCTCCGGTCACGCCTTGAGACAGCAGGAACATGATTTTCGCATACGTGGCTTCCAGCGTCATATCGCCAGATCCAATTGCGCCGGCGCGTGCGATCGCATCACCCGTCTCGTAATGGCCGAGCAGTACTTCCGCCTGCTGGCACTGCGATGCAATCACAACGGGAACGCCATCATGCAGCACGTCGGCAATCACGTCAGTCAGTCCAGGCTCGTCGCTTGGCACATTGCCGACGCCGTACGCACGCAACAAAACCGCTTCCGGCCGCGGCGTAAGCATCGCTTCCAACCGTGCCGCGGAAATGCCGGGTGCCATATCGATCACCGCAACATCATGGCGAGAGTAAGGCTGAGGCGACGTCCAACCGCAGCCAACCGCAGCGGAATCGCCCGCATACCAATGCCATGGCGTGCCAGTGCGTGCCAGCGGGCCGACGGAAGGCGCCGAAAAACCTTCAAATGCCCAGCTCGACGACTTGCTCACACGATTGCCCGCAAACAGGTGATGTCCAAAAAACAGTCCCACACCGTGGAATCGTCCGCTCATCGCGGCGTTCAGCGCGCCCGTGACATTCGCAGTGGCGTCCGACTCGATCTTGCCAAGCGGATGCTGTGAACCCGTGAAAATCACCGGCTTGCCAAAATCAGCCAACGCATACGCAAGCGCGGCGCTCGAATAGCTCATCGTATCGGTGCCATGCAACACCACGAACGCGTCGGCATCATCGCGGTGCGCACGCAAATCGTCGACCATCGTCTGCCAATTGTCGGGAGTCGCATTCGACGAGTCGATAAGAGGATCAAGTTCGGTGAACGTGAACAGGCTCGCGTCCATGTGCGCGTCCTCCAGCAGACGGAACAGCCATCCGCGAGTGTCGGCGCCCGGAATCAGGCCGTTCGGCGAGTCAATCATGCCGATAGTGCCGCCGGTATATGTGATGTGAATGCGCATTGCCACCTTCTTACGATTGCCTGGTACTTAATAAGTACTTGCTTGCGATTCTGCGATTACTTGAATTACTTGCGATTGTACGTGCGCCTGCCGTACGTTGTTGCGTGCGATTGGTGCAGGTGTACGTTGGATGAGTTTGGCTGGATTCGACCTGATCTGACCTGATTTAGTGAGATCCGGCCAAATCCAGCTGAACTGCGATTTCGCGACTACTTGCCCGGCACTTCCGTGGTTTCAAGCACGTCAGGCACGTCGTTGCCATTGTCGTCGAGCATTTCGTCCATCAGATCGCCGTTGATGCGGCCGCGCACGTAGAACCAGCCCGCAACCATGGCGATGATCACCACCACGAACATGGCGAGCGTCCAACGGCCGGCAGCGCTGTTGAGATTCGACAGCACAACAACCGCGAAGAAGATGAGCGAAATATAATTCGTGTACGGAGCGCCCGGCATGCGATAGTCAGGACGAGTCTCCTCGCCAGCCTTCACCTTCTTTAGGAACGCGAGATGCGTGACCAGAATGGCCGCCCACGTTCCGGCAATGCCAATACCTGCCAGATTCATGACGATTTCAAACGCGTCGGCAGGAAGTACCGCGTTCATCACCACGCCGATCAGGCCAAGTGCGGACGTGATGATAATGCCACCATACGGCACATGATGCTTGTTCATACGTGCGGCGAACTTCGGACCAGATCCGGCCACAGCCAGCGAACGCAACGTACGACCAGTGGAATACAGGCCAGCATTCAGGGAGGAAAGCGCCGCGGTGAGCACCACAACCTGAATCACATCGCCGGCATGCGGAATGCCAATGCCGGAGAAGAACGTGACGAACGGGGACTCATTCGACGAGTAGGCGGCGTATGGCAGCACCAGCGCCATAAGCACCACGGAACCCACATAGAACACGAAAATGCGAATAATCATCGAATTAATGGCCTTCGGCAGCACCTTTCCGGCATCCTTCGCCTCACCGGCTGCCACGCCAACCATTTCAGTGCCGCCGAATGCGAACACCACGCCAAGCGTCAGCGCGAACACCGGAGCGATACCATTCGGGAACAGACCGCCATTGTCGGTGATATTCGCAACACCGGCGTGCGCGTCGCCAACCGGAGCGCCCGTAACAATCGCCCAAATCGCAATAACCATGAACGCGATAATCGTGGCCACCTTAATGGCGGCAAACCAGAATTCCGCCTCGCCGAACATCTTCACACTCAGCAGATTCAGCACAAATACCAATGCCAGCGCGCACAAGGCGATCAGCCATTGCGGCACCCCCTGGAACGCCTTCCAATAGTGGAAATACACGGCAACAGCGGTGATATCAGCCATAACCGTAACGGACCAGTCCAAGAAGAACAGCCAGCCGGTCACATATGCGCCCTTCTCACCCAAGAATTCGCGGGCATACGATACGAACGCGCCCGACGATGGACGGCGAATCGCAAGCTCACCCAACGCGCGAACCATCAGGAACGCGAAAATACCGCACACCGCGTATGCGATCGCAAGACCTGCGCCACCCTGCGCAAGACGGCCACCAGCGCCCAAAAACAGGCCGGTGCCAATAGAACCGCCAATCGCGATCATCTGAATATGACGCGGCTTCAAATCCTTCGCATAGCCCGCGTCACTTTTATCCTGCTTCTGCGCAGACGACTGCTGCGTCGCGCTTGGCGGGGTATTGGAATTACTCATAGTAATAGTTCTTTTCTCTATTTCCTCTGGTTTTCTTTTATTTATTTCGACTGCGGCGTCGCAATTTTCCGACGGAACTATTGTACGAAAGTCGTTCCGCGAAGCTGTTCCGGCGAAGCGGTTTCGCGAAAGCTGGCCGCACCGACGTCATAATTGCTACCCCTGTGTGAATGCCGCATACATTATATGGACGGCTCTTTACCGTTTGTTGACATTCCGCTCATAGTGCGTCAGTGGCCACGGTCCGTGCCCCTCTTCCAACGCCAGGTTGTCCGATTCTGCAGAATCGGACAAACGAGACAACCGAGACGTGACGGAAACGACATGACGGATGGGCATACGTGAGAAAGTCCAAAGGACGAAACCGGAAGGCGAGGCGAAGAAGTCGTAAGAAAGTACATGAGCGCCCCTGTTGCAAATGCAGGGAATGCATTAGGCTAGAGCGCGTGACTGAAACTCATGAACTTCGTATTGCTGTAATCGGCGCCGGCCCTGCAGGCGTCTACTCCTCTGACATTTTCCTGCGCCAGTTGAAGAAGCTCGGCGAGGAGCTCGGCCTCGGCACTGCCGCCCGAATCGACCTGTTCGAAAAGCTGCCGGTGCCGTTCGGTCTGGTGCGCTACGGCGTGGCCCCCGATCATCCGTCCATCAAATTCATCGCGTCGGCACTCGAAAAGACGCTCGACAATCCGGACATCCACCTGTACTGCGACGTGGAATTCGGCAAGGACGTGACGCTCGACGAACTGCTCGAACGTTACGATGCCGTGCTGTTCGCCACCGGTGCAGTCGAAGACAAGCCGCTCGGACTGCCGGGCGCCGATCTGGACGGCGTATACGGCGCAGCCAAGTTCGTGGAATGGTACGACGGTTATCCGACCGGCGCTCGCGAATGGCCGCTTGAAGCTGAGGAAGTCGCCGTGATCGGCGGCGGCAACGTGGCCATGGACGTGGCTCGCGAGCTCATGCGCAATGCCGATGATCTGAAGGAGCGCACCGACATTCCGGACAACGTATATGAGGGTATCAAGTCCAACAAGGCGCGTGTGCTTCACTTGTTCATCCGTCGCGGTGTGGCGCAGGCCAAGTTCTCCGTGCAGGAATTGCGTGAGATGGAGAAGCTGCCGGGAGTGCAGCTGATCATCAACGAAGACGATTTCGATTTGGATGAAGACACGATTGAAGAGGCCGGCAAAGACAAGCTGACTCGTCAGATGGTCGAAGAGCTGTTCACGATTCGTGAGATGGCGGAAGACATGGAAGATGACGGTGACGTGGATTATGAGGGTAATCCGGCTGACCGCAAATATTACGTGCACTTCAATTCCGCTCCGGTCGAAGTGTTGGGTGAGGACGGCAAGGTCGTTGGCATCCGTGTGGAAAAGACCGAGACATCGGCGGACGGCAAGATGAGCCGTACCGGCGAATTCGAAGAGTATCCGGTGCAGGCTGTGTACCATGCGATCGGCTACAAACCGGCCACTGCGCCGGGCATTGCGTACGACGAGCGGCATGCGCACTTGGCGAACGCGAACGGTGACGGTCGTATCACTACGGCCGCTGAAGCCACGGATGAAGTGCGCGAGCGTCTGTATGCGACCGGTTGGGCGAAGCGTGGTCCGGTTGGCCTGATCGGCTCCACCAAGTCCGACGCACTGCTGATCGTGACCAATATGCTGGAGGATTTGTCGAAGGCTGCTGAAGGCGGTCGTGTGGCTGCCGATCGTGATCCGGAGTCCATCGACCGGCTGCTGGAATCGCGCGGTGTCAAGCCGATCGACTTCGCTGGCTGGAAGAAGATCGATGCGTTCGAACGTGCCGAGGGTGCGAAGGAAGGCCGTGAGCACAAGAAGGTCATCGATCCGGAGCAGATGCGCGCCCTGGCTCACGCTTAAGGTGGGTGTTTGGGATCTGATCTGATAGGTCCCAGGTTTCTTTCATGCGTCTTGGATGTCCGATTCTGGAGAATCGGTCACCCAAGACGCATTTTTTATCCTGTGCTTGTCTGTTTCTGGTGAATCGGACATCTGGAGTGTCCGAAACATGTTCTGTATGTCTGTTTCTGGTGAATTGGACATGTGATGTGGACGAAGGACTTGCTACTTGTCCGATTCTCCCGATTCGGTCACCCAAAGGCCTCTTGGCATGCATCGGATGTCCGTTTCTGCAGAATCGGACATCCGGGGAGAAGCTGAGCATGCGAACTTCCGCAACTGCCCCCTAGTCCTTTCCGCAGTCCAGTCTCCAGCACATATCCAGCAAAAACTCAGGCTCCGTTTCTACGCTAGTGACCATGAACGGCAAATTGCGGGTGCATGGCCATTGCAATGGCTTGAAGACAACGCTGTTATTCGCGTTGATGTGGGGCGTCATCATGCTCATTTGGTGGGCGACCGGTGGCGGCCAGCGTACGCTTGGCATCTACATTCTCATCGGACTTGGCTCAACGTTCGCATCCTACTGGTTTTCCGACAAACTTGCGATCGCATCCATGCATGCGCAGGAAGTCAGCGAGCAGGAAGCGCCGGTACTGTACAAAATCGTGCGCGAACTGTCTGCGAAAGCGGGCAAGCCGATGCCGCGTATCTATATCGCTCCGACCATGAGCCCCAATGCGTTCGCGACGGGACGCAATGAACGTCATGCGGCGGTCTGCTGCACGCAGGGCATTCTGCAGATGCTGAACGAACGCGAGATTCGCGGCGTACTTGGGCACGAGCTCATGCACGTGTACAATCATGACATTCTGACGTCCGCGATCGCTTCCGCAATGGCGACGGTCATTTCGTATCTCGGCTATTCGCTCATGTATTTCGGCGGCGGCAATTCGCGTGACGATCGCAATGGTTCATCTTCTAACGGTCTTGGATTGCTGGGTGTGCTGTTGAGCACGATTCTTGCGCCGATTGCCGCTTCGCTTATTCAGATGGCGATTTCGCGTACACGAGAATATGATGCCGACGAAGATGGTTCCATGCTTACGGAAGATCCGGAGGCGCTCGCGTCCGCATTGAATAAGATTTCGAACGGTGCTGAGGCGATGCCGATGCAGAAGACTGCCGGTACGCAGTCGGTTGCTGCGATGATGATTGCGAATCCGTTCTCTGCGGAAGGTTTTTCTCGCCTGTTTTCCACGCATCCGGCGACTGAGGATCGTATTGCCCGGTTGATGCAGATGAGTCAGGAGATGAAGGCGCGGGGCGTGCAGTCCGGATATCTGGCCGGTGGTTATGCCACGAGCGGCGTTGCGGCGGCGGATATTCGGCAAGGCGGACGTTCTGCGATGGCTGGTGCCGGTGGTCCGCAATTTGGAACGCAGTATGGGTCCGGGCATGATTCGGGCGGCTCGGCTGGCAGATATTCTCGTGACTATTCGCAGCGGTCGCGCGGCTGAGTTTCCGTGATATTGCGGAAAATTGATATCGCATGTCGGTCTGTGTCCGCATACGCATCCGTTGCGTGCTAAACTGAAGTTTCGTGCCCAAAAGGCACAGCCTTGCGGATGTAGTTCATCGGTAGAACGAAAGCTTCCCAAGCTTTAAAGGCGGGTTCGACTCCCGTCATCCGCTCCATTCAAACCCTTGGAATCGTTGGAATTCCAAGGGTTTTTCTATTGCCGTAAAAGACCCGTGAAGTCAACTTCGCGCCGCGCAACTGTCGGTTGCGTCGCAAAATTTGGTTGCGAATCGCAATGCAACCGAAAGATGGTGGCGTGGAACGCGACGCTTATGACAAGCTGTTGCTTGGCAATCGCCAATAATCGCAAGTCGAGGCGATATGGAAACTCGACGAAAGGGCGGACATGAGTTTCAAAGAGAATCTGCAGTATCTGCGCGGTTCGCGCAACATGACGCAGGAACAGCTGGCAATGCTGCTGGGCGTTTCCCGGCAGGCAATTTCGAAATGGGAGTCCGAGAAGGCATACCCCGAAATGGACAAGCTGCTGATGCTTTGCGACATGTTCGGCGTGACGTTGGATGATTTGGTCATGGGCGACGTGCGCGCGTCGGCAGGCTGTGGGGGTGCGGGACGCGTGGACTTGGCTGCTGATACGGATGGTGTGGCCGCGTCGGTTGGGGTGGCCGACGCTGCTGTTGGCGCGGTTCCGGGGGTAATCGGGTTTGCGGCATCGCAGGTCGCAGGAATGTCCGATTCTGGTGAATCGGACGTGAGGGATATGAATCCGAATGTTTGTGCGTCCGTTTCTGGTGAATCGGACGCACAAGGTGCCAAAACCGGTGTTCAATTGTCCGTTTCTGCAGAATCGGACATGCGGGGTGGGCGGCAGGTAGGCTGGAATCCGTGA
>OGPO01001570.1_pt1 | contig 14193 bp, 12 predicted proteins | sample 1553041 | NCBI WGS metagenome assembly OGPO01 (sample SAMEA2580281, study PRJEB22360) | human gut metagenome | biome: human gut; feature: human-associated habitat; material: faeces | place: Denmark | collected 2008/2010 | reverse complement strand
CATCTATCTGGAGGATGGAAGTCCCAGATTGGCCTATTATCTATAAAAAAATCCCTCGGCTTTCCAGAAAGCCGAGGGATTTTTTTAGCTCTTTGCCTGTTGCTCCTGGGCCTCGATTTCCCGGAACCGGGGCATAATTCCGATCTTGTCCGGGGTGTGCACCGGCAGCTGATAGATGTCGTGGCCGGGGAAGGGGTTGCCCTCCACCAGACAGGGGCCGTTGGGGGTAAAGCACACGTCCCAGCCCACATACCCCACCTGGGGAATGACCTGGGCAGCCTCAGATACCATAGCCACCGCCTTGTCCCAGTCGGGAAATTGGAAGCCCTTGATGGGAGTTCCGGTAGCGGGGTGGTTTTCATACAGGTTCTTGGCCTTGTCCAGAGCCCGGTCAATGACCACGCCCCGCTCTGGGTCCATGGGGGCCACCATGCCGCCGCTGTTGAAGTTGTCCACAAACTTGCCGTTGCCGATGCGGAACATGGCGGTGACCAGGTACACCTTGCCGTGCTTGCCTCGGATGGTCACCATGCGCACGGTGTTGATGGAGCCGGGGTAGATGGCGGACACCTGGGGGTGCTGCTCCAGAACCTCTTCCAGCTCCAGCTTGGGGGCCCGCTGCACCAGATAGTCATAGAGGGCGTCCAGAGAGGGATAGTCGGTACGGCGGATCTTTTCAATGCCCCAGCCACAACTGCCCTGGGAGGGCTTGGCCATGAACACCTCGTGGGCGGCCAAAAACGCCATCACCTGCTCCCGGTTGTCCCCGGTCACCGGTACCCAGTCCCGGTGCAGGTACTTGCCAAAGAGGGTGTTGAACTGCACCTTGTCGTCAAACTGCCCCGTGTAGGCCTTGCCGTTGTACTTTACCACCAGGGCGTTGTTGCGGCCTCGGGTGAGGTAGGTGTCCCGCTGCTCCGGTGTGAGATTGTACATCTCAAACAGGTCATAGTCCATATACCCCGCCCCGTACTTCACGGCGCAGTCCTTCATGTCCCGGAAAATGGCCAGCCGGGACCGCCCGGTCTTCTTGTGGATGGAGCTCATTTTCTCCCACATGGCCTTGTAGTTCATATTCATCACGCGCTGGAATAGATACTTCACGTTTGCCACGGTTCGTCCCTCACATTTTTCATAGAGTAATCCCATCTAAGATATCACACATTGAGGGCAAAGGCAAGCGGTTGACAGGGGAAAAGTTATATTGTATACTTACAATCGAATTTAGTATACAATTCGAGGACTACCATATGAAGCATGAGACCATACAAAAGTTGTGTAGCTGCGGGGTACTGGCGGCGGTAATCTGTGTCCTCAGCCCCTTTTCCGTGCCCATTGGCCCGGTCCCTGTGGCCTTTGCCAACCTGGCCATCTTCCTGGCGGTGTATCTGCTGGGGTGGAAGTGGGGGACGGTGAGCTGCCTGGTGTATTTGCTGGTGGGTCTGGCCGGGCTCCCGGTGTTCTCCGGGTTTGGCAGCGGGGCCGGGCAGCTGCTGGGGCCCACTGGGGGCTATTTGCTGGGCTATCTGCCCATGGCCCTGGTGGGGGGCTGGATCATTGACCACACCCGGTCCAAGTGGCTCCACGCCCTGGGGCTGATGTTGGGCACCGCCCTTTGCTATCTGCTGGGCACCGCCTGGTTCTGCTGGCAGGGGGGCTATTCGGTTGGGGCGGCTCTGGGGCTGTGCGTGACTCCCTTCATCCCCTTTGACCTGGCCAAGATCGTCCTTGCCATCGGTCTGGGCAGCCTGCTGCGCCACCGATTGGCTCAGGCGGGCTTTTACAAAGAGAAACGGGTTGCACGTTGAGTGCAATCCGTTTTTTATGGGACAAAGTGGCCCAAGGTCATCATGAAATAGGAGGCCACCGTCTCCGGCGGCTGGGGCTGGGGACAGTTGACCCACCACTTCACCGCCTCACAGAAGGAGCCCGTGAGGTGGTGGAGGAGAAAGTCCCTGGGAATACGGGGGTCGAATTCATCGGCATATCCCTGGAACAGCTGGTGTAGATACTCCTCCAGATAGCCCAGAAACAGAGGGCTGCTCTGGCTGGACAGGATGCCCTTCAAGACCGATTTGTGCTCTCCCAGGTGGTAGAGCACGTGGCCCAGCTTTACCTGGAGGTTTTGCAGCCCGGTGTCGCACCCCGCTTCCTGCTCCTGGGGCAGGGCGTGGTGGAATACATGGTGGAAGATGTCTGTGCACATGGAGCGCAGCAGCTCGTCCTTGGTCTCAAAGTGGGCATAGAAGGTGCTGCGGCCTACGTTGGCCTGGTCGATGATCTCCTGGACGGTGATGCGCTCAAAGGGCTTTTTCTGCACCAGCAGGGTAAAGGCCTGCACAATGGCGGCCCGGGTCTTTTGTTGTCTGCGATCCATACGTACCTCCCGAACAAAAATGGGAAACTGTTCCGTAACGGTCATCTGGGGCGGTTTGCCTGTTGCAACCCCTCCTACCGTACTTCTATACTGTTATCATACACGATGTACGGTATCTATTGTAGGAGAAACGGGACCGGAGGTCAAGAGGAGAGGTTGCGAATGGGAAAGAGGAGACGAGCCACGGGCTATGCGGTGCTGGCTGCGGCGCTGTATGCCCTGAGTACGCCCCTGTCCAAGCTGCTCATGGGGCAGATTCCCGCCACCATGTTGGCGGGCTTTTTGTACCTGGGAGCAGGGCTGGGCATGTGGCTGTTGGGACGGTGGGGGAAGGGGCAAAAAGAGCAGCCCCTCACGGCCCGGGAGCTGCCCTACACGGTGGCCATGGTGGTGCTGGACATCGCGGCCCCCATTCTCCTCCTGGTGGGGTTACGCCAGTGTTCGGTGGCCCATGTGTCTTTACTGAACAACTTTGAGATCGTGGCCACCAGCCTGTTGGCGTGGCTCATCTTCCACGAGCGCATCACCCCTCGGCTGTGGCTGGGCATTGGGCTGGTGACCTTGGCCAGCGTGCTGCTCTCCCTGGAGCCGGGTGGGGGCGGATGGGAGTTTTCTCCCGGCTCCCTGTTGGTGCTGGGGGCCTGTCTGTGCTGGGGTCTGGAGAACAACTGTACCCGCATGATGTCCGCCAAAAACCCGGTGCAGATCGTCACAATCAAGGGCTTTGGGTCCGGTCTGGGGGCGCTGGTGGTGGCCCTGGTGATGGGAGAGCGGTTTTTCCAGCTAAGCTATATTCTGCTGGCCCTGGTTCTGGGGTTTGTGGCCTACGGGCTGAGTATTTACTTTTATGTCTACGCCCAGCGGGAGCTGGGAGCGGCCCGCACCAGCGCCTTTTATGCACTGGCTCCCTTCATCGGGGCGGCGCTGTCCCTGGTGCTCTTTGGCGTGGTACCCGCTCCCCTCTTTTGGGTGGCTCTGGCGGTGATGCTGCTGGGGTCCTATTTCTCCCTATGAGAAAACGGGTTGCACCGTTTCTCTATTCCTTTCGGAATATATCAAGTGTGTGATGAGAGTACCCAATCATATCTTGTCTTTCGCAAGTTGCAAGATGATACTTTAGATACAAGTCGTACATTTGGTCATCCATTTGGTCTACGGTTTCCCTCATATGATTGGTGTAGCCATCCGAAGCAACGAAGTGAAGCTGAGTAACAGGAAACTGGAAACGAAGCTGATCAATATCTTCCTTTCTGTACAACTCAAATATGTCCCACGGCTTTGAAAAGGTATCAAATGTTTCCGGGTTGACATTACATTTCTCAATAATGTTGTAGATTTCGCCACGAACAAAACCGTATGACAAAACGCTTGCATCCCCCATACAATAGGCCGTAAAAATGATACCGTCTTTCTTTGTCACTCGGATGGCTTCTGATAAGGCTTTTAACTGATCTTCTCTTGTGAATAAATGATACATCGGACCGAGCAGCAGAGTGATATCATACGTATCGCTCTCAAAATCAGACAAATCCATGGCATTGCCTTGGGTGATGGTTATGGGTTCGTCTTCCATGGTGTTTTGCTTGAAGAGTTCGATATTATGCGCAACTAATTCCACTGCATCCACTCGATAGCCTTTTTGTGCCAAAGCGTGGCTGTATCGCCCCGTTCCTGCCCCAATCTCCAAGACCCGCATATTAGGCTGGAGATACGTTTCAATGTATTTCATGGTGGTGATATACTCCACCATGCCATGTTTTGAGAGAAGACGACCTTCTTCATCGTACGACTCATAATAATTGGTTAAAGAGTCTTTCGTTCCCATATCGAAACCTCCTATACAAAGTATAAAAACGCAGTGCAGGCTAAGATTGATTCATAGCCTGCACTGCGTTTTGCTTTATCAGATTAGAAATACACTCTAATTACCTGAAAAAGTGTATGGCAATGTAAGCCCGTTGTTCTGCTGGATCAGCAGGGACTGCGGGCTGCATCACGACTGCATGATGAAAGCGGTGGATGCGGCTTAACATTGCCTTACCTCCTAAATCATTGAATGGACGGTACTTCGGTTACTGTGCATAGTAGTTGATGAGGCAGCCAGCCAGGATGATATCCCGCTCTTCCCGGGTCAGGCCGGGGAGAGAGAGGGTGACGGGGGTAGAGGTACCATCCCGCAGCACCTGGGCTTCCACGGTCTCACCATCGCCCTGGAGGAGGGCACGGATGCTGGGGATGTACACCCGGTCACCGGGCTGGAGGTTCAGCTGCTCCAGCTCACTGGCGATAAAGGGCAGCATGCCCCAGTTGACCACGTTGGAGCGGTAGCGCTTGGTGGCGTACTCTTGGGCGATGTTGGCGCAGCCGCCTAGCACTCGCTGGCAGGAGGCGGCCTGCTCCCGGGCAGAGCCGTCGCCGGGCTTCAGGGCCATCACCAGGGAGCCCAGACCGGTGTTGGCGGGGTCATACCCTGCCAGAGCGGCCACCACCTGGGGGTCCTGGGGATTCTGGCGGCGCAGCTGCTCCACCTTCTGAATCTCCTTGGCCCGGGGCACGTACTGGGGGTCCTTGCGGCTGAGGGCGAACTCCGACAGGCGCAGGGGATTGGAGCGGTAAGAGGAGGTCTCACCGGAGGGGATGAGCTCGTCGGTGGTGGTGACGGGGTCGTAGATGGCGCAGGCCACGGTGAGCATCAGGTTTTCCGGCAGGGCAATCTGCTCGGGCCAGTCGGCGATGTTGGGGCCAAACACCAGATCCTCGTCGGGGTTGGCCTTGCTCACACCGTAGTAGACCCGGGACTGGTAGGAGGAGCCGTCATAGGTCCACTGCTCGTCGGCCCGGTCGGCGGGCACGTCAGGCAGCTGGTCGGCGGCGGTGAGTACGCCGCCCATCTTGGCGGTGGCGGCGATGGAGCGGGCGTCCATCAGGGCCACATAGGACACCTGGCCCTCGCCGGGCTTGGAGCCCTCCCGGTTGGGGAAGTTGCGGGTGGAGTGGCGGATGGAGAAGGCTCCGTTGGCGGGCACATCTCCGGCGCCGAAGCAGGGGCCGCAGAAGCAGGAACGCACCGAGGCGCCAGCGGCCATGAGGGTGGTGATGTAGCCCTGACGGGTCAGCTCCTGCATCACGGGCATGGAGCCGGGGTAGCAGGACAGCCAGAAGTGGTCGGACCCGGTGGCGGTGGTGCCCAGAATCTCAGCGGCCCGGCGCAGGTTCTGATAGGTGCCGCCGGAGCAGCCGGCGATGACGGCCTGGTCCACGTGGAACTTGCCGTCCTTGATCTTGGCGGACAGGGGAGCGGGGGGCTCAATGCCCAGCTGGTCCCGGGTGTTCTGCTCCACCATGTGGAGCATGTCCTCCATGTTCTCTTGGAACTCGGCGATGGGGAAGGCGTTGGAGGGGTGGAAGGGCAGGGCGATCATGGGCTGCACCTTGTCCAGCTCCACACACACCACCCGGTCATAGTAGGCCCCCTCTTTGGGCTGCATGGGGTGATATTCCGCGCCACGGCCCAGGAGGGTGAGGGCGGTCTGGGTGTTGGTGTCGGTCTGCCACACCGAGGACAGACAGGTGGTCTCGGTGGTCATCACGTCGATGCCGGACCGATAGTCCATGGACAGGTTGGCCACGCCGGGTCCGAAGAACTCCATGACGGCGTTCTTCACCGCGCCGGACTGGAAGGTGGCCTTGACCAGGGCCAGGGCCACGTCCTGGGGACCCACGCCGGGGCGGGGGGCTCCGGTGAGGTAGATGCCCACCACCTGGGGATAGGCGATGTCATAGGTCTTGCACAGCAGCTGACGGGCCAGCTCGGGGCCACCCTCGCCAATGGCCATACAGCCGTAAGCGCCGTACCGGGTGTGGGAGTCCGAGCCCAGAATCATCTTGCCGGGGGCAGCGTACCGCTCCCGCATGTAGGAGTGGATGACAGCCTGGTGGGCGGGGACAAACTCACCGCCGTACTTCTTGGCAGCAGACAGGCCGAAGTTGTGGTCGTCCTCGTTGATGGTGCCGCCCACGGCGCACAGGGAGTTGTGGCAGTTGGTGAGCACATAGGGCAGGGGGAACTCCTTCAGGCCGGAGGCCCGGGCGGTCTGGATGATGCCCACGTAGGTGATGTCGTGGGAGGCCATGGCGTCAAAGCGTAGGGAGAGCCGCTCCATGGACCCGGAGGTGTTGTGGGATTTGAGAATGGCATAGGCCATGGTGGACTCCACGCCAGCCTGAGTCTTTTCGGCCGGGACCAGCTGGCCCTTCTGCCAGCTCATGCCCTGGTTGTGAATGGTAATCATAGGGAAAACCTCCTTGGGAGTGATTTGTCACTTTCGCTTTAGTGTAGCAAACAATCCCCCACTTTGCAAGGGCTGAGGGGTGGAAATTGCAAAAAAATCCCCGAACCGAAGTTCGGGGATTTTGGGGCGGTCACTGGAAATAGGGGACGGCCCAGGGATACATCAAATCCAAGATGCTCTCATCGTAATCAAAGTGGAAGGTGTGGGAGGTTGAGGACTGGGAGAGGGTGTCTTCCGGGCAATCAACCATGCAAGCGTGCTTCGAGAAACAGAGATACTCCGGGTCAAACGTGCGCGCCATCTCCTCTCTCTGGGCTGAGTCGGTAATGTTTGCGGCGTCCATCAGAGTTTGAATGAGAGTCTCCGGTGTGCAGGTAAATAAATCCCGGTAAGCGATGGCCTCGCCGTTGCTTCGGTGAAAGGCTGCGCTCACTTGGATATGCCGGGCAGGTTGTCCCTCGGTATAGCAAGAAGCTGTGGTGAGGTAATAGAGAATCTCCGGGCTGTATGCGGTGAGCTGTACGCTCTGTGTGATGCTGTGGATGGGGAAGGGAGAAGAATCATTCCATTGGAGATAGTCCTGATAAGCCTGCTCTAGTTCGGATGTAAGGTCGTACAGCAGGTCCTGTTGTTGGTAGTAGGCTAGGATTTTTTCTTCCACTTCCTGGGCGATATACACCGAGTCTCCTGGCTCAACCATGGTCAGGTCGTCCGGCACATAGTGGTTTACCTGTAACAGTTCAGGACCATCGGGCAGGGCGTACAGTACGCTTCCATCACCTTGCCAGACTTCCACTTCGGTGTCATCCTTCAGGAAGACAGACTCTGGCTTCTGATAGGCGTTGATCTCCACCAGCTGGGCGGTATAGAGGGGAATCTCCTCCCCGTCCTGGTCGAGAATGGGCTCTTTGGTGCTGCCCAGTTCGGCGGAGATGCGCAGAGCACTGGTAATTCTTCCAGTATGGAGGTCCTGGTCGATATATTCGTTCAAGTGGGACATAACCAGGGTATTGTCATCCACGAGCAGTGCAACCGTATCGCCCTGAGACGTACACACTAGGTAGGACACGTTGCCTGTACTGTTATCCACTCGAGTTTCTACAATGCGTCCTGTCACCTGCTGGAGAGGGGGATGGAGCGTGTTCCACAGACCCACCAGCCAACACCCCGCAATGACCAGAATCACAGCAACGACAAAGCCCTTCGAGAAGGCCCGCCGCTGTCCCCGCTTCCAAGCAGTGGATGCCGCCTTTGCCACAGTATGCTCCTCAACCTGGGGGTGGTCAGTGGGCAGAGGGGCGTGCATCCGCTCCCACTCGGTCCGGCAGGTCTCGCATTCCTCCAGGTGCTCGGCCACCAGCTGACGGCTCTCTGGGCTGCACACGCCGTCCTGGTACAGGGGGAGCAGGTCCCGTATGACGTTACACGGTGTTTTCATTGAAATCCCTCCTCAGCTTGGTTTTGGCCCGGTAGAAGATGACTCTGGCCCAGCTGTCCGTCTTGCCAAACAGTTCTCCGATCTGGGCAAAGGGCAGCTCGCCAAAGACCCGCAGGGAAAAGACTTCCTTGTAGGGCTCCGGGAGCTGGTGGAGCAGCACGTGGAGCCTGCGGGCGGTCTCCTGGTCCATGAGGTCCCGCTCAAAGTCCGGGGCAGCCTCCTGGGCCCAGTCGGCCTCTCCCTCCGATACCTGGCGTTTTTGTTTTTGGTGGTAGGTGAAATAGGTGTTTTTCGCGATTTGACACAGCCAGACATACAGCTGACAGGTGCTGTCAAATTGGTCCATGTGCATCATGGCCTTGTAAAAGGCCTCTTGGGTTACCTCTTCGGCGATGGCCGGGTTCCGACACATGGAAAAGATGTATTTGTATACGCTGGGAAAATGGTCGGTGTATATCCGCTCAAAATCTGCCACACCATCACCCCCTTCACCCATAAGACTGGGAAGCTTTGAAAACGTTGCAAAGAAGTGCAAAAAAATTGTACCACGAATGCCAAGGTAGAAAAAGACCTCCCCGAACCGAAGTTCGGGGAGGGTACAGAGGATAACACCAACCAGAAGAGTCCTTGGATGAGACCGCCTTCTCTGGGGAAGATTATTGTCCTTGATACCGATACAACAGCTGTTCGTAACCCGTGGGCTGCTTGCTGCTGGAGTCCAACCGTACCAGCCACACCTCTTGGGTGCCGTCGTCACCGGTTTTGAGCTGTGGCTGTATCTGGTAGAAAGCGCCGGGGTCCACGGCACCCTGAAGCTGAACCTTATAGGTGGTCATACTCACCATCCTGGCGGTACGGTGGCGCTGGAAAATGCGCACCACCAACCCCTCGTCGGTTTCGGTGAAGGTTTTTAAGATCTGGGGGAAATAGGCGTCGATTTTAAAGTAACTTTCCACCTTCTCAACGGGGCCGTTTTGCACGTCTGTCAGGTTGACGAAGCCCTGTTTCTCCAAATCCTCCGCTGTGGTGGTGGCGGGTAGGTCATACAACCATTGGGTCAGGCGGAAAAAGCTAGACTGATAGCGTCGGACGAAAAAGAAGGAAATCAGTCCAATACAGAGCACACCTGCCAACAACAGCACCAGTTTTCTTGTCTTTGTTGACATAGTACCATCACCTCTATTCTGAGTACAGAGGAGTGAAGTCACTGACATATTAGCCCGTTCGAGTTTTTTCCAAGTCACCCTTGACGGCAATTACTCTATATTTATCCACATAAGCGGTACCTATATGTTCATTGTATCTATATTGCTCAACTTTAAGGTGTTCAACAAGATAAGTATGAACTAACTTAACACGATAATAATTGTTATCAGCTGGAATGTTTACGGTAATAGTTGAGATGCTGGGATGATCTGCCATAAAACCTGCACCAATAGAAACAGTGAATATTTTCCAACTGACTGAAAGACTAACTTCAACAGTGGGACCTCCGGTCTTTGAAATTAAAACACTGCTTCCAGCAGCAGGAAAACTGAAGCCATCTCGTGGTTGTCCCGAAGGTGTTGTTTCAACGGTTGTTTCTTCCCGTTTGAGAACAGTTACTTCTTCACGCTCGCCATATTTTGGTTGGATAACATAGCTATCACCTACGCTGAGAGATTCTTGAACGCAATCAGGTGGGGAATAAGGGGAACTTAATGCGAATGCTCGGTTGGACAGCAGGGTTACAAACACGATACATGCTAAGCAGAGACTGACACAGCGTTTCATGTAAATTCCTCCTTTCCAAAAATCCGCGGACGCAAAAATAGTGTAAACTATATGTCTATATTTGTCAATATTGCGAGAATGAATTTTCTGGGATGCCCAAAAATTAGCACATAAACGCCTGGACCGCCACGATCAAACCGGAGAACACGATGGAAACCGTGGAAACCAGCTTGATGAGGATGTTCAGAGAGGGGCCGGAGGTGTCCTTGAAGGGGTCGCCCACGGTGTCGCCGATGACGGCGGCTTTGTGGTAGTCGGAGCCCTTGCCGCCATGGTGTCCGGCCTCGATGTACTTCTTGGCGTTGTCCCAGGCGCCGCCGGCGTTGGACATGAATACGGCCATGGCAAAGCCGGTGACGGACACGCCGCCCAGCAGACCCACCACGCCCTCAGGGCCCAGAATCAGGCCGGTGAGGATGGGGACCACGATGGCCAGCAGGGAGGGGGCCACCATCTCTTTCAGCGCGCCCTTGGTGCACAGACCCACACATGCGGCGTAGTCGGGGTCAGCGGTGCCTTCCATGATGCCCCGGATTTCCCGGAACTGACGGCGCACTTCCATGACGATGGACTGGGCCGCCCGCTGCACGGCGCTCATGGTGAGAGCGGCAAAGACGAAGGTGAGCATGGCGCCCACAAACAGACCCACCAGCACGGCGGGATTGGTGAGGGACAGGTCAATGGCCAGGCCTTTGGCCTCCAGCTTCACGGACACGATGTCCACATAGGACACCAGCAGGGCCAGAGCGGTGAGGGCGGCGGAGCCGATGGCAAAGCCCTTGCCGGTGGCGGCGGTGGTGTTGCCCAGGGAGTCCAGGGCGTCGGTGCGGTTGCGCACTTCCTCGCCCAGGCCGGACATCTCGGCGATGCCGCCGGCGTTGTCCGCCACGGGGCCGTAGGCGTCGGTGGCCAGGGTGATGCCCAGGGTGGAGAGCATACCCACAGCGGCGATGCCGATGCCGTAGAGGCCCTTGGAGAACAGTTCTGTGTAGTTGTCGGCGCTGGTGGTCAGGGTGCCGCCAGCGGCCACAAAGGAGACAATGACTGCCACGCCCACAATGAGGATGGGGGCGATGGTGGAGAGCATACCCAGGGACAGACCGCCGATGATGGTGGTGCCGGCTCCGGTCTCGGTGGCCTCAGCCAACTCACGGGTGGGCTTGTAGGTGTCCGAGGTGTAATATTCGGTGAAATAGCCAATGGCGCAGCCGCCTACCAGACCGCAGAGGATGGCCACATAAACGCCCATGTGCCCATCCAGAATGAAATAGGTCAGGGGCGCCGCCAGGATGGCGGAGAGAACAGCGGCGGTGTAAGTGCCGGTCCGCAGGCTCTTCAGCAGGGACTGCTGGGTGGCGTTCTCCTTAGTCTTCACCAGGAAGGAGCCGATGATGGAGCAGATGATGCCGCACACGGCCAGGGCCACGGGCAGCAGCAGGCCGCCCCAGCCGTAGCCGCCCACAGCGCCCAAGGCGAAGGTTGCCAGGATAGAGCCCACATAGCTCTCATACAGGTCCGCGCCCATGCCGGCCACATCGCCCACGTTGTCGCCCACATTGTCGGCGATGGTGGCGGGGTTGCGGGGGTCATCCTCGGGGATACCGGCCTCCACCTTGCCCACCAGGTCCGCACCCACGTCGGCAGCCTTGGTGAAGATGCCGCCGCCCACACGGGCAAAGAGGGCCATGAAGGAGGCACCCATGCCGAACATCACCATGGTCTGGGCGATGTGGGCGGCGTCATAGTGGGCGATGTACTTGAGAATGTGGAACCACACCGAGATGTCAAACAGGCCCAGACCCACCACGGTGAAGCCCATGACGGCGCCGGAGGAGAAGGCCACGTTCAGTCCCTTGTTCAGACTCTCCGAGGCCGCCTGCGCCGTACGGGCGTTGGAGGAGGTGGCGATTCTCATGCCCACAAACCCGGAAATGGCGGAGTAGATGCCGCCGGTGAGGAAGGCAAAGGGGATAAACCAGTTGTCCAGAAGTCCGAACTTGCATAACACCAGCAGGATGACAAAGACCACTGCGAAGACCTTGAACACGGTGGCGTACTGATGTCGCAGATAGGCATTTGCGCCCTTGCGAATGGCAGACGCGATTTTCTGCATGGTGTCGCTGCCTTCCGAGTAGGCCAGCACCTTGCGGCTTTGCGCAAAGGCAAAGAGCAGAGCCAGAATGGCACCTAAAATGCCCAGCCAAAACAGGTTTTCCGTCATGAGAACTACAACTCCTTTTTCTGAATTTTGCCAATGGGTGAACACTCATAACACCCCTCCCAGGGGTGGCAGGGACTTCAAGAGCAAAGAGCTGAGGGGACTTGTATTCGATTGTGAAAGGGAACTTAAGAGCGTTTCCAGGCGCTGCGGCTGAAGAGCACCAGGATGGGGAAAATCTCCAACCGTCCAATGACCATGCACATGCTGAGGACAAGTTTGCTCAAGGGGGAGAAGGCGGCAAAGTTGCCCATGGGTCCCACGGCCTCCAGACCAGGTCCCACGTTGCTGATGCAGGTGATGACGGCGGTGAGGGTGGTGCCGAAGGAGAAGTTGTCCAACCCCACCACCAGTGCAGAGACAAAGATGATGAAAATGTAGGTGGCGAAGTAGGTGTAGATGGTGCGCACCGTGGAGTCGGACAGAGGCGCTCCATCCAGCTTCACCACGGACACCGCCCGGGGGTGGATGATGGAGCGCACCTGGGCCTTGATGGTGCGCAGAATGACCAGAATGCGGGAACACTTCATACCGCCACCGGTGGACCCGGCACAGGCGCCAATGAACATCAAAATCACCAGCAGCATCCGGGACAGTTCCGGCCATCGGTTGAAGTCCGCCGTGGCAAAGCCGGTGGTAGAGATCACCGAGGCCACCTGGAAGGCAGCGGTGCGTACAGCATCAGCATATGTGGGCATGCTGGCCGCTATGTTTATGGAAATGATGGCGGTGGCAATGGCGGTGACCGCCAGAAAGAACCGCAGCTCATCGCTTTTCAGTGCCTGTTTGATCTTGCCCGTGAGTACCAGGAAGTACAGGGCAAAGTTCAGAGAGAACAGGATCATGAAAATGGTGATGATGATCTCGAAGGTGGGGTTGCCGTAGGCCCCCACCGACAGGTTGCGGTTGGAGAAGCCACCGGTACCAGCGGTGCCAAAGGCGTGGATGAAGGAGTCATACCAGGGCATTCCCGCAATCCGCAGGCAGAACACCTGGATAACGGTGAGCGCCAGGTAGATGGCGTAGAGAATCTTGGAGGACTGGGAGGCCCGGGGCACCAGCTTGCTCTTCACCGGGCCGGGGCTCTCCGCCCGGATGAGGTGAGTGGAGTTGATGCCCAGGAAGGGGAGCAGAGCGGTGGTGAGAATGAGCACGCCCATGCCGCCCAGCCAGTGGGTGAAGGAGCGCCAGAACAGCAGCCCCAGAGGCAGGCCCTCAATGGCGGTGAGGATGGAGGAGCCGGTGGTGGTAAAGCCCGAGATGGTCTCAAAGAAGCAGTCCACATAGGAGCCAAACTGGCCGGAGAACCAGAAGGGCAGGGCGCCAAACACACCGGACAGCACCCAGATGAGACCCACAGAGAAGAATCCCTCCCGGGCAAAGAACTTCCGCTGCCCCCGCAGGGCGAACACGGACAACAGCCCCAGCACCACCATGATACCGATGGTTTTCAGGAAGGGAGAGGGGTCCTCTCCGTAGTACAGGGCCACGCCCATGGGCAGCAGCATGGCCGCCGCCTCCACCAGCAGGGTGAACCCTGCCACGCGAAATACGGTTTTAAAATTCATAGAGCGCCTCTCAGGCCGAAGGAGTCGGCATAGATGTCGTTGAGGTCTACAATGCCGCTGTCCTTGGCAATGACGATGACAATGTCATCCACCTGGAGGTAGCTGTTACCCTCGGGGATGATGACCTGATCGCCCCGGACAATGCCGGCAATGAGAACGCCGTTTTTCAGCTTCAAATCCTTCAGCGGGGTGCCCAGGTTGCGGGTGGAAGAACAGACCACAAACTCCATGGCCTCTGCCTGTCCATTGGCGATGTGGTGCAGGGCGGTCATGCGGCTGCCCTTGGAGTTCTGGATGCCACGCACCATGCGGAGAATCTGATAGGCGGTGGTGAGTTTGGGAGACACCACCGACTCCACTCCGGCGGAGCGGGCGATGAGGGAGTAGTTCTGCCGGTTGGACTTGGCAATGATCTTGTGCACGCCGCACTGGTGGGCGTAGAGGGAGATAATCAGGTTGTCCTCGTCCCGGTCGGTGAGGGCGATAAACACATCGCTGGCGGGCATACACTCCTCGGTGAGCAGCTC
>OGPO01001564.1_pt1 | contig 14260 bp, 14 predicted proteins | sample 1553041 | NCBI WGS metagenome assembly OGPO01 (sample SAMEA2580281, study PRJEB22360) | human gut metagenome | biome: human gut; feature: human-associated habitat; material: faeces | place: Denmark | collected 2008/2010 | reverse complement strand
TCGTTTTTAGCGTTTGTTTACGTTGCTGCTATTGCCATTTTGTTAAAATGACGAAGGTATAGGACTTTTCAGATACGCCCTAAACTTACCGCGTGTCTATTAATAATTGTTATATAATTTTTTCAAAAATCATATAACATAAATTTATCCTCGCCCCAATCTTCTTTTCTGCATTTTTTTCCAAATGACTCTGCACTGAGAACAAATATCCTGGTCAACACCCAATAATTTAATAAGAACTTCCTGATCTACCAAATCCAGTGCTTTTTCAATGTCATCATCGTTTCGGACGACACGATCTATTTCTTGCAGAAGTTCACTTCTAAACGCAGGGGCAATGCATTGGATTTTAGGAATCAAGATATTACCCATTTCTCCCGGAAGAATTTCAAGAACTCCTCCACCATAACTTCTACCACAGATTTCCGTAAACGCAAAAGAAACGCTGTTGTAATATGCAAGAAGGATATTTTCAGGATCTACGCCATTCTTGAATTTCATCCTGTGCATAGTATCCGTTGATACTGCACCACAACGGTTGAGGACAAATTTGGGATAAAGGTTATTTCGTCGCAGGAAAAAGGCATCTGGAACCCAAACAGAAGGAACGATATACCATCTATCACGAATCGAGCATTTGTATCCTACATGTTCGCTCTTTGCTTCCCCCGCCATGATATAATCCCTATACCCTTGGGGATAATCTTCGTATGGAGCATCAGGAAATCGGACTAAACGGGCCGGTTTACCCGCTGCTTTATTCAAATTCCAATCAGCTTCGGTAAAATAGATTCCATGTGCATGAGAACTCCGTCCGATTAGCGGGAGTGTTGCTTCTTCTAGGTGATAATGAGTTGAGACTTCTTCTGTAACAGAAAAATAGCCATTGTTTCCAGTAGTAATACCGACATTTATGAGCCCATATTCAGAAAATTTTGCAAAACGATTGTCAGCCCTTAACTTTTGAATTAACTTCATCTCATCGCCGTTGATGAAGTATTTTGTCCATTTTTCCTTGACGTGCTGCACCGGTTGAAAACCGTTTGAGGCCAAATCCAAAGCATCGAATCCGCTCAGGTCATTCATTTCGATAATTCGGATGCCTTTTTCCGCATCTCCTTTTTCGCCTATAAAGACTACAACCTCTTGTTCAATATCAGGAAAAACGAGCTGTTCAAAGGTGATCAGAGTAATTTTAGCAAGGTGGTTCGCCAAGTAGAGCCGGAGATCTTCTGCATAGGCAACTTGCAGAATCTCCGCAGGAATCACAAATGCAATTTTGCCTCTTTTCGAAAGCATTTGTACACTCGCTACCATGAATGCAACCCAAGCATTGATTAGTTTATTGGATTTCATGCCATGAGAAGTTAATATCTGGGCCTGACACTCCCTTTGACTTTCTTTTAGGTATTGATAACGAATGTAGGGAGGATTTCCCAAAATTAAGTCAAAAGTTTTCTTACCCAAAGCCTCCTTGTAGAAGTCGAAGAAATCCTGATTGATCACTTTTACCTTCGGAGTGTCTTTATACCTATCAGATACTTTTTGAGCTTCTGGCGCTTCAATTTCAACCGCCTCAATTCTGCTGACTTTGTCAAGCAAGCCGGTCTCTTTTAGGCTGTCGAGAAAGACACCATCTCCACAGCTCGGCTCCAATACGGTATCAATATTTTCGGACGCAAAAAGGCGCACCATAGCATTTGCCAGCTTCTGAGGAGTGTAGTACGCTCCTCTTAATTTCTGTTCTGAATTGTCCTTTTTGAGTCTCATCTAAACTAACCTCGCTTAATATTCAAGACGATAAACTCTCTCAATTAGGCCTTGAATTTTATGGATAAGGGCATTTTTCTCATCCTGCAGCACCGTAGCAATACGTTTTGCTGGATGATTCATAAGTTCTGCATTTATGCTGTAAATTCTACGACTGGCAGCAACTACACTGTCATGGATTTCTTTTTGTTTTCTATCACTAAAATCTAATTCGACAAATGGTAATGTTGACAGCACAAAAGTACCTCGTGCTGTAAATCCGTTTTCAAAATCGCTTCCTACAATCTCCAGGATCTTTTCGGTAATTGGATTAGACAGCCATGCTTGGAGATATTCCAGTGCATATGGGCTTCCTTCCTTTTTAGAAACCGCACAGTAGCCCGCAGTTCCACCAGAAGCAATCAGAATATCGTTGGTATCCAGAATATACATTGGCTCTTTGCTCAGCACACCTACAATTAACTTGGGGGTATTGATAAAGGCGGTCAAAGCTTGTGTTCTTCCATATTGATACCACGTATCAGGAGTAGCATTAGGAACATCCCGAATACCTTGATCAGGCACACATTTGGGGACCAAACGATCATAATAGTCTTCCAAATATGCAAATGTCCTCGGGAAATGAGATTTCATATAGTCAATCGTGAACAGCCGCCCTTGCTGGTCATAAGGGAAAATAATTTGCTTATCAGTTGCCAAGATGCTATATGAATTTAGGCCTTTTTCCGCCTTCTTTGTGGGCTTAAAATACGGGCGCAAAATTTCGCGTTCGATCTTATAATGCTTTCCATTCCGGCAAATTTCAATTGCAGTTTCATCTTCCGCTACAATTTCATCTGAGGAGAACCAATAGATAGGAGTAGGCCGTTCCGCACTTGTTTGAATTCCATTGAAGATTTCAGCGTGTTTTGTGATTGGGACAGCAACCTGATCCAGATGTTGGAGCATTGTTAAAAACGCAAAATCCGTTGTGAGTCTCCAAGGGAGCTTGTTGAGGATAGAGGAGCTAAATTCTATGGAACTGACTTCCTCTCCGACCCACAGCTTATTGGCAGAATCCACACCAGTGTAGCGGAATTTTTCCTGCGGAGACTTACATAAAAGGAGGATAGAACTGTAAATAGTCTTGTCCTCAAACAACTGTGCATCCCCAAAATCATCAAGGCTTACCAAGTAGCGGCCTTTTGCAATTAAGTTCCGCAGATGTTCTCCTGCACCAACTTTGAAAAATTTATTCGGGACAATATAACAAATGTAGCCTGCATCCTTTGTTTTTCTGATAGCCTGCTCAACAAAAATAAAGTACTTATCAAACTGCTTGTACGATGTCTTATACTTTTTCTTATAGATTTCAACCTCGCTGCTGGGAAGAAGTGCGTGCATGCCCTCGGTATTCACATAAGGAGGATTACCAATTATGGCATCAAAGCATTCTCCATTATTGATTTTTTCCCAGTCAAACGGGACAATCTCTAATCGCTGGCTATCTGTTCCAGCAATGCCTATCAACTCTTTTTCGCTGACCAAGGCATTGCCAAAGAAAATATTTGCACTTAGGTCCGGCAAAATGGGAGAAACAGTTTCAACAGAAGGTTCGGTTTCGTTTTCAATCAGTTTGACCAGGAGAGAGAACTTAGCCACTTCTACAGCGTGAATGTCAATATCAATGCCGTAGATGCACGAACACAAAAGTTTCTTCTTCTCAGCCAACGGTAATTTATAGAGATCAATTCCTATCTCTTCCAAATGTTTTTGTTGGCCAGCATTCAAATACCATTGCACGCAATAGTTTTGAAGATAGGAAAATGCTTCTTCCAGAAATACTCCAGAGCCACACGCGATGTCAGCAATACGCAGCTCTAACAATTCTGCCGGTGTTTTGTTTTGGCAAACCTTGGCCAACGTCTTCTCAACCATATATTTGACAATTTCCGTAGGAGTTGTAACCACGGAACGATTGAGGCATTCTTTCTTTTGTTGCAGGCCAATCGCGCCGTTTTCTAACAGAACTAACTGCTCTGTTAAAAACAGCTCATAAATTTTACCTAGCAGATGAGGCTCAATAATGTTAAAGAGGTAGGGACTCTGAGGGTAATATAACCCCTCAATCATATCTGTAATAACATCACATGAGAGATCAAAAATGATGTCATCGCCCGAAAACATCCCGGAATTATATCTTTGATCCGCAGCTCTGAACAGTTGCTCCAGACTTTCCTGCAATTGAGCTCTATCTGTAATGGCTTCTTTCAAATTATGGTACAGAGGCAGATTTCTGTCCTCGCAAATTCTCAGGAAAACAATCTGGTTGATAAATTCCTGCACAACATCATTTAGAACCTCCAAGGAGGTATATCGTCCACCTTTTGCGTATAACTCATTACTCAGAGCAATACGCCAACTGTTAATCTGAGACAAAAACAGTTCATCGACCTGCTGTGTTTGACCGCCGGAAGCAGGGAAATTAGCGTCTAGATATTGATCAAATGCACCGGAATATACTGCGGCCTTGGAAATCAAGCTGCAAATTTCATCGAGCTTTTCTACATATTCAGAGTAATGGTAGAGCCGGTAACGTGCAACTGTACAGCTATCGTTTTCCAGCGGAAAATGGCAAGTATCATATATCGCTAAGAACTCGAAGTTAGTTAGAACGGCTACCCTATGCTTCGCATTCCAACCATATTTTCTGGTCTGAATAGCAGGAGCATCAACTTTCGTAATGTCAACTGAGGGTTTCTTGGCTTCTACGAAAAATTTTGCTACTCCTCGGAGCGTCATTGTATAGTCCGGACGATCTGAACGCGATGAATAATTTTCAGCAATAACTTCTCTATATTGAGGCGCAGCTCCATTTTCATTGGCTACGTCCCATCCTAAAATTTTAAGAAAAGGGTCGATAAACTCGATGCGGCAAGAGTGTTCATTGTATGCTTTTTTAGTGTCTTTATAAAAATCTATATTTGCATCAAAATGCTCAACCAGCTTTTGAAGTTCAACCTTATTATTCATTATTAAACTCCACCTTTCGCTTCTCGTTGGTGGGCTTTTCTGCGTTCTCCGGGATAATCCAAATGCGGCTTAACCGCGTTGCTCCGGGAATCCGATTTGCCTTACACAGTATTTGAACCTGTCGTGAAGTCACGCCCCATTTTTCAGCCGCCTCTTGAACCGTAATATAACCGTTCATTGCTCAACACCTCATTCAGCCCAAGATACAAAAAACCATTTTAATTGTATTCGTTTAAACGAAATCTGTCAACCTCGATCGCTACAATTTTACCTATCCTCTCATCCTTTCTACATATTCATCTAAATCGTTTGTGAGGTGTACTACATGACAGTCAAAGGTAAGAAGATAGCGGTAGGTGATGTCGATACTTTCATGCCCCACGCGCTCCGCGATGGCCAGGGCGGTAAAGCCCATGTCGATCAACAAACTGATGTGGCTATGTCTCAAATCGTGTATGCGAATCCTTTTCACCCCCGTTTGCCTGCAGCCGCGGTCCATTTCCCGGTGGAGATAGCTCTTGCTGATGGGGAACATCCGGCTGTCCGGCTCCACGCCATAGAGCTGCTTGAGATAGTCCTGGAGCTCATCACACAGGAACTGGGGCATCTGGATCACCCGGTTGCTCTTGGGCGTCTTGGGGGTGGTGATGACATCCTGCTTGTTGAGCCGCTGGTACGACTTGTTGATGGAGAGGGTGCGTTTCTCAAAGTCGAAGTCCGCCGGGGTCAGGGCCAGCAGCTCGCCCTCCCGGACACCGCACCAGTAAAGCACCTCAAAAGCGTAGAAGGACAGCGGCTTATCCATCATCGCCTCGGAGAACCTGGTGTACTCCTCCCGGGTCCAGAACAGCATCTCCTTCCGTTCCTCCGCCCCCATGTTTCCCGCCTGTCGGGCCGGGTTGAGGTTCAGACCGTAAAACCGGGCAGCGTGGTTAAAAATGGCGCTGAGTTGATTGTGAACTGTTTTCAGGTAGGTTTTGGACAGGGGCTTGCCGTGACAGTCCCGCATTTCCCGGATCTCGTTCTGCCAGCGCATGATGTCCTTGGATGTGATCTCCGACAGCTTCCGCTTGGCAAAATAGGGCAGGATCTTCTTCTGGATAATGCTCTCCTTGGTGCGCCAGGTGTTGAGTTTCAATTTGGGCTTGATGTCCTTCTCATAGAGGGCAACAAAGCTCTCAAAGGTCATGTTCACATCGGCCTGCTTCTCCATCAGGAACTCCCGTTCCCATTCCAGTGCCTCCCGCTTGGTGGCAAAGCCACGCTTGAGCTTCTGCTGGCGCTCACCCTTCCAGTCGGTGTAGCGGAACTGCACATACCAGGTGCCGTTGTCTTTGTTCTTGAACGCTGCCATGATTACTCCCCCTTTCTTACTGTCTCAGTTCTCGTGCCATAGAACTTCTCATGGAAGAATTTGCGGTTGATCCGGCCCGAAATCGTGATGCAGCCGGTTTTCGCCAGTTCCTCATTCATCTGCCGGATGAGCTTGTAGGCATAGGGCACGGATACGCCCAGCTCCTCGGCCACTTCATTGACGCGCATAAAAATCTGATTTGCCATGGTAAATTCCTTCCTTTCTTTGTTGTTGGTGACTGCGGCCTGCAAGTGTTGTGTTTCATAAATGCCTCCTTACTTATGTCCGCCACTTTTTCTCGGTTTCGCAACCAAAAATCTGACGGGCCATTTAATTCGCTATGTTATCTAAGCTTATTAGCTTAGTATCCTTATAATACTATACATATAAGCTTAGTTCAAGCCTTTCAGAAGAAATATTGTTAAATAAATTTGCTTAGATTATCTTGACAAAACTAAGCAAATATGCTACGTTTCAGATGAGAACAACTATAGATGGGAGCTGGATGTATGGCGATTGGCGAACGGATTCACTTTTTCCGTCTCCTGCGGGGGATGACACAAAAATATCTCGGCATGGCGCTGGGCTTCCCGGAGAAGTCTGCCGATGTGCGCCTGGCACAGTATGAAACAGGGTCAAGAACTCCTAAGACAGACCTTACTGCTGCCCTGGCGCAGGTACTGGATGTCTCGCCCCATGCACTCTCCGTCCCGGATATAGACTCCTATGTGGGGCTCATGCACACCCTGTTTACCCTGGAGGACAACTACGGTTTGAAGATCACGGAGCAAGATGGTGAGCTTGCCTTGCAGGTAGATTTCCGTAAAAACAAAGATGCTGCCCGGCTGCACGAGATGCTCTGGGCCTGGCGGGAACAGGCCGCCAAGCTGGAGACCGGAGAGATTTCCCAGGAGGACTATGACCGCTGGCGTTACCACTACCCGGAGTACGACAGCAGCCAGATCCGCGCCAAGGTGCCGCCGGAGGGGCTGATCTAATCCTCTCACTTGTAGGCCACGGGAAAGGCCGTTTGTTGCGCAAAATCAGATAATTCAGATAAATGAGAGAAAAATAAAAAAGGTCTAACTGATCAGCAAAAATCAGTTAGACCTTTTACTTATGAATAAAAAGATGAGGATTTTCAGGCTACTCGCAAGCCACCCGATTTTTTGTTTCAAACGCAATAAATCGGGATTTAACGAGTGCTATCAATCTGCTATCAAATGGGGATTTGAAAAATCAAAAAGTCAGTATTTTCAGGGGTTTGCGGGCCCTCATATCCACTTTTTGCTTATTCCCATTCGCTCCTGCCAGAAGTTTTCTAAACAGATTTGCTTATGGAATTTAGCTCAGATTATTGGTATTCTTTTCATTATTCAGATAGTAGAGGCTATCTGATTTTTTGTTGCCATGGTGTTGCCAGAAAAATGGATTTATTCATCCTCAGAATCTGTACTCTCAATGTTATCACGCAAATCACTGAGGGTGACTCCGTCTTTTGTAAAATACCGCCATCCATTCACATGGACATTATCGGACCAACCATACCGCTCTGTAAGAAGCTTACCAGCAAGCCCAGTGACAGAGTATCTTTCTCCCTCAAACTCTACCTGATTTTTCCTGTCAAGCACCCGTGCAATGATGGACTCATCGTAAAGGAAGGAAATCTCCTCACCCACATTAATGCGCAGCAAAGCGAAAGAATTATTTGAACGCTTCGTTCTTCTCTCAGCAAGCTCTTGCTCCTGCGCCTGTCCCTCGGTAGGCACATACAGCTTCAGCTTGTCCTGATCACCCCTCAGAGCTGCTATATTCTTAAAAATACGATAAGCTCTTTCAGGGGAAATCTTGAAAAATTCCCGCTCTCGCATTCTACCATTGTCAAGCTGCTCCCGAGCATGGAGAGAATCGTCCACTTGGTCAATAATGCTATGTATATTTTCTTCAACCATTGCCGGGTTCTCCACCTCATAAACGGCGTAGCACCGAAATGAAAGAGGAATATTGGTCGGCGCATTGAGTTCCTGTAACCGCCTCTCAATGTCGTTGCGTCCCGTCATGCCAATCTTAACCCATCCTTCAAGGCATGGGTTTGTGAGAATGTAAACAAGGCCTTCTGACATAGCACAATTACTCCTTCGCCATAGAATGTCCAAGAATCTACTAAATCTCTGCCAAGATTCTAATTCGGATTTGCCAAGTCAAAACCGCTTCTAAGTGAACATCAATCAATTAGAGATTCCCAAACAGTTCTACGATTTTACTGTATTGCGAATCTTTTTCGCTTATGACTTTATCTGTTCCCTTGAGTATTTCTCGTTTCACAACAGTAGCAAGTCTGACTTTCCAACCAGTTTCTAAGGTAATCCCATGAGTTTTTGCAAACTCCTCAATTTGGTCACACATTGGTTTATCCTCAACTACAATATCGTCGAAATCCTCGTCTACTTCCTCTTGACGAGGTAGGAACTTTGCTACAATTCGAGCAAAGTTATCTTTCGGAAGAAGGTCCTCAATCTCTCCGTTTTCAAGTTCTGTATACGCAGAGATATTAATGACCTTTTCTGGCACCGCAGCATAAAAATCCAATTTTAATTCAGCTGCCATTTTTTGCCCCGGTTTATCACCATCGAGCAAAACCGGAGGCTTTACTTCGCTTGTTCCAGATAAGATTGCTGAAGTAGCTTTAATTCCCTTTACCCCCCTCCTGTTGGGATAAAAACAATTTCTTTCAACGGAGAGATGCTGCCTTTTGAAATCAACAAGTTTTTTAGTGCGGAGAGATAAACCTGATCAGATTCGCCTTCTACCAGCACGGGGTTACAATTAACGAGCAATGTGTCGGAAACAGATAGCCCAAGAGCAGCATGAGCTGGATATATAGACTGTGGCTGATTTTTACCTTTCAAGCGTTCAGCCGCTCTTAAATCCGGACTGACAACAGTTTTTCCATCAGAATTTATATACACAGAACGAACTCGCTCCAGATGATTTGAATCAACCATAAAAGGAGAGTGGGTTGTGTACAGCATCTGGTTGTTGTGTGCCAGATTTTCAAAGAACATGAAAAGGTCTTTTTGTGCCAATGGATGAAGCGTAACTCCAGGCTCATCCAACAGTAATATAGCATTTTGGTGATGTTGCTCACTTTCAACCAAAAATACGAGATAAAAGCTAAAAAACCACTGCAAGCCTGTACTTCTTGACTCAAGCTCTATACGCTCTGGTCTAACAGCGTCAGATACCCATATTCTAAAGAAATTACCATCTGCTTGAAATTCAAAAGTGTAGTTTCCTTGTTTCCACCATTCATTGAACGACTTAGTAAAACCAGAGGATGCCGAGGCAAGTAGGATTTCGCGCTCCTTCTTCTTATCTGCGATTTTTTCGATTTGTTCTTGGGTAAGAGATCCAGCTGTTTCAGTTCCGAGCTCTGTAATCTCTTTAGGATCAAGCTTTACAAACTTAAACAGTGTCTTTAAAGTCCGAGCTTTTGCAGATTCCTTAATTCCTAAGTCTTTTTTTCCGATATTTTGTAAGACTTGAGGTAAGTATATCTGTGAATCCAGATTTCCGTAATTTGAGTAGTATACATATTTGGGCATATTAGACTTTAAATACTCAATTACCTTCTCTGTCTTTGCTAAACTCGGCTTTTTGCATTCTAAAACCATTTCTGATATTTGCTGAACAGCTCCAGATATGGCAGCACAAGCTACAGAAGTTTTTACATCTTCATCAAAAGACTTTAGCTCATCAAGAGCAGCGGTCAAAGCAGTTTGAATATTATCTGAGCTATCTAGTGCTTCTAATGCTTTTTCAACAATCAAAGATGCCTTTTCTCGCCGTTCGGTTTCTGTTTTTGTTGAAGATGTTTGTGTCGCGCTAAGCCTGCGTCTACACTCTTGTAGTAAATTTCGTGTTTGATCAATTATAGTGGGGTCTACTCCAGCCTCACACGGAAACTCCCAAAACAAATTCTCATCGTAATCCTTAGATACGATAACTTCTGCAAATTCCTCGGCTTTATGTTTAGAAATCTTCGCAAGTGCAGCCTGTTCATTTGGCAAAAGCGAGTACTTTGCATAGATAAATACAGGTTTGGGATCGGCTTCACGATATACATGATACTTATCGCGTGGGAGATCATCTTTTAAATCGATTTTCCCCTCATCTGCGGGATTGAGTTTCCAAAGTGGTAACAAGATATTTGTTTTACCTGATTCGTTTGTTCCAATCAGTGCTGTAATCTGCTCAGCATCAATCCAGCCACTATCTTGAACTGAACGAAATTCTGTTACACGAAAGCTATTTAACAACATCTGTAGATGTCTCCTCTCCCTACTATCAAATATTAGAATTATTTCTTGGCCCTAAAAACTTATCTCCGTTTAGATGAATCATGTGATCCGGCATATCAGCGATCCAAACTTCCGTTTCCCAAGCAAGCGTCTCAGAAAACTTTTTGAATGTCTTAAAATCCAGAAAAGCTGTAACATAGATTTTCCCCGCAGTTACGCCGGTGGTCATTTCTTCGATCTCTTTGATGCGTTTCGGCTCCATCGGCCCAACAGATGTTACCGACTCTATAAAATACAGCCAGTTCTTCTCCTCTGAGTAGAGGACCACATCTGGCATCTTATCATGTAATGTAATAGTAAATCCCAGTTTGCTAAGCTTGTCCTCGTTCTTTACCAAATCCTTTTCAATGGTATCGCCGACATAGAGGCATTCCGAATTTGGAGCAAAGCGCGGTGCAAATTCCTCGATAATTGCTTTTTGGAGTTGATTATGATCTCCTGGAGAAAAAGTGAAATCTTCACCGTTGATTTTCACAGGCATTTTGCGTCTGACACGCTTAGAGGCATATAGCTGAACAAGCGTGTCGTGATTAGTTTGAAAAGAAGTAAGCTTGGTTTCCCACCGATCTGTACCAAAACTCTGTACCAACTTTAGCATTTCATCTGTCAACCGATAGCGGTAATTTGGGCTATTGGTGGCCTTGCCATTATCCTCGATGAAAGCCGCATTTCTGAAATGGTGCATAGCCTGTTTTCTGAAGGTTTCACGACTATTTTCTGCATAAGTAGTCCCATAACTGTTATTCGCAAAAGCAATTACATCGTGAATACGAATCCATTCGTTGGTCGCATCTTGCCACGGAATTTCCTCGACAAGTCCCGCCATGGCAAGCAAAACACAACAGCACATGGTATTTTGCTGCTTTGCCGGGACTTGCAAGGCATTTAATATCTCTTTTGCTTCATCTATTTTACTCATACATAACCCCTCAAAATTTTGTCACAAACCGGTTCCGACATATCGTGTGCAGCAATTAGCTCTTTTCCCATGGCCTCAATGACATCCATGGATGGAACCGGCATAGAGTTTACCTCAGTCGAATTGACCTGCGTTGAACCATTCAAAATCCTATAATAGCAGTCATACAAGGTGGAGTTAAACAAGACATAGAGACCGTACACAACACACTCCGAAAGATCACGCATCCCATCGATAAAATTTATCTTGTTTTGTGTGCTAATCTGGGAATACTCAGGATGCTTTTTTGCCAAGTAAACACCACATTGAAGCCGCCTATGTTCTTCTTTTGCTGTAAATCGTTTAACAAAAAGATAGTTCTTATTTGGCTGTAATAGCCCCCGCTGCTCAGTAACCAGATACTCGTGTTCCTTCCCTACAGGAAAAACCACTTTGCCATTTTGTATATGCTGAGAATAGAACAATGGAACAGCCTGTTCTTCAGCTACATCTCTCAGTGCTTCTCTGTTTCGGAAGTCAACTGTAAGTCCAGTTTTCATTTTTAGGCCAATGCTTGGCAGGGTATTTTCCCACTTGTTCAAACTATCAAGTGTCTCTACTTCCTCAGCATTTGTCACCAGATATACATAGGAATCTGGTCCATTGATAACAGCAGAATATGGAGCCTCAAAAATGGTCTTTTTTGAAAAGTCTGCATTGCTTTGGGTCGTAGTAATAGTAACAGTTTTGGGCTTTGAGCGCGTTTTTCTCAGCTTAATAATGATAGTTTCCTGCAGTACACTTTCTTTTTCAAAGACTTTATCGCGACTAACAAATAAGTGGATATGCTCCAAAATACCTTCGCTTAAAAACTTCTGACGAAATCTCTTGAAATACGCGCCAGAGGTCCAGGAGCGCGGAATAATATAAACCATTTCTCCGCCATCTCTCAAGTTAAACATACTCATAGAAGCAAAGAGAAAATAGAGATTGGGAGCGCCATAACATACATCTGGCATGGCTAAGGCTTCTGGGGCATCCTTTGCTATTTTCATATATGGAGGATTCCCGATTACAAAATCAAATTTTTCGGGCTCCAAATTCGCCCCCAACATCAAATTATAGTCAGTCGCTTGACTTAAAATATAGTTATCAGTAACGATTTCGTAGGATATTTTCTGTTTGGATTGGCTACGCGCTACCTCCAGATTGGCCCGCAATAGCTCCATTACATTCGGGTCATTCTCATAGCAAACCAATCTAATCTCTTTTATTGCCGAGAAAGCTTGCAAGCGTTCCAATAGTGCAACTGAGAGAATGCCAGAACCAGCACCAGGATCAAGGATAGAAAGTGTCTGGCGCTTATCGGGAATCTCAAATAATTCAGCCATAAAAGCGGCAGTTTCTTTACTTGTAAAAAACTGGCCATATTTTTTGCGCTGGCTTTTCGGCATGCGGTCAATATATTCTGTTGTTGCTTTAATTGCAAAGTCAAGCATGCTCATGATTCGTAAACTCCATAATTTCATCGATGCCGCAGTTTAAAGCCACACAAATTTTATACAGGCTCTCCATTGATACAAATTCATTTTTTCCCATCTTTGCTAAGACATTAAAGCTAATGCCCGCAGCATCCTTTAAGTCCGAGCGTTTCATCTTTTTGTCAATGAGAATTTTCCAAAGTTTATCATAAGATACCGGCATTGCTACTTCTCCATTCATGTGCGGATAAATAATTATATCATAAAACACACGATACCTCAAGATAGCCTCACGAAAACATGAGTCAACTTCAAATCTAATAGCATGTAGAATTATGTAGCTGCGTGTGCCAATAAAGTTATTTGGATACCACTTTTCTGTTGCCTCTTTTGTGCGTATTCCACCAACTCCCGCGCATTGCTGGCAGGGTGCCAAACATAGGCGATGAGGTAGTCTACATGATCCACAACATAGCGGTTTGCTCTCACGATTGCGATTTTGCGCGGGCCGCTTTCCATCCCCGGCGGATAGAAGGTGCTGTCAAATCCATCTGGAGTTGGGATGGGCCGCTCTGCCGGATGGTATGGCAATAGCAGAATAAGCCTTACACCCGGGTGGTATCGCTTGGCTTCTTTGACTGCTGACGCTGCAAGGCGGTCAAATCCACCGTAGTGACCGACGATAAATTCTGTGACGCCATATTCAACAATGTGCTGCTCAACAGCCGCATACAATACCGGATAAATTTCTTCCGATGCCTCCCGGTGCCCGATGAAAAAACAGCTTTTTCCACCCAAAGTTTTTCCTCCTTTATAGTTGTGTTTATCGTTAAAATTATACGATATAAATGCTTAAATCGCAACGATTTATCAAAGTATAATTTACGAAGAACACAAGCAAAGGAGTGATGCAGGTGAAGGATATTCTCTCGGTTATAACCGCGTATCGGGAGGAACGGGGCTGGACAGAGTATCAGCTTGCAGAACGCTCCGGTTTACCACAATCTACGATCTCCTCATGGTATCGTAAGAACATGGTTCCGACCATTCCATCCCTGGAGAAAATCTGCACAGCTTTTGGCATTACGCTGTCTCAGCTGTTTGCCGAAGAAGACGCACCTGTTTCCTTGACCGGGGCACAGAAAAAGCTTCTGGAGCGCTGGTCAAGATTGAGCGAAGAACAGCAAGCTGTTGTATTTGCTTTGATTGATAAGATGTAAAATAATCCGCCAGAGGCACATCTTGGAGATGTTGCTTCTGGCGGATTGTTTTTTGTGTCAGACTAACGGTCGTTTCTCTGTCACGGCCTTCAAATATTGTTCCAGGTCACCGTTCAAAAGCAGATCGGCATAGGCCAGCGGATCGTTGTAGATCAGCCAGTCCA
>OGPO01001550.1_pt1 | contig 14334 bp, 11 predicted proteins | sample 1553041 | NCBI WGS metagenome assembly OGPO01 (sample SAMEA2580281, study PRJEB22360) | human gut metagenome | biome: human gut; feature: human-associated habitat; material: faeces | place: Denmark | collected 2008/2010 | reverse complement strand
GTTGTCCGATTCTGCCGAATCGGTCATGCAAACGGCAAAAAGTGCGTTCCAGTTGTCCGATTCTCCAGAATCGGACACGCAAGAGATGAAAATGGGCGCGTGGATGTCCGATTCGCCAGAATCGGACACATTGGTGGCGAGAAGGGTGATGGTGGATCTGACGGGCGGGTTCGGCGTGGACTTCTCGTATCTGGCGCGCGGATTCAGCCAAGCCACTTATGTGGAACGGCAGCGGCATCTGTGCGATCTGGCCGAACACAATATGGCCGCACTGGGACTCGACCAGGCGCGCATCGTGTGCGGCGACGGCGTGGAATACCTCAGGCAGATGGGTCCGGTGGACTTCATCTACCTTGATCCGGCCCGCCGCGACGAGCATGGATCGCGCACTTACGCGATCGAGGATTGCACGCCGAACGTGTTCGAATTGCGTGACCTGTTGCTCTCCAAATCGCAGTACACGCTGGTCAAGCTTTCGCCGATGTTGGATTGGCGCAAGGCGGTCGCCGATTTCGACGGGACCGTACGCGAAGTGCATATCGTGGCCACCGGCAACGAATGCAAGGAACTGTTGCTGGTATTGGGTCAGCAGGTGCATGAGGAACCATCCGCGCCGCGCGTGTTCTGCGTGAACGACAATCAGCGGATCGACTATGATTCCGCCGCATATACGCAGGGCCTGCGCATTGGCGGCAAACCGCTGCCGGAGGCGAAAAACTACTTGTATGAGCCGAATGCGTCGATTATGAAGGCCGGTTGCTTCGATCTGGTGGAGGAACGATTCGGTGTGACGCAGGTCGGTCCAAGCAGTCACCTTTTCGTGTCGGCAACGCCGGTTGCCGATTTTCCCGGCAGAGGATTCGCGATTGAAGCGATCGGCGGCATGAATAAAAAGGATATAAAACGACTGCTGAATGGCACGAAACAGGCCAATATCGCGGTACGTAACTTCCCGCTTACCGCACCGCAGCTACGCAAGAAATTGAAGCTTGCCGACGGTGGTCCGGTCTATCTGTTCGGCACTACCATGCAAGGCTGCGATCATGTGCTGCTGCGCACGTCGAAAATCTGAAAAACAAACCGGAATCGAAAAAAGAAACAGGCGAACCGGGATTGGCAAGGCAGTCGCGAAAGACCGCGTACGTTTGCGAAAGAGCGTGAAACCTACGAAAAGATTGCGAGATAATCGTAAAAGGGCATGCGAAAAGGGCGTCTGACCGCACGTTGTACAGACGCCCTCAAATCGCAGGAAAGGCGAAACTACGCTTTAGCGCCACCCCATGGTCATGATGAATCCGATCATGATGATCGCGAATGCGATGGCCAGATTCCACTCGCCGATGTTCGGAATCGGGTAGTCGGAAGTCAGGTAGTAGACGACCGCCCAGATCAGACCGATGATCATCAGCGCGCAGAACAGCGGCACGAACCAGCGTGGATTGGACTTGGTGCCCTTGATGGTTTCCTCCACGCGGCGGGTGTTCTCCGCCTGACGGTTCATCATGCGCTGCATCTGCGGGCTCAGGGAGTCCTTATCGGCGGTAGCGTTCAGCACCGCTTCGACGCGATCCATCGGAATGTCGTGATCGTCATCGTCGTCGGAATCAGCGGATTCATCAGAAGTGGAATCGACGGTGGTTTCCTCAGCGGCATCCTGAACGGTTTCGTTGCTCTCTTCAACGGCAGCGGTGTCGTCCGTGGACTGCAGATCGTTCTGATCGTCCGCGGTGGTTTCGTGCAGCTCTTCGTCAGCCATCAGCATAGTCTCCTTTAATAGGCTAAAAGTCATAATAGTGGGTAGACTCGAAAGCGGCGAACTCACAGCGCAAAACTGTTCATAATCAGAGCAAATGCTTAATGGGAATCAGGAAGGTCCGCATGGCGAAGCACACCGGCAAGCACACCGCGAAACGGTCGAAAGCGGCCGGAGTGGCGGCATTCCTTGTGCTCATGTTCTCCGGATTCCTGCTCGCCACGAATCTGCGCGTGAACCGTTCCGTCGTGGTGACCAACGACACCGCCGAACTCGTGGAACAACGCGTGAAAAAAGTCAACTCCCTGCAGACGGAAGTCGACGCGCTCAGCTCCCGCGTGAACGATCTGAGCAAAACCCTGAACAGCCAGGATGACGCCGACCCGCAAGACAGCGAAAGCGCCGGCAACGGCACCATGCTGCCCGCGGTGGAAGGCCCCGGACTCGTGGTGACGCTCGACGATTCGCCACTCTGGGAAAACATGGTCGATTCCAGCGGCTCCACCTCCAACATCAACGATTACGTGGTGCACCAGCAAGACGTCGAAGCCGTGGTGAACGCGCTTTGGGCGGGCGGCGCGGAATCCATGATGATCATGGATCAGCGTGTGCTGTTCAATTCCGCAGTGCGCTGTTCCGGCAACGTGCTGCTTTTGCAGGGCAAAAAGTATTCGCCGCCATTCACCATTTCCGCGATCGGCCCGGTCGAGACAATGAAAAAGGCGCTCGACAATTCGCAGGAAGTGACCATATACCGGCAGTACGTCAGCGCGTTCGGCTTGGGATGGCAGGTCGACGAAAAAGAAAAACTCCATTTCGACGCGACCGACGCATTGCAACAGCCGCTGCAATACGCGCAGGCGATGAACAACGAAACAGACGGATCGCAGCAAACGGACGAAACGCAGGAATCGCAAGAGGGAAAGTAACCGATGAAGCACGTGGCACCAAAACAGCGTCGCAAAAGCGTGGTCTGGACGATACTTGGCATCCTCGCCGAACTCATGCTGACCGCGGCGGCCGTCTGCGCGCTCTACATCGCATGGCAAATGTGGTGGACGGGCGTGCAGGCCGAACACAACCAAATCGAAACACGCCAATCCGTATCATGGTCCGACCCCGGCCAATCCGACAGCGTCACCATTGCGCAAGCGCAGGAAGGCGACCCGCCAACGCAACCGCAAAGCGCACAGGAAGGCGAGCTCATTGCCCAGGTCTACATTCCGCGATTCGGCAGCCAATGGCAGCGCAACCTCGTTGAAGGCACCTCTCTCACCGAACTCAACAAGCACGGACTCGGCCACTACAAGGATTCGCAAATGCCTGGCCAAGTCGGCAATTTCGCCTTCGCAGGGCACCGCAACGGCTACGGACAGCCACTCGGCGACGTCGACAAACTGCAGGAAGGCGACCCGATCATCGTGCGCACGCAGGATTACTGGTACGTCTACCACTACACCAGCTACAAAATCGTGCTGCCGACCGACATCGAAGTGGTCGCCGCCAACCCCGAAAACCCCGGCGCGACGCCAACCAAACGCATGCTGACCATGACCACATGCGAACCGAAATACTCCACGCCGACACACCGCTGGATCAGCTACGCGGAATTCTCATACTGGGCGAAGGTGTCCGACGGCATCCCCCAGGAGCTCGCCTCCACCGACTCCAACGGCAAAGTCAAATTCGTCAACAACGAAAAATCGTCGATCGTCGCATCCGTCAGCTCACTCAAACCGTGGATTCTCGGCGCGCTCGCCGCATATGCGATCATCTTCCTTTCCGCGCTGGTGGCATGGCGTTGGCCGTATCTCGCCGACGTGCGCGCAGGACGCCGCGAAAAGCCGGAATTCAGCTTGTACGGCGGATTGATGCGATTGCAGCCGGGTGTGCTTCCGATTCGACTTGTGCTCATGGCGTTGCTGATTTTCGCGGCGGCCGCATCGTGCTTTGAATGGCTGTTCCCGTGGGCTGCGACGAATATTCCGGCATTGCAGGAAATGTCGAATTACACGGCCATATAAAGCTGTATTCAGGTGCCTTCCGGCGGTCTGCTGGCAGTTTTGCTGGCAGACGTGAAAGCGATTGCTGCGATCTGCGATTATCACGATTGCTGCGATTGCTGCGTGAGACGCGCGCCGCGTCACGACATGTTGCGCACGTACACTGCTATGCAAACGCAAATATTCGCGCAACGTAAGTATTCGAAGCATTCGAACGCCGACATTCCGACGTTGATAGGAGCATGATGACCGATTCCGCACGCATTTTGGTCGTGGACAACTACGATTCGTTCGTTTACACGATTGTCGGCTATTTGAAGACGTTGGGTGCCGCGGGGACGGTGGTGCGCAACGATGCGATCGATCCGGGCGAAGCCGATGTGATCGACGAATACGACGGCGTGCTTATTTCTCCCGGCCCGGGCGCTCCGGCCGATTCCGGTGCCAGCGAAGGCATGATTCGCCTGTGCGCGGAGCAGTCCAAGCCCATGTTCGGCGTGTGCCTCGGTATGCAGGCGCTGGCCGAAGTGTTCGGCGCGACCGTAAGCCACGCGCCGACCATCATGCACGGCAAAACCAGCTTGGTGGAGCATATCGACGATGAGATCTTCGAAGGCGTCGCCAATCCGATGACCGCCACTCGCTACCATTCGCTGGCCGTGGAGCCCGATTCCGTGCCGGAAGAGCTGGTGGTGACCGCGTGGACGCAGGTCGACCACATCGTGCAGGGCATCAAGCATTGCAGCAAGCCGATGTATGCGGTGCAGTTCCACCCCGAATCCGTGATGACGCAGGACGGCTACCGTCTGCTTGCGAACTGGCTGAAGGTGTGCGGCCAGGAGAACGCCGTGGAACGTTCCAAGGGATTGCAGCCCAAGGTCGCGGCCTAAGGTCGCAGCAAGAAGACGTGGGAAGTGCGAAAACGCATGGTACAAGCGATGGTACAAGCGTGGAAACGTAAGTCGCGCAATCTCAATCGTAAGAAAATACAAAATCGTAAGAAAACACGAATCGCAAAAGAACATAAGACCGTAATGAGGAAGGCCCAGCTGGCATTTCAGCTGGGCCTTCCTTGTGAATGATGGCGGTTATCTCGACCGATCAGTTGCCTTCGGGAGTGTTGTTGCCTCCGTCGGTGTTGCCGCCGTTGCCGCCGTTGTTGCCGTTGTTGCCGTTGTTGCCGCCATTATTGGTGCTGGACGACTTCGTGGTCAACGTGATCGTGGCTCCGCTATCGGACTGGGTACCGGCGGTTGGAGACATGCCCGTGACGGTGCCATCCTCCGGGCCGGAAACCGTGACCTGGAAACCGTAGCTTTCCAACAGGCTCTTGGCGCCCGCATAGCCCATGCCGACCACGCTGGGCACGCTGATCTGCTGCTTGCCGGTAGACACCCAAATCGTGACCGCGGTACCGGCCTCGACCGTGCTTCCAACACCCGGCTCGACGCGGGTGACGGCGCCGGAAGCGATGGAATCGGAATATTCGCTTTCGATGGTGATCTGCGTCAGACCGGCCTGCTTCAGCTGCTCGATAACCGTGTCTTTCGGCTGTCCGATCAGATTGTCGGGAATCTTGGTCATGCCGGACGAAATGTACAGCGTGATGATCGTGCCCTTGGTCTGCTTTGAATGGGCGGCAGGATCCGTGCTTACCACCTTGTCTTTTTCGATGGAGGCATTGTCGACCGTGCGCACGTTACCCACCTTGAAGCCGGCGGCCTCAAGAATGGATTTCGCGTCATCCTGGCTCTTGTTCGACACATCCGGAACGGCGACCGACTGAGGGCCGGTGGAGAACCACACGGAAACCGTGGAGCCCTTGGCGACCTTCTTGCCGCCCGCCGGATTCTGCTTGGTGATGGTGCCCTTCGGCTCGCTTGAATCGGAATCCTCTCGGGCATCGAGCTTCAGACCTTTGGCCGCGAGCTGCTCTTCGACGCGCGCCTCGGAAATATTCGCCGTGGCGGTGAAATCAGGAACTTCCACCATGTCGGCGGTGGAGTCGCTCTTGTTCAGCATGAAGAACACACCCAGAATGACCAGCAGCGCCACCAGACCGCCCACCACGGAGCCGATGATGATCTGCTTCTTCTTACGCGCCTTAGCGGCCTCGGCACGCTGTTCCGCGCGGGTTTTTGTGGATACGCCGTTCTGTGGGTTCGGCACGGCCTCGAACTGGCCCGTAACGGGATTGAACGCCTGCGTCGCGGCGGTTTCACCGGCAGGAGTCATGGCCACGGTGTTCGCGTCCATTTCGGCCTGCTTGCGTGCCTTCATATTGGTCAGATCGGTCAACGGATTGAACGCGGCCGCCATCGGCACGCCGCCGTTCATGAACGTCAGCAAATCGTTCTTGAATTCGGAAGCCGTGGCGTAACGGTTCTGACGATCCTTCGCCATCGCCTTCGCGCAAATCGAATCCCACATCTTCGGCAAGCCGGGAACGACCGAACTTGGGGGAGTGGCGACCTCCGAAACATGCTGGTAGGCGATCGCAACCGCGGAATCGCCGGTAAACGGCGGCCTTCCGGTAAGCATTTCATACAGCACGCAACCTGCGGAATACAGGTCGGAACGCATGTCGACGCTTTCGCCGCGTGCCTGCTCGGGAGACAGGTATTGCGCGGTTCCGACCACACCCTGCGACTGCGTCATCGTGGCGGCGGAATCGTCGAGCGCGCGGGCGATGCCGAAGTCCATGACCTTGACCACGCCCTGCTCGGAAATCATGATGTTGCCGGGCTTGATGTCGCGGTGGATGATGCCCATGCGATGCGAATACTCAAGCGCGTTGAGCACGCCCATCATCACCTGTTCGGCGTCGCGCTGGCTCAGAGCGCCATTCACTTTGAGAATGTCGCGCAAGGTCTGGCCCTTGACATATTCCATCACCAGATACGGCAGATGTTCGGTCTGGCCGGTTTCCGTGGCGACGACCTCTTCGCCCGAATCGTAGATGTTCACGATATTCGGATTGTTCATCTGCGCCACGGAATGGGCTTCGCGACGGAAACGCTCAAGGAAGATCTTGTCGTTGGCGAAGTCGGCGCGCATGATCTTGACCGCGACGGTACGCCCAAGGCGCGTATCGAGCGCCACGTGCACTTCGGCCATGCCGCCACGGCCGACCAGTTGGCCGAGCTGGTAACGTCCACCAGCCAAAGAGGTAGGCATGTTGATGTTCATCCCTGTTCCTTCCCATCAGTGCTCAAGGAGATATGAGGTCTGCTGACCACGCGTCGCGGAAGTCTTCCGCCTGTAGGCACCACCATCGTGTCAGCCAATTGTGTCTGCTGGTCGAGCAGACGGCGTTCGATGCGGGACAACGTGCGCGACACCGTCAACGCGTCCTTCGGACGGTCAAGCGGGTCTTTGGACAGCATCGACATGACGAATTCACGCAGCTGCACGTCGACGGAGTCTGGCAGCGGCGGAACCGGATTGTTGACATGTGCTGCGGCGATGTCGACCGGCGTGGCACCCGTGAACGGACGATGCCCGCACAGGCCCTCGTAGGCGACGATGCCAAGCGAATAGATATCGGATTGAGGCGTGGCATGCTGGCCCTGCGCCTGCTCCGGGGAAATGTACTGTGCGGTGCCCACCACCATGCCGTCCTGCGTGATCTGCTCCTGATTGGTGGAGTAGGAGACGCCGAAATCGGTGATTTTCACCTCGCCGGAATCGGACACCATGATGTTCGCAGGCTTCACGTCGCGGTGGATCACGCCATGCGAATGCGCGACGAACAGGCCACGCGCGGTCTGGATGAGAATCGGCAGCAGACGGGTCGGCTCCATCGGGCCGTTCTGCTCGTGGAACAGGTCGGCCAGCGACTTGCTGGGCACGTACTCCATAACGAGGAAGCCGATGCCGTCATGTTCGTAATATTCGAACAACGCAGCGATATTCGGGTGTGCAAGATTGGCGGAATTATGCGCTTCCGCACGCAGGCGAAGCAGCTTGGCCTCCTGCGTGACGCCCAAGTCGCCGCGCAACGCCTTAATGGCCACGGGACGACCCAACTGGATATCATAGCCTTTCCATACTTCGCCCATGCCACCCTGGGCCAGACGGGCATCCAACCTGTAGCGTCGGTGGATGAGCTGTCCTTCAATCAGTTTCACTCTGCCAGCGCCTCCTGCATCATCGCCTTCATAATCGGACCCGCCGCGAACGAGCCATACAAATCCACATTGTGCACCACCACGGCAACAGCGATCTTCGGATCGTCCGCCGGGGCGAAGCCGACCACCCAGCCGTCGATGGACGTATTGCCGTCACCGATCTGCGCGGTGCCGGTTTTCGCAGCCACCTGCACGCCGTCGATGGCCAGATTCGGGTTCTCCTTGGTGACCACCGCCTCCATCATCTGCGTGAGCTTGTTGGCGGTGCCCGAACTGAACGCGCGGCTCATCACCTGCGGCTTGGTCTGCGAAATAACAGACAGGTCGGAGGAACGCACGCGATCCACCAGCGTCGGCTGCATGACCTTGCCCCCGTGCGCCACGGCGGCCGCCACCAGCGCGTTCTGCAGCGGCGTCACCACGGTGTCTCCTTGGCCGATGGACGCCAAAGCGAGCTTGTCGTCGGTCGTGTCGGTCGGGAACTTCGACGCCACGCTCATCCACGGCGTGCCCGTGGAATCGGATCCGTCAACCGTGATCGGACTGTCGAAACCAAGCTTCTTGGCCATGGACGACACCTTGTCATCGCCCAAAGCCACGCCCAGCTGGGCGAACGCGGTGTTCGACGAATACGCCATCGCGTCTTCCAACGTGATCTTGCCGTCCGAACCGTCGGCCTGCGACACCGCGTTCGTCAACTGTGTGACCGTGCCCGGAAGCGTGTAGCTCGATCCGGCCGGAATCTCGGTGTCGGTCTGGTATTCGCCAGTTTCCAGCGCGGCCGCCGCCACCACCGTTTTGAACGTGGATCCCGGAGGATACAGCTGCGAGGTGGCACGGTTGAGCATCGGATTCGACTCGTCTTGCGAAAGCGTGGAATAATTGCCGTTCGCTTCGGACGTGTCGTGGCTCGCCAGCTGGTTCGGGTCGTAGCTTGGCGTGCTTGCCATGGCGAGAATACGACCGGTTTTCACTTCGATGGCCACGGCCGCGCCGTCATTGTTGGCAAGACCGTTGTAGGCGGCCTGCTGGATTTTCGGATCAATGGACGTTTCGATGGTCGCGCCCTTGTTTTCCTGGCCGGTGAACAGCGATTTGAACCGCTGCCATACCAGCTGGTCGGATTGGCCCGACAGCAGCGAGCTACGCGACGCTTCGATACCGTTCCAGCCGCGTTGGCTGATCGAGAAGAAGCCGGTGACCGGCGCGTACAGTTCGCCGGCGGTATAGGAACGCTGGTAGGAGAACGCGTCGTTCGAAGGGTCGGATTTGGCGATGACGGAGCCGTCCGAAGCGAGGATCGCACCGCGCGGAGCGCCATACTCGTGGTAGAGGGCGCGGGTGTTGCGCGGGTCGTTGTTGAGCTGGTTCGCGCGAATCGCCGTGATGATGGTGGTGGACATGCCCAGGATGACGAACAGCGCCACCACGATGGTGAAGAGTTGGCGGAGTGACTTATTCATGCTTGGCTCCCCTCTGACATGCTGTCCGATACGTTCGGAGTGCCCGATGGGGGAGCGGGTGGTACGACTGGCGTGCCTGAAACCGGCGTCTCCGTGGAGATGATTTCAGTGGCCTGCGCGGAGGCCTGCGCGGAGGCCACGCTTCTGCGGGCGCGGCTCTGCTTGCGGGCGCGCAGCGCCTGCATCGCCTCATATTGGAACGTGTCGCTATCGATATCGGATTCGGGTTTGTTCGCCGAGTTGGAAATCACCACTAGGAGTGCTGCCAACATGTAATTCGCTATGAGTGAGGATCCGCCGGCGGCCATGTACGGAAGAGTCAAACCCGTAAGTGGGATGACTAACGTGATACCTCCCACCACGGTGAACACCTGGAAGGCCATGGTGAACACGAGGCCCGATGCGAGAAGCTTGCCGAACCCATCCTTGATTTTCATCGCAGTGATCATCCCGGCGGCGATGATGAGCAGATAGAGCATCAGAATGGCCATCAGACCGGTGAGGCCCAGCTCTTCGCCAAGTGCCGCGTAGATGTAGTCGGAGTTGGCGATCGGAGTGAGCGACGGGTGACCTTGCCCAAGGCCGGTGCCCATCAAGCCGCCTGATGCCAGGCCGAAAATACCCGTGACGAGCTGGTAGGATCCGCCGTACTCCTTGTTGTACTGCGCCGAGTCGAACGGGTGCAGCCAGGCGTCGACGCGCGCGCCGACATGGCTGAAAATATTGGCCGCGGCGAACGCGCCCACGGCGAACGCGATGAAACCAATCACAATCCAACTGGTGCGCCCCGTGGCCACGTACAACATGGACACGAACATGGCGAAGAACATCAACGACGTGCCCAAATCATGCTGCACGACCAGCACGCCCATCGACACGATCCACACCACGATGATAGGCCCAAGATCCTTGATGCGCGGCAGCTGCAGGCCCAGCACCTTCTTGCCACCGACCGCCAGCTGGTCGCGGTGGTCATACAGGTAGGAGGCGAAGAAAAACGCGAGGAACAGCTTCGCGAACTCGCTTGGCTGGAACGATCCCAAACCGGGAATCTTCACCCAAATGCGCGCGCCATACTGTTCGGAACCGATCACCGGAAGCATCGGTGACAGCAGCAACACCAAACCGATCACCATGCTGACGTACGAGAACCGCCTCAGCACACGGTAATCCTTCATGAAGATCACCAGCAGATTCGCCAAAACCAGCGCTATCGACAGCCAAAGCAACTGTTTGAACGCGACGGACGTGTTCAAATCCTGGTCGATGCGGGCGATCATCATGATGCCGGTGCCAGTCAGCACCATCACACAACACATGATCGCCTGGTTGGCATACGGCTGGAAACGCAGCGGCAATCCCCAGGAAGTCAGGAACAATGCGCCGACAAAAGCGAGCATCCACAAATAATTCTGCGGAAAACCGCCGGTGGTGCGTTCGAACATCTGGAAGAACGCGACGCCGCAAATCAGCATGCTGAACAGCAGCAGGCCGAATTGCTTCAGACGGGTTGCCATCATGACTGGTCACCGCCTGACTTGTTTGCCGAAGCGTCGTCCGATTTGTCTGATTTGCCCGACGACTTGTCGGAAGTCGTACCAGAGGATTTGTTGTCGGATTCGCCGTTTGCCTTGTCTTGTTCCTTCTGCGCGGCTTCGTCCTGCTGTTGCTTCAGCTGCTTTTTGATCAGTCGCGTATGCGTTTTCGCCTCGCCGTACGTGTCGAAGGAAATGCCCTGCGCAAGCTGTTCCTGCCAGCTTGGCGGCAGTTCGCTCGTCTTCATATGGGTGTCGGTGACGGCGTGCGACAGCTGGAAGCCGAACAGGCTTGTCGGCACGCCTTGGAAAATCGCCACTTCGCCGTTGTCGTCGCCGATGTAGTACTTGGTTTGGCTCCAACGGTAGGTTGCGAACGCGCCGCCCGCCAGTCCCAGCAGTACCACGATGGTGACGATGATGGCGATCACACGGTTGCGTCGGGTGCGCGTGCGCTTCGTTTTGCGCTGCTCGATATGCTCGTTGCGGATGGCTTTGGCGACTTCCGGATCGTTCGGATCGGCGGAAATGCGGCCGATCGCCGACCTTCTGTACGACGGGGATTTCACCGGTGTCGGGATTGGTGCGGTCGCCGTTCTCCTCGCGTACCGTGGACGGTTGCGCCACGCGCTGTTCCGGAGGATTGTCGTCCTCGTTGGGATTCTTGCCGTTGCGCAGTGCGGCGGCACGGGCGGCCGGCGACTTCTTGCCCTCGCGCAGTGCGGGAGCGGATGCGACCGGCTCGTTGATGATGTCGGCGATCGGCTCAAGGCTTGCGCTGGCCGCGCCGCCAACCAATGGCGTCTGATGCGGCAGATCGAACGCGTCCGCGTCAAGGGCGAGCGTCGCGTCGGCGATGACCGCGGTGACGTTGTCGGTGCTGCCGGCACGAAGCGCCATCGAAACCAGCTGTTGCGCGCACTCCTCCTGATCGGAGCAGGCGGACAGCACCTCCTGCAATGTGGAATCCTCAAGCACGCCGCACAAACCGTCGGAGCAGAGCAGCCAGCGGTCGGCCGGATGTGCCTTGCGTATGGCGATGTCCGGACTCGAATCGATATCGAAATCACCCAGAACGCGCATCACGACGTTGCGCTGCGGATGGTTGCGCGCCTCGGCCTCGCTGATGCGGCCGGTGTCGATCAGATGCTGCACGTAGCTGTGGTCGGACGTCATGCGGATCAGACGGCCGTCATGCAGCAGATATGCGCGGGAATCGCCGATATGCGCCAAAACCCAATATCCGGCCACCAATGCGACCGACGTGACGGTGGTGCCCATGCCCGCGAGACGACGTTCGCGCTTCGCTTTGCCAACGATCGCGTCATGCGCGGCCATAACCGAGGTTTCCATCATGTGGGCGATAATCTGGACATCGCCCTGCACGTTGTCTTGCTCGATATGCGCCAATGAACGGATGGCGATGGTGGAGGCGGTGTCGCCTCCCGCATGGCCTCCCATGCCATCGCAGATGGCGATCAGATGCTCGCCGGCGAACGCGGAATCCTGGTTGTTGGAACGTACGGTACCCACATCGGAAACGACGGTGGAATACATGAACAGCGGTTGTGAAGCGGGAGAAGTCGGCAAACGGGTCACCTCAATTCAAAGGTGGTTGCGCCAATGCGTACGGGAACGCGCGATCCGAGAATCATCGGAGCGTTCAGACGCTGCTGGTTGACCACAGTGCCGTTGGTGGAACCCAGGTCTTCGATGGCCCACTTGCCGGTGGCGGGATCCGTATAGACGCGCGCATGGTGGGACGAGACGAATTCGTCGTCCAGAACCACGGTGTTCGAAGCGGAACGGCCAAGCGTGATGGTGTTGCCGGACAAAGGGACGGAACTGCCGGCAAGGGGGCCATCGATGATGACCAGCAAGGTGGGTTTGGCGCTTGATGTGGCGCTGACGACTGGTGCCGGGACGGCCACGGGCGCGGGCGCTTCGACGGCCTTGCGCGCGCGACGCTCTTTACGGCGATGAGCCCGCGACTTGCGCGGGCTGAGCGTTTCCACATCCCTGTACAGCGAACGCACCGTACAGGCCACGAAGATCCAGAGCAGTACGAGGAAGCCGTACTTGAGGATCGCGAAAGTAAGTTCAGTGAGCATAGAGGCAACTCCCGAGGTTGGGGTTGGTTACTCCTGATCCTGCGAAGAGGCCCAATACAGGATTCGGGTGCGGCCGATGGTGATCGTGTTGCCGTCGAGCAACGTGGCCGCCTCGACATGATGGCCTTCGACATACATGCCGTTGGTGGAGCCCAGATCGCGTGCGATGACGGTGTTGCCGTTGTCGGTGATGTCGATCTGCATGTGGCGGCGGGAGATGCCCGGATCGTCGATCACGATATCGCAGTCGGATCCGCGGCCGATGATGGTCTTGCTTTCCGTGAGCAGATACTGGTGTTCGCCGATTTCCAGCATCGGGCAGTCTTCGGTCTGCGCGTCGGTGGTGACGGGCACGGTATTGCCTTGCACGGATTCGCTCGTCAGCTTGAAATTGCTCTTGGTGAGGTCAAGGTCCTCTTCGAAGATCACCACGACCGGACCGACGAACGCGTAATGCTGGTCCTTCGCGTACTGGGTGAGGTTGTCGGCCAGCTCATTGGCCAACGCTTCCGCGCCCCATTCGACGATGTTGTTGAAATCCGGCGTGCTCAGCTTGAAACGGTACTCATTCGGCGCCACGGTACGGTCTCGCGTGACGGGCATGGCCTCTTTGTCAATCTCACGTTCCAGAGCGCTGGAAAGGTCGACGGGCTGCAGGTCCTTGGACCCGAACTTGGCGAAAACCCCGTTGACGGCGCCTTCCACGCTTTTCTCAAATCGGTCGAGAACACTCATGCTTGTCCCTTTCTATCCTCACCCATCCTACGCGGTAGAGCGCCGAGCGCCAATTCGTAAGTCCTTTAATTGCAAAAATTTCATGCATAAATCCATCCCCAGCATCATTTAGGGGGTATTTATCCGCGAATATGACTACCTTCGCCCCCGATTTCCACGATGCACGAATTCACGGAAGGTGGAATTGGGATGGTGCTAGGTTGGGAGCATGACAGATGCGATTCGACAGTTCCCCCGTAAAAAAGCACGTACCTTGCGATTTTCCTGCGGCGCTCCGCGTTCGGCGCGCGTGATTGCAGACGGCTCCCGCGCGCTGTTCCTGCGTTCCGACGGTCCGGAAGACACCGTCACCTCGCTGTGGATGAGCGTGATCGACGAAGACGGCAACATCGGTGAGATTCCGCTCGCCGATCCGCGCGTATTGCTTGCCGACGCCGACGCGGAAGACGTTCCGGCGGAAGAGAAGGCGCGACGCGAACGTGCGCGCGAAGGCGGATCCGGCATCGTCTCGTATTGCGTCGACGGTGCCGGCAACCGCGTGACCTTCACCATCAACGGGCAGCTTTTCCTCACCGACCTTACGGCGGGGGCGGGCACCAGAAGC
>OGPO01001545.1_pt1 | contig 14353 bp, 17 predicted proteins | sample 1553041 | NCBI WGS metagenome assembly OGPO01 (sample SAMEA2580281, study PRJEB22360) | human gut metagenome | biome: human gut; feature: human-associated habitat; material: faeces | place: Denmark | collected 2008/2010 | reverse complement strand
TCCAGATGCGGGCGTTGTGGATGGTGGTGGGCATGCGCTCCATGGCCAGACCAATGGCCCCTTCTGCAGTGGGAATGGCGTTGAGCAACGTCAGCTCTTCCCGGGCATAATAGTCTATGACCCGCAGGTTCAACGCCTGGGCCTGGTGGAGGAAGCTGGAGGTGAGCAGCCCGCCGCACACCAGTTGCCCCGGCTGCATGTGCTCCAGCACCTGCTCCACCGACAGCCGAAGGGTGCTCAGTGGGGTGTACACCCACCCCTCCGGCTGCTGCGCCGGCAGGGGGAGAATGACGCAGTGGGCCTCCCCGATGCCATCCAGGTCCGGCCCCTCTGCCTCCTCCTCCCCCAGCCCCAAGGTATGTACCCTGTGGCCGTCGTCTCGCAGCAGCCCGGCTAAGATACTCTGCCGCTGATCTCCTCCAATGACCCAGATGTGCGTTCGTTCCATGTTCCTTCCCATGCTCCTCTCCGGGGCCGTTTGCCTTCCGCCACCGCCCTCATCCCAGTGTATTCCGCCCCTTCCGAGTGGTGACTTCTGGAAGAACTACAGAAGGAATGATTGCAATTTGTGTCAAGACAGCTTATAATAGAGGCTACGATTTTAGTTAAAGGGGGCTATCCCTGTGCAACACCAAGTCAACTACACCATGCTCACTGACTTCTATGAGCTGACCATGGGCAACGGCTATTTTCAGACCGGCGTGGCCGATCAGATCTGTTATTTCGATATGTTCTTCCGCAACGTCCCCGACGGCGGCGGCTTCGCCATTGCCGCCGGACTGGAGCAGGTGATCTCCTACATCCGGGACCTCCACTTCGACGAGGAGGACATTGCATACCTGCGCTCCAAGAATACCTTCTCGGAGGAGTTTTTGGAGTATCTCCGCTCCTTCCACTTCACCGGGGACATCTGGGCCGTGCCGGAGGGCACCCCTATCTTCCCCCGGGAGCCCATTCTCACCGTGCGGGCCCCTGCCATTGAGGCCCAGTTCGTGGAGACCTATCTGCTGCTGACCCTGAACCACCAGTCCCTCATCGCCACCAAGTCCAACCGCATCGTCCGGGCCGCCCAGGGCAAGCCCGTGGCGGAATTCGGCTCCCGCCGGGCCCAGGGTGCGGACGGCGCTCTGCTGGGCGCCCGGGCCAGCTACATTGCCGGCTGCTCCGCCACCGCCTGCACCATGGCCGACCAGCATTACGGTTCCCCCGCCACGGGGACCATGGCCCACTCCTGGGTGCAGATGTTCCCCGACGAGTACACCGCCTTCAAGACCTATTGCCAGCTCTATCCCCACTCGGCCACCCTGCTGGTGGACACCTACAACGTGCTCAAGTCCGGCGTGCCCAACGCCATCAAGGCGTTCAAGGATATTTTGCTCCCTCAGGGCATTACCAACTGCGCCATCCGGCTGGACAGCGGCGACCTCACCTATCTGTCCCGCAAGGCCCGCAAGATGCTGGATGCAGCGGGGCTTACCGAGTGCAAGATCGTGGCCTCCAACTCCCTGGACGAGTACATCATCCGGGATCTGCTGCTTCAGGGGGCCAAGATCGACTCCTTCGGCGTGGGTGAGCGGCTCATCACCTCCAAGAGCGAGCCGGTGTTCGGCGGCGTGTACAAGCTGGCGGCCATTGAGGGCAAGGACGGCACCATCGTGCCCAAAATCAAAATCAGCGAGAACCCCGCCAAGATGACCATTCCCCACTTTAAGAAGGTGTACCGCCTGTACGAGATCGAGACGGGGAAGGCCCTGGCCGACTATATCTGCCTCCACGACGAGCACCCCGACTTCACCCAGCCCCTGGAGCTCTTCGACCCCGAGGCAGTTTGGAAGCGCAAGACCATCACCAACTACACCGCCCGTCCCCTGCTGGTGCCCATCTTCCAGGGCGGCCAGCTGGTGTACCAGGCCCCCACCATCCAGGAGACCCGTGTGTACTGCGCCCGGGAGGTGGACAGCCTGTGGGACGAGGTCAAGCGGTTTGAGAATCCCCACAACTACTATGTGGACCTGTCCCAGAAGCTGTGGGACGTGCGGGCTCAGCTGCTGTCCCACAACTCCTGAGGTGCGCCATGCGAGGAATTGTATACGCCATGCACAAGGAGGTGGCCGGGGCTCTGCGCCCCTCTGGAGATGTGCAGACCATCGCCGGTATGGACTTCTACCCTCTGGACCCGGACACCGTGGTGTGCATCTGCGGGGTGGGTAAGGTCAACGCCGCCATGGGCACCCAGGCCCTCATCGACCGCTTTGGAATAGATGAGGTGTGGAACGCCGGGGTAGCCGGGTGCTTCCACGACTTCCCCGTGGGCACCCTGGTGGTGGCTCGCCACTGCGTCCAGCACGACATGGACATCTCCGCTGTGGGCGCCCCGTTGGGTCTCATCCCCGCCCTGAACCTCATTGAACTGCCCTGCCAGAATGTGGAGGTCCATGTGGATCGGCTCACCCAGGCAGGCTTTGAATCCCGCACTGGGGTTGTGGCCACGGGCGACTGGTTTGGCCGGGACTACGAACGGGCGGCCATGCTGCGGGACCACTTCTCCGCCACTGTGTGTGATATGGAGGCGGGTGCGGTGGCCCAGGTGTGCCTGCGCAACCAGGTGCCCTTCCACTGTGTGAAAATCGTCTCCGACCACCTGTTTCACCCCGCTCAGGGGGAGGAATACGCCCAAAACGTGCCCCAGGTGGTGGACAAGCTCAACCAGGCCCTGGCGGCCTTACTGTGGAGGTCTTAATATGGAAAAAATCGCAAGCTTTCAGGTGGACCACACCACCCTGCGCCCCGGCATGTATCTCTCCCGCCGGGACGGGAACGTGGTGACCTTCGATCTGCGCTTTAAGGTGCCCAACACCGGGGACCTGCTCACCAATGCCGAGATGCACTCGGTGGAGCACATCATCGCCACCCTGCTGCGCAACTCCCCCCAAAAGGATGGGGTCATCTACTTCGGCCCCATGGGGTGCCAGACCGGCTTTTATGTGCTGCTGGACAACGAGCAGCTGACCATGGAGGACTGCATCGCCCTGGTCCAGTCCGTCTTTGAGGCGGGGGCCAACTATACCGGGGAGATGCCGGGCAAGTCGGCGGTGGAGTGCGGCAACTACATCAACCTGGATGTGGAGCTGGCCCGCACCCAGTGCCGCTACTACGCCGATCTCATCCGGGACTGGACCGTGGAACGGCTGGCCTATTAAATACACATACAAAAAGCCGATGTGGACGAAAAACGTCTACATCGGCTTTTTTCAGCACTTATTCACTCTTCACTTTTCCTTCTTCCCTCGCTGCGCCCCTCCGGGGCACAGCTCATCCCGCCCGTTTGTCCCGCTCCAGGGCGATGCGGTCGGCGATCATGGCGATAAACTCGCTGTTGGTGGGCTTGCCCTTGGTGTTGGACACAGTGTAGCCGAAGTACCACTGCAACACCTCCAGGTCTCCCCGGTCCCAGGCCACCTCGATGGCGTGGCGGATGGCCCGCTCCACCCGGCTGGCGGTGGTACCAAACCGCTTGGCCACCTCGGGATAGAGCACCTTGGTCACGGCGTTGATCATCCCCATATCCTCCACCGCCATGGCAATGGCCACCCGGAGATACTGGTAGCCCTTGATGTGGGCGGGCACCCCAATCTCATGGATGATGGAGGTGATCTTCCGTTCTAAATCCCACTCTTCCTCCTCCTGGTGGGTCTGGCGCTCCTGGGTCTGATCGCACAGCTGGGCCATGCGCTCCACCACCGCAGACAGACGGCAGGGCTTGAGCATACAGTAGTCCGCCCCCCGCTCCTTCACCTGCTGGGCCAGGGCGGAATGGGAAAAGGCGGAGAGCACTACAACCCTGGGCCGATTGGGCCCCAGCTGCTCCAGTACCTCCAACCCGTCCATCCCGGTGAGCATCAAGTCCATGATAATCCCCTGGGGCTGATGCTTGGCCACCAGGTCCAACAGGGCTTCCCCGTCCCCGGTCTGGGCCACGACCTCCATATCCTCACGGTCCCCCAGGGCGTCCGCCAACATCCCGCGGTACTCCTCTGAGGCATCCGCAATGATGATCTTCTTCACATCGCTCATCTGTGTGACAATCCTTTCTCAAGTGGAGTCAGTCTGGTTTTACCATCTTTTTCCTGTACCTCTAAAATACCACAGAATGCCCGATCTGGCAAGCCATAGTTTCCACTTTCGTTCGACAGGATTGTCAAATTTTGTAATCTCTCAACTGTTGTTTTTCCTACAGGATGATTGAAGTTTCGTTATTTGTTCTTGTTATTGTAGTAAAAGAGCATGGAGCGGTACAACATGACCCCCACCACCAGGGGAAAGACGATCCCCAGCACCACTCCGTCCAGGGTGGCCAGGAAGGGCAGCCCGCCGTTGCGTGCCACCATCATTACCGACACCAAAATCATAACCAGGGGAATCCAGGCAAAGTGCAGCAGCTTCATGGCCCGCTTCTTCCCGGCGGGCAGATCCGGCTCCAAGGCCTCCGGGTGCTTGGCGGTGCAGCGCACCGTGGCAACGGGCGCCCGGCCCATCTGGGTGTACAGCCGCTCTGCGGTGTACTCCACTCCATCCAACGTAAATTCCGGGTACATCCCCTCTTTGGTGATGGTGATGTCCACCTCGTTCTCCCGGGCGAAGTCCAACAGCGCCTGGGTAAACTCCCGGGCGTTGGTCACGGCCCCCTCGGGGATATAGGTAAAGGTGGCCTTCTGGAGAAACTTGCACATCTTTTTATAGTCCTCTCTCCACTGGGTAAACAGGTTCTTCCGGTTCTCCTCCCGGTCCATCTCCCGCAGAATGGCGTCCACCTCTGCGTCCCCTCTCAGTCCTTGGAGGGATTTACAAAACCGGATGGCGGTCTGTACCTCCTGCACCCGCTCCCGCAGCTGCCGCTCCTGGGCCGTGGCGGCGTCCTCCAGGGACGTCTTCCCGTCCAATACCTTTTGAATCTCCTCCAGGGGCATATCCACCATGCGCAGGGCTCGGATGAGCTTGAGCCGCTCGATATCCTGGGACGAGTAGTCCCGGTAGTCGTTGTCCTGATTTCGGGCGGGGTGCAGCATTCCCTTCTGCTCATAAAATCGGATGTTGCGCTTGGAAATTCCCGTCAGTTTCTCTGCCTCTTTGATATTCATATCATGTGCCTCCTCTCTGGCTCTGGTGTCAAAATACACCTTTCACCTGGTGGAAGGTCAAGGGTTTTTGCAAAAAAGATTTCCTTTCACCCACAGAAACAACCAGCCAAGAGGCGGACACATCCCGCCTCTTGGCTGCTCTCATTGGTTCTCTTGGGTTTCCTCGGCCTGTCGCTTTCTGTAATTCTCCACCAAGGCCGAACGGAAAATAAAGGCGCCCACAATCAGGGGCAGCATGACGGCCGCCGCAATGCTGCCATCGGCCACCACCACCGCCACCTCCGTGGCGATCATGCCCAGCAGCACCCAGCCCAGCCGATAGCGCCGGAAGGTGCTCACATGCTCCCGACGGTTGCGGGGGCTCTGACGTTCTTTTTCTTGTTCCATCATCCAAGTTCCTCCTCATCTCATCACAAAGGAATGCGCTCATTGCGGTAGACGGTAATGAGCTGGTTGTCGCTGGAGAACATGTACACATAGCCGTGGTAGATCAGCACCACGCCGTCCCCGTGCTGCTCCTGAATCTCCTGCACCAGCCGGGCAGAGGTGCGTTTGAGCTGCCGGGCGCTTTTGCCGAAGCAGTAGGCCTTCATGGCCAGGTCCTGGAGGCTCTCCAACGTCTTTCCCTGCATCCGCTCCAGCATGCGCTCCTTGGCATGGACTGTCACCCCCACCGGATAGCGCTGGGGGCTGAGAAAGCCCTCGGAGCTGTACAAGGAGTCTGCATAATCGGCCACATCGTAGAGGCGATTATACCGCCCCTGGAGGTCCTTGCCATGGATATTATATCCCCGGCGGTCGTAGCCCTCCCGATCATTGCCCTGCTTATCATAACCAAATCGGTCATAGCCCCGGGTGTCATACCCCAGGCGGTCATAGCCTTCCCGGTCGTAACCTCGGGGGTCATACCCCTCTTCATCGTACTGCTTCTCCCGCCAGGCGGGCTTTCCGCTGGGAGGACCCGAGCGTCTGTTCCGGTGGGACGGGAGAACCGCCCACACAATCACCGCCACACCCGAGAGCACCAGCACTACAACCAGCCCGATCAGCAATTTCCAAGTGTCCAAGGTCTGCACCTGCCTCATCTGTATTAGACTTATTCTACCATAAAGTCTCCAAAAAAGACAGAGGGGAAAAATAGGGCGGAAGCGCTCCAGCTTCCGCCCTGTTTTACCAGTACCATAATCCTAAGATAAAGACCGCCAGTGCCAACACAGGCAGGAGCGTCCAGGAGATGTATCGGCTGGCCATCTCCCACCCGGAGGGCTCCGCATCCTCCACATTTCTGACTTCAAAGAGAAGGTGGAAGCGGAACAGCTCGTCGGCATACAGGATGGTGAGGGCCGTGGCCACACAGATGACCACGCCTAACACCCAACCCCACCAGCTTCCCGGATGGGTCAGCTCCGGGCCGTACATCACCTCCAGGATGGTGTAGGCCGAGGGCTCCATCATACCTGTAAGATTCCCGTATTGATCGAAGGATATCTCCATGGAGCTGTCCCGATGCATCTGGCTGCCATCCTGGCGGTACACACGGAAGGTCTCACCCTCCCCGGATACACCGCCGTAAAAGAAGGTCTCCCCTCTCCGCTGCAACTGGATGCCCCGCACGCCCTCCGGCAAATCCACCAGGTTCGGGTCTTCCTGGACGGTATAGGGGCCGTAGGTCTTCTCCCCGTAGTAAAACTCCACGGTTTGGTCCGGGGACACGGTGAAGCGAGCTGTTTCTCCATACACCTTTCCCTGGTATACCGTGTTCTCGCCCTCCTGGGTGCGCAGCAACAGGCCATCCCGGTAGGAAAAGGCCTGGCGGGAGGTGAGGATAGGATAGAGCACGGTGAACACCAGCACCATAGCCGCCATCAAAATCAAAACACCCTTTTGATACCCATTCAACTCTCTCAGACGCTGCATATTCACACCTACCTTTCCCGTTTTCTCTCTCCTGACATTGTACCACACCTGTGCTTGGGGTGCCATATAGAGGGTGTAAAATTGTCTCTAGCCTTCTCTTTTCAAGTACAGCACGCCGGAGCAGCAGGTAACCGGTTCAAATTCCAGCTGTGGGAACGCCTCGTTTAGCTCCTCAAAGACAAAATAGATTTCGTCCTCATCCCACTTCTCTGCCATCCGGCGGCGGCAGGCCTCCAACTCCTCCCGGGTGCGAAAGGCCACATCTCCCACGTAAATGCAGCCATTGGGGGCCAGCAGCCCCAGCAGGTCCCGGAAAAAGCGGACCTTTTGCGTATCGGACAGGTGGTGCAGAGAATAGGTGGCAAGGATGGCATCGTATTGCCGCCCCATCAGCTCGTTTGCCAGCCCCAGGGTAAAGTCCCCCTGATATAGGTGGGCCTCCGGCATTTTCTCCTGGGCCAGGTCGATCATCCGCTGGGAAAAGTCCTGCCCATAGATGGTGCAGCCCTGCTCATAGAGCTTGGTGGTCAGAGTCCCTGTACCGAAGCCAATATCCAGCACCTGTCGGCCGGGGTTGGTCAACACGTGATTGTAAATGGTATTTAAAATCTGCCCATAGCCCGCAAAGGGGTATTCGTCGTTTTCTTCTGATACAGCCACGCTCTTGTCGTAGCCGTCTGCCCAAAGGTCAAATTCCAGGTTATTTAACATATATTTTAGTTCCTTTCTCCGCTCAAATCAGCATCAGCACGCCTACGACCAACAACATTATCACCAGCACCCCGGCCAACATCCATTGTTTCTCCCGAACGGCCTCACAGATGTCCCGCAAATACCGCAACCCCAGCAGCCCCACGCTGAGAAAGACAAACAGCAATCCCAAGGGGGCACCGATGCGAAACACCAAGCTGGGATATGCCGCTCCAGACAGCATGACCCCAAACAAGAGGACAAGGATTCCACTGGCAACGGTCAGTTTGGACAGCCTATCTTTCATCGTGGAACACTCCCTTCCATTTATGCAATATTTTGTCTGTTTCCATTCAAACAACACGAATAAGTGCCTATATTGTACTATGCTTTTCCTCCCTCGTCACGAACTTTTTCCAGAATGTCCGGGCTATGGCAAAAGCAGGATGGCCTACACCATCCTGCTTTTGTATCTCCATGTTATTCGTCCTTCCCGTCCTCATCGGTCTGAGGCGGCATGTACTCCAAAATATCCCCCGGCTGACAGTGCAGCGCCTCGCAGATGGCCTCCAAGGTGGAAAAGCGGATGGCGCTGACCTTCCCCGTCTTGATTTTCGACAGGTTTACATTGGCGATGCCAACCTTTTCCGCCAGGGCATTGAGCGACATTTTCCGGTCTGCCATCACCCGGTCCAATCGTAATACAATGGGCATAAGCTTCTCCTCACTCCACGTCACAGCGTCTCATCGGACAGCTGCTGCAGGGTTTCCCCGTAGATAAAAATGCGCCGAAACAGACGAATCAACAAAAACCACACCACAAACTGAAGATCCGGTATCGTCCTTAGAAAGTGGGATTCCACCACTCCCGCCGGGAATGTGGGCATCATATTGATCATGTTGTCATAAACAAAGCTAAATGCGATCCCATAAAGTAATCCCGCTATCCCAAAAATTAGAACTACATAGGACAATTTGTTCAAACCGTCGCTCACCGCTGTGTTAAATGGTTTTCCCTGTGTCATAGGTTCTAAAATGTTCTGGACGATGCGGATGCCGTATCCATACTGTACACTAAACAGAATGACCCCCACCAACGAGAGCCACAACATGCCTCTCAACTGTGCACCAGTATACTCCTGGTCCACGTTCAGGGTATAATCTCCAATCATCATGAAAGGCATTTTAACCACTGCTTCATCGTCTATGAAGGCCACATTACACATCACAACGACTGCAAGCACAATGCTCACGACCACAATGACCCAAAACAGAATTCCAAGAATCTTGTGCACCAGCTTGGTGGATTTCATAATCTTCTCCATATAGCTTCCTCCTTATTTTGTGGGTTTCTCTACTTGCATTATACGAGGAGCATATATCTTTGTCAATATATTTTTAACGATAAACATTAAATTTTATATGTATTATATAAGAAGGGCGAAGGCGCCCGAATCGCGTCTTCGCCCTGTTCCTGTTATCCTGCCGCCTGGAGCATGTCTCCAATATAGATGCCATAGCCAGAGGTGGGGTCGTCCACCATGACATGGGTGACAGCCCCAATGATCTTGCCGTTTTGGAGAATGGGAGAGCCGCTCATGCCCTGGACGATGCCTCCGGTTTTGTCCAGCAACCGGGGGTCAGTGACGTGGATGAGATAGTCCCGGCCCCCGTCCTGGCTGTCCGGGTAGACCTTGAGAATCTCGATCTCGTACTCCTCCACCTGGTTGCCGGAGATGTTGCTGAGGATGGTGGCCTTCCCCGCCTTCACCTCGTCCCGGCTGGCCACCGCCTGGCCGGAAAACCAGCTGGTGTCGGTCATGGTACCGTAAATGCCACAGGAGGTGTTGTCGTCCAGCTCACCCAGGGTCACGTCCGCCTCAAAGATGCCCCGCAGCTGTCCCGGGGTTCCACACTGGCCCTTGTCCACCCCGGAGACCGTGGCGGGCAAAATGCTGCCGCTCTCCAGGGGCATGAGCAGAGCCGTGTCCACGTCGTTGATGCCGTGGCCCAGGGCCCCGAAGGTCCCGGTCTGGGGACAGTAGAAGGTGACGGTACCAATGCCCGCCATGGAGTCCCGAATCCAGGCCCCCAGCTTATACTCTCCGTCGGCAGAGCACAGCACTGCCTGGGCGGTCAGCTGCACCTGCTCCTCATTGCGGATGGCCCGGATGCTCATGGTCTCCCCCTCCAGCTCCTGCAAGAGGGCGGACACCTCCTCAATGGTATCCACCTCGGTGGAGTTGATATGGGTGATGATGTCCCCCTCCCGCAGACCGCAGTCCTTGGCCGGGTTCACCGCCCCGTTCTGGGTGGAAATTTCCGAAGTTCCCACCACCACAACGCCATCGGAGAAGAGCTTGATACCCACGGCACGCCCCACTGGGACCACTTTCAAGGTGTCGGCTCTGGCGCTGCCCAGGACTGGCCACAGGGCCAGAGCTACCACCAACACCACCAGGACGACCCGCAGCACCGCCTGGGTCATCCCCACCCATGGTTTGATCTCTTCGTTCAATGATCCTCACCGCCTCTTCGTTCACAATTTGGGCGTTCGCCCAATCCTTAATGTGCCTGAGACGGCGTGGTTTCTTCCGTGGAAAAGGGAGGGCCTTTTGGAAAAGCCCAAAATGGAGCGAAAAAACTTTTGTGTTTCACCACGGTTTCATTCATAGTTTGCCCCACTGCGGGCATAACTTGTAGTAAGAAACGAGGTGAGAGCTGTGAAAATTTTTCAAAAAAAGACGATTTTTACCCTGATTGCCGCCCTGATCTTGGGGGTAGGTCTTCATTTTCTCTTCTCCTGGCTGCCCAGCCCCATCACCGCTCTGGTCTCTCCGGTGCAGGAGAGCCTGTGGGAACATCTGAAAATCCTCCTCATTCCCCTGCTGCTGTCCGGGCTGTATCTCACCCATGGCCGAGGTCTGGACGGTCTAGCCCCCTGGCTGTTGACCCTGCCCATCATCGGCGGGGCCATGCTGCTGCTGAGCTACCTCTACCACGTCCCCTTCCAGGGCGAAGGGATGGCCTTTGACCTCATTTTGTACGTGGTACTCATGGTGGCAGGGTTTGTGCTGGCCCAGGTATTGGCCCCGCTCACCCAGCGCCCCTTTCTCCCCACCCTCTGCTTGATGGCGGCTCTGGCGGTGGGTTGGATGATGATCTGGTTCACCTTCTTCCCCCCGGATATGGTAGTATTCCTGGACCTAAGCAAACATACTCCCACCTTTTATATCCTGCCCAAGTAAAAAAATCTGCACCGGGCTTCCGGTGCAGATTTTTTTAGTCGAGGCTGTTGAGATACTCCTCTACGTAGAAGGGGTCCAGGCCGCTGTCCTTACGGAGGTACAGGGGGTGGTGGGGGTGGCCCTTCTTGGAGCGCTTGCCGGCGGTGTACCAGGCCGCCCCGTGGGTCTGGCCGATGGCGATCATGTCCCGGACACAGGCAGGCAGATAGTCCCGCTTTTCGATGATGGTGCCCCAGGCCGCCCAGATGCCGGGCTGGGTATCCTCGTAGAGGGACAAAACATAGTCAAAGGCCTTCATGTTCTCCTGGTGGAGCGTCTCATTGCAGTGCTTTTCCATGTGATCCGGGTCGGTAGCCCGCTGGGGGTAGACGTTGAACATGACAAAGCTGTCAAAGCCATTGTGGAGGGCCACCCGCTCCACCGACTTCAAGGTGTTGTCCAGATCGTCGGGGGCAGCGGTGGACGGGTTGATGCCCACACAGATGAGGGGTCGCTTGCCCCGGGTGGCCAAAATGTATCGGTACTCGCAGTAAAAGGGGGGCACGTACAGCCACCGATTGACGTCATAGTCCTCTTTGGGAGTGAGCGCCTGGTCCAGCGCCTCTTGGAAGGGCAACAGCTCAAGCAAGCTGGTTTCGCCGATGGGAATGTGCATGGAGGGTCCTCCTTGATGTTTTTTCCCATCATACCACGGGGACGGGGAAATGGAAAGCGTCCCCGCCTTGCTTTTTTTCTCCTGGTCGTTTATCATACTGATATCGACTTTGGAGAGGAGGGCTGATTATGCCAAAGCAGCGCCATCACTGGGTGGGCATGCGCATGGTAAAGACCGTCATTGCCGTATTTATCTGCGGTATCTTCGGCTATGTGCGGGGCGAGCCCGCCTTTTATTCTATGATTGCCGCGGTCATCTGCATGCAGAACTCCACCGACAAGACCATCACCTCCTCGGTAAACCGAGCCATCGGCACACTGGTGGGCGGCCTGTACGGTATCATCATCCTCTGCGGCCTGGAATTCTTCCACGCCGAGAATCTGGATTTGCTGCGCTATACCCTGGTGTCCCTCACCATCATCCCCCTCATTCGCACCGCCCTGTTGCTCAAGCGGCCCTCCAGCGCCTCTCTGTCCTGCGTGGTGTTTCTGTGCGTCACCGTCAACCACAACACGGACAGCTCCCCCGCCCTCTTCGCCCTCCAGCGTATGGTGGACACCTTGGCGGGCGTGGCGGTGACCTGTGTCATCGACCTGCTGTTGCCCTACCACCCAAAGCCGGAAGAGGTCCCCGCCCCTGCCGAGCCCCCTTCCACCACCGACACCACACCCAAGGAGCCCAAATCATGACATATACTCAGGTCCTTCCCGCCCGTTTTCTCTCCCGCCCCAACCGCTTTGTGGCCCAGGTAGAAGTGGACGGACACACGGAAACGGTCCATGTAAAAAACACCGGGCGGTGCCGGGAACTGCTCATTCCAGGCCGCACCGTCTACCTCACCCCAGGGGACAACCCCAAGCGTAAGACCCCCTATGACCTCATCGCCGTGGACAAGGACGGCCTGCTGGTGAACATGGATGCCCAGGCCCCCAACCAGGTCTTTGCGGAGTGGGCCAGGGCGGGAGACTTCGTCCCCGGCCTCACCCTGCTGCGCCCGGAGACCACCTGGGGCAATTCCCGCTTTGACTTCTACTGGGAAGCAGGGGACCGCCGAGGCTTTGTGGAGGTGAAGGGATGCACCCTGGAGGAGGATGGCCACTGCCGCTTCCCCGACGCCCCCACCACCCGAGGCATGCGCCACCTGCAAGAGCTGGAAGCCAGCCTGCAAGAGGGCTATGAGGCCGCCGTGTGCTTTGTCATTCAGATGGCGGGCATGAAAGATTTCGCCCCCAACGATGCCACCCACCCGGAGTTTGGTGCTGCCCTGCGCCAGGCCTCAGCGGCGGGGGTGCAGGTGCTGGCTCTGGAGTGTACCGTCACCCCGGACACCCTAACCATGGATACGCCTGTCCCAGTTGTATTGTAAAAATGCAAGTTCGCTTTTATCAACTTGCAAAAATATCCATGCGACTGGAAGCTTTTTTGGTTTAAGTTGCCAAATTTGCCATTGGCCCATTGACATGCTGCAAATAGGGGCGTATACTGCGCCCATAAACAGCAAAGGCGCTGCGGAAACAAACCCGCAGCGCCTTGTGCTTTTTTCGCAAGGGGGCGAACGCCGGGAGGGCGTTTGTCCCCTTGTCATTTTGTTGAGGGAGGAATCACTATGACGTATTCAGCAGTCAACACCATTTGGGTCCTGGTGGGCGCAGCCCTGGTCTTCTTCATGCAGGCGGGGTTTGCCATGTGCGAGGCGGGGTTCACCCGGGCCAAGAACACCGGCAACATCCTGATGAAAAAACCTCATGGACTTCTGCATCGGCACCCCGGTCTTCTGGCTGGTGGGCTTCGGGCTCATGTTTGGCGGTTCGGGGGCCATCATCGGCGGGTTTGACCCCCTGGTACAGGGGGACTACTCCTCCATCTTGCCCAGTGGGGTCCCGCTGGCCGCCTTTTTGATCTTCCAGACGGTGTTCTGTGCCACCGCTGCCACCATCGTGTCGGGGGCCATGGCAGAGCGCACCAAGTTCGTCTCCTACTGCATCTACTCCCTGATGATCTCTCTGGTCATCTACCCCATCTCCGGCCACTGGATCTGGGGCGGCGGCTGGCTGAGTCAGCTGGGCTTCCACGACTTTGCAGGCTCCACCGCAGTCCACATGGTGGGCGGCACCGCCGCCCTGGTGGGGGCCAAGATCCTGGGCCCCCGCATTGGCAAGTATGACGAAAAGGGCAAGTCCCGGGCCATTCTGGGCCACAACCTGTCCATTGCCGCCCTGGGCGTGTTTATCCTGTGGTTCTGCTGGTTCGGCTTCAACGGCGGTTCTTCTCTGAGCCTTGCCACCGACGAGGCCATGACCATGACCGGTCTGGTCTGCTTCAATACCAACCTTGCTGCAGCCGTTGCCACCTGTGTGACCATGATTTTTACATGGCTGCGCTACGGCAAGCCCGATGTCTCCATGACCCTGAACGGTTCTCTGGCCGGTCTGGTGGCGATCACCGCAGGCTGCGATACCGTTTCTCCCTTCGGCGCATTCTTCATCGGCTTTGTGGCCGGCTTGCTCGTTGTTCTGAGCGTTGAGTTCTTCGATAACATCGCCAAGGTGGATGACCCTGTTGGTGCAGTTTCCGTCCACTTTGCAAACGGCGTGTGGGGCACCATTGCGGTGGGCCTGTTCTCCACCGGTGCCAACACTGAGCACGCAGGTCTCTTCTACGGCGGCGGCTTCAAACAGCCCGGGCACCACCTGCCCTGCTTGTCG
>OGPO01001538.1_pt1 | contig 14388 bp, 7 predicted proteins | sample 1553041 | NCBI WGS metagenome assembly OGPO01 (sample SAMEA2580281, study PRJEB22360) | human gut metagenome | biome: human gut; feature: human-associated habitat; material: faeces | place: Denmark | collected 2008/2010 | reverse complement strand
CCGAGCAGGCGGTTCGGCGCTACCAAAGCCGCATTTCCGGTCCCATGCTGGACCGCATTGATATCTGTGTGGACGTGCCCGCCCTGGAATACCATGAGTTGGCGGGACAGTCCACCCCCGCCGAATCCTCGGCGGACATCCGGGCCCGAGTCAATGCCGCCCGCGCCATCCAGCACGCCCGCTTCGGCCCCCACGGCCCCACCTGCAACGCCCATATGGGCCCCCAGGAGCTCAAAGCATACTGCCAGCTGGACGACGCCTGCCAGGCCATGATTCAAAGCGCCTATGAAAAGCTGGGCCTCACCGCCCGCAGTTATGACCGCATCCTCCGGGTGGCCCGCACCGTGGCAGACCTGGACCAGTCCCAGCACATCCAGCCCCACCACCTGGCGGAGGCCCTCCAGTATCGGCCCCCGGAACACTTACAGGTGTGAGCGATCCACCATTTCCGCCCCCCATGCGTGGCGATACATACAGGAAAGGAAGATCCATAATGGTACACAAGAAGGCACGTTCCTCCAAAAAGAAAACCACTGCCAAGAAAGTGGTCAAGAAAGCCCCCACCCCGGCCCGTACCGTTGCCCCGGTGGCAGAGCCTGTGACCGCCGTGCAGCAGCCGGAGCCCGCTGTGGTGGAAACTCCCACCGCTGCCAAGCCCGCCGCACCCAAGACCCGAACCAGCACCCGCAAGACCACCAATACCCGGAAGAAGCCCGCCTCTGCCGCCAAGAAGCCCGCTCCTGTCGCTGAGGAGCCCACCCCTGTGGTGGAGGAGCCCACCCCTGTGGTGGAGGAGACCGCTCCCGTGGTGGAAGAGACCGCCCCCGTCGTGAAGGAGGTTGCTCCCATGGTGGAAGAGACCGCCCCTGTCGTGGAGAAGGTCGCTCCCGTGGTGGAAGAAACTGCCCCTGTCGTGGAGGAGGTCGCTCCCGTGGTGGAAGAGACCGCCCCTGTGGTGGAAGAGGCCACTCCCGTGGTGGAAGAGGCTGCCCCCGTGGTGGAAGAGGCTGCCCCCGTGGAGGAGGAACCCGCTCCTGCGGAAGAAGAACCCGCCCCTGTTGAAGAGGAAACCGCTCCCAGTGTTGAAGAAGATGTATCACCTGTTGTGGAGGAGGTCAAACCTATGTATGAGATGTCCAACCTGCCCCGGAGAAGCATTGCCTTCATCGGCTCGGAATGTCACCCCTTTGTCAAGACTGGCGGTCTGGGCGACGTGATGTACGCCCTGCCCCGTCAGCTGGTAAAGCTCAACTGTGACGTGCGGGTGATTCTGCCCCGCTACGCCTGCATCCCCCAGAAGTTCCAGGAGAAAATGGAGTACCGGGGCGAGTTCTACATGGACCTAGGCAACACCGGGCGCAACTACTATGTGGGAATTATGGAGTATGTCTGTGACGGCGTGGTGTACGACTTCATCGACAACCAGGAGTTCTTCTCCTCCGGCAATCCCTACACCAACCTGGTGGACGACATCCCCAAGTACTGCTTCTTCAGCAAGGCCGCTCTGGCTGCTCTGAACTACTTAAATTGGATTCCCGACATTGTCCATTGCCACGACTGGCAGGCAGCTCTGGTGCCGGTGTATCTGCGCACCCTGTTCAAGGACTCCCCCGTGGGCCACGCCCGGTCCATCCTCACCATCCACAACCTGCGCTTCCAGGGTATTTACAACATCCCCACCATCCGCTACTGGTCCGGCCTGCCCAATGAGGTGTTCCAGATGGGCGCTTTGAAGGACGGCTATCAGGATGCCAACATGCTCAAGGGCGGCATCGCCTACGCCGACCGGGTCACCACCGTCTCTGGCACCTACGCCGGGGAGATTCAGACCGCCGAGTACGGCGAGCACCTGGAGGGCCACCTGCGCTACCACAGCGGTAAGCTGCGTGGCATCGTCAACGGCATTGACTACGACATGTGGAACCCCGCCACCGACCCCGCTCTGGCAGAGCACTACGACCTGGGCAACGTGCTGGAGCACAAGATGGCCAACAAGCTGGCCCTGCAAAAGGAGCTGGGCCTGGAGCAGGACGAGGGCAAGTTCGTCATCGGCCTCATCTCCCGCCTGACCAACCAGAAGGGTCTGGACCTGGTCAGCTCCATCATCCCCATGGTGCTGGACGGCAACACCCAGGTGGTGGTGCTGGGTACCGGCGACCGGGAGTACGAGGACACCTTCCGCTACTATGAGAGCGCCCACCGTGGCACCTTCTGCGCCTGCATCCAGTACGACGAGGCCCGGGCCCACCGCATCTATGCCGGCGCTGACGCCCTGCTGGTGCCCTCCCGCTTTGAGCCCTGCGGCCTGACCCAGCTCAACGCCATGCACTACGGCACCCTGCCCATCGTCCGGGAGACCGGCGGCCTGAAGGACACCGTGGAGCCCTACAACACCTTCACCGGAGACGGCAACGGCTTCACCTTCGACCGCTACGACGCCGGGCTGCTGCTGGACGCCATCAACCGAGCCAAGACCCTCTATTTCACCAACCGCTATCACTGGGACGAGGTGGTCCAGCGGGACATGGCTAAGGACGTGTCCTGGGAGAATTCCGCCCGTCAGTACAAGAATCTGTATCTGGAGCTGACCCAGTGGTAAAAGGCCAACTGGCCCCCAATCCCCCCAAAACACGGTGTCATATCCCCGCCGCAACTGGCAGTTGACAGATTTCCAGCCCTGTTTGGTGGCCTGCAACCGTGGGAGGTGCTACCATGAGACCATCAAAAGCGACGGGAGGCACACCTATGATTTTAGGAGATAAGATCACAAATCTGAGAAAAAAGGCCGGGTGGTCCCAAGAGGAGCTGGCCCACCAGCTGGGGGTATCCCGGCAGGCGGTGTCCAAGTGGGAGAGCGGCAGCTCCATCCCCGACCTGGACAAAATCCTCCGGCTCAGCCAGCTGTTTGACGTGAGCACGGACTACCTGCTCCTCGATGAGATGGAGCCGGAGCTGCCCCAGGCAGAGCCGGAACCTGCCCCCATCCTGGATGGGCCCCAAGTCCCGGTCCACCACATCACCCTGGAGCAGGCCAACACCTACCTGGACACGGTGCGAGGGGTCGCCAGTAAAATTGCACTGGGCGCGTTCCTGTGCATTCTCTCCCCCACCGCCCTCATATATCTGGGTGGCCTGTCCAGCGAAGAGGGCCGCTTCACCCTGTCCGAGCCTCTGGCAGGCGGGGTGGGCATCCTGGTGATGCTGGCCCTGGTATCCGCCGCGGTGGCCCTGTTTCTCTTTTTTGGCAGCCGCCTGACCCCCTACGAGCACCTGGACAACCAGCCTGTGGAATTGGCCTACGGGGTGGACGGCGTGGTGAAAAAGCGTCAGGCCGAATACCAGACCACCCACCTGATGCTGCTGGTGGTGGGCATCACCCTGTGCATCCTCAGCCTGGCCCCACTGATGGTGGCCGTGGCCATTGACGAGGACGGCATGGCTCCCATCATCGGCCTCATCCTCATGTTTGTGTTGGTGGCGGTGGGCGTGTTGCTGGTGCGCCCCGGCATCATCGCCGGAAGCTTCCAGCGGCTATTGGAGACTGGGGACTACACCCGGGAGCACAAGCGGGAGGAAAACAGCCCTCTGACCACCATCTACTGGGGTCTGGTGCTGGCCATCTACCTGGGTTGGAGCTTCTGGACCATGGCCTGGGACCGCACTTGGATTGTGTGGCCGGTGGCGGCGGTGCTGTACGCCCCGGTGCGAAGCATTGTAGGTCTGTTAACTAAAAAATAATCATCATTCACCTACTTCACGAGAGGGGGCGATACCAGGCCCTTTGGTATCGCCCCCTCGATTTTTAAGTAAATTACACAAACATTTTTTCCTTTTAACCATTTTATCTCCTTTTCTCTCTTCATACCATTCTTTATCTGTCATGACATCCATTTTTACCACCTTCTAATCCACAAAATACGCATTGCTTTCTATTTTATTTTTAATAATTTTACACAGTCCCACATTGACACCCTTCAAATTCAGATGCTACAATCAGGTTCAAGACGTGCAGGAAATTTTGCCCGAATCCTGCCAGAATTAAACCAGGAAAGAGGAGAGAGAACACAGCATGAAAACGAAGAAGCGATTCTTAGGTATTCTATTGGCAGTTAGCCTGCTCATTTCCGGCCTATTCCCCGGCGGCCCGATGCAAGCATCTGCCACGAAAACGGAAGCAGCACCATCTACCGTCATTGATGTAACGGATTTTGGTGCTGATCCCAGTGGAAAATCCGACAGCACCGAAGCGGTAAAGGCCGCTCTGGAAGCTGCCAAAGAGGCAGATGGAGACGTAACCGTCAACTTTCCCACCGGGGAATACCACTTCTGGAAAGATTACGCCACCAAGAAGGTCTATCATACCTCCAATACGGGCAGTCTGTCCTATCCCGAAAAGTACATTGGGATTCTGCTGGAAGGGATGGACCATGTCACCCTGGAGGGCAATGATTCCTCTCTGATCATGCACGGGGATATGATGGCCCTTGCGGTGGTGGACAGCACCGACATTCAAGTTCAAAATTTCGTTCTGGACTATAAAGACCCCGATACCGTAGACATCAGCGTGGTGGGCAACGGCGTGGATGACAACGGAAAGCAGTACACCGACTTCTATGTGCCCGCCAACTACAACTACACCATTCAGGAATCGGGCACTGGTATCACCTGGCAGGGAGAAATCAGCCCTGTCACCGGGAAGCCCTATTGGGAGAAGAATAGCGCCGATTTCTGCGTCATGCTCGTCATCTACAAGGGCTATGACCAGACGGTGGCACGAGCCAGTAACAAAGCAGCTTCCAACCCCTTCTCCGGTGTGCGCTCCATTGAGAAGGTGGGAGAGAATGTCCTCCGTTTCACTTATAACGGCAACCGCCCCCAGGACCAGGAGGAGGGCAACATCTTCCTGCTCAGCGACTCCGCCACCCGCAAGACCACCGGAGCCTTCTTCTGGGAGAGCGAAAATCTCCTGGTGGACGAGATTGATGTTCACTACCTCAGTGGTTTTGGTTGGCTGACCCAGATGTGCAAAGACGTGGAGTTCCGGGGCGTGGATTTCCTGCCCCGCTACGGAACCGGTAAATACACCACCAGTAACGCCGACCAGCTCCATGTCGCTGGCTGCGGCGGTTACTTCAAGGTCACCGACTGTAACTTCTCCATGGCCCACGATGACCCCATCAATGTTCACGGCAGCTATATGCGTGTGGAGCAGGTCATTGATGAACGAACCCTGATGGTCAAATACATTCACGGACAACAGGGTGGTTTCCGCCAGTTCCACCCCGGCGATGAGGTTCTGTTCTACTCCAGAACTTATCTGGAGCCCCCAGCCGGCGAGGATGAGAGCAAGCCCTATGTAGTGGAGTCCTCCATCGCCCCCGGAGAGACCTACCAAGGCGAAAAGCTGGACATGCGCACCGAAGTGGTGACCTTCCAGGAGCCCTTCTCCCAGGAGACTCTGGACGACCTGCGCATCCAGGTCACCCGCAACGGCTCTTCTGAGAAGGAAGGCCTGTATGTGGCAGAGAATGTGAGCTATACCCCCGCTGTCACCATCTCCGGCAACCACATGAAGAGCATTCCCACCCGCGGTATTCTCTGTACCACCCGCCAGCCGGTCATCATTGAAAACAATATTTTTGACAACATGGCCATGGCCAACATCTATCTGTCCAATGATGCAAATTATTGGTATGAGTCCGGCCCCATCCGCAACATGATCATCCGCAACAACGACTTTTATATCCGTCCCACCGGTCAGGCCGAATGGGGCAGTGTGTCCGGTGTCTTTGTAGACCCGGTGGTGTTGACGGGTGTTCAGGACGCTCCTCCGTCCAAGGGCTCTATTCCCGTCCACCGCAACATTACCATTGAGGGCAACCGCTTCTACATGGCCAATGACAACGTGGTCACCGCCAACGGTGTCGACGGCATGAAGATCCTGAACAATACCATCATCCGGGACAAGGCCAACCTCCAGGTCACCCTGGACAGCGTCAAACAGCTGGATGTGGGGCAGTCGGTGGATCTGCACGGACAGGTGAGCGAGACGACCCTCCCCAAAGACGTGTTCAAGTTCACCAACTGCCAGAACGTGGTCATTGAAGGCAACACCTATGACAACGGCCTGAATCTCAATGTCACCACGGCTGGAGATCGCATGAGTGAGGACGACGTGACCATCAAGGATGAGGAGCTGACCCTCAACCAGTCCGGCGGAAACCTGGTCACCAGCGGCGATCACATCCGCTATGTCACCTCCAACCCCGAGGTGGCCTATGTCAACGAACATGGCCAACTGGTGGGCGTGTCTGAGGGCACTGTGGAACTCACAGCCTATGTGGAGTGGAATGGCGCTCTGGTGCAAAGCCAGGGCATCACCGTCACCGTGGGACACGACACCGCATCCCCGGTAGAACTCAGCGCCGACCGCACCGAGATCACCGAAGAAAACGGCACCGCATCCCTGACCTACACCGAGGGCGCCACCCTCTCCCTGGTGGACCCCCTGACGGGACAGCCCAGCAACGCCGCCACTCTGGACAACGGCATCTACACGGCCCGAACCGAAGGGGTTGTCCTGGTCACTGCCGAGAAGGATGGCTCCAGCACCTCCCTGCTCATGGTCCACCGCTTCCCCAACAGCTATGGAAACCCGGAATATCTGGCTGACGAGAGTGTCTCCATCGATGAATTGGATGCCAGCCACCTCAGTGGCTCCCGCACCAGTGTGGAAATCACTGCCCAGACCGGAAGTGAGCTGTACTTGGGAGACACCACCGTCATCAACTTGGTAAAATTCCGCATTCCCGACGAGTATAAAAATGACCTGCGCATCCAAGTGGATGCCCAAGGCCTCCCCGTCCGGGGTGATGCCTACAACAACGCCGGCATTCTCCTCTACAAAGACGGAAACAACTACTACTCCATGGGTAAAAAAGGACATTTGGATGGTGTCACCGCCGTATACGAAGAAAATGCCGCTTCCCAGGAGCGACCCGGCTCTTCCGCGGACAATCAACTGACCGACACCACCTTTGAAATTGAGATTCAAAACGGTACTGCAACCATGCGCTTCAAAAACTCCGCTGGCCAGTGGGTCACCGCCAACAGCCAGGACAACATCGGCATTCTCACCGATGGAGATGTGTATCTGGCTCTGTGCGCCTGGATCAATGAAGGTGGTAACTTCCGCACCACCTTTGACCACATCCGTATTGCCAAGGCCAGCCAGACCACCAGCGAGAACATGGGCGACACCCCTGACTGCGAAATCTTTGACGGCTTCTCCAACCAGGCTCCCACCGTTTCCAAGCCTGAGCTGACCGTCGGCTCCGTCAACCAGGAAGCCCGGGTAGAGGCCCAGACCGCTGACAGCGATGGAACCGTGTCCCAGACCATCTATCAGTGGACACTCACCGAAGAACAGGGTGAGACCGTGGTGTATACCGCAGACCCGGTCTACACCCCCACCCGCCCCGGCACCCTTCAGGTTCAGGTGGTAGCTCTGGATGAATACGGCAAGCCCTCTTCTGTGGCCTCTTCGGACACCAAGTCCGTGTCCTATTCCACCCAGGGCGGCGATGAACTGTCCACCCTCTACATCAATGGCAACCCGGTCACCGACTTTGGTTCCGAGGATGCCTCCTTCCTGCTCCCTGCCGATGCCTCTGACCACATCCGGGTCTCCTATCCCATGGAGTCCGCCAACGTCACCACCGTTCTCCGGGATGGCAACGGAACCCAATTGGCGGAGATCCAGTCCGGCAACAACGCTGCCGTCATCGCCACACCGGAGGTGCTCCAGATTCAGAGGGGACAGATCTCCTACACAGTGCGCATCGTCAAACAACAAGAGCGCAATGTTCAGATTGACTCCTTGAGCGTAGATGACACTGCCATCAATCTGGATGAAGATGCCATCCGCACTGGCACGGACAGCTATTTCCTGGCCGTGGAGAAGGACGACGTAACCCTTGACCTGCGCACCAACGACCCCAACGCCACCGTCAGCGCAGTCCGCTCCTTCTTCCGCATTCCTGTGGATAACCAGGCCCAGCAGACCGGTCAGTTCTCCGCCTTGGTAGACCTGACCGCTGGCATCAACGCCTTTGAACTCACCATTCTGGGAAGTGACCAGGTATCCCAGCGCACCATTCGTCTGTATCTGTTCCGAGATGGTCACAACAATTCCAACCTGGAAGGCCTCAAAATCAACGGCACCCTTCTGGAAGATTTCGCCCCGGACCAGTACGAATACACAGTCTATCTGGAAGGCGCAAGTCAGCTCACCCTGGAGGCTGTACAGGGAGCCGCTGAGCAAAGTACCAGCTTCACCAAGGATTGCACCCGTACCGATGGCACCCGTGCGGAGTACGAGATTCACTCCGGTCTGAACCAAATCGTTGTGGCCAACCGCTCCGAAAATATGTGGACAACCTCTTACTACACCGTCAATGTGGTTGTTACCGCCCCAGATAACGCCGATCTCATGGCCCTGACCGCCGATCAGGCCCTTTCTCCCGCTTTCGATGCTCTGAAACCGGATGTTACCCAGTACTCCATGGACATCCACAAGGCTGTTCTCCATCTCCATGCACAGGCACTCATGGACAACGCCACCCTTCGTATCTTCTCCGACACCCAGGAATTCCAAGGAACCGGGCAGGTAGATGCAGACCTCCAGATGTACGAAGGTTCCAACACCGTGTGCATTGAGGTCACCGCCCCCGATGGAACGACCGTGAAAACCTATACCCTGCACATCAATGCCTCCGGTCTGGAGTATGCCTCCGACCGCATGGATCTGGCCACCAAGCAAGAGGTGGGCTACGACACACTGAAGCTGGATCGTTCCTCCAGCGGCGGAACCATCGCCCTGATGGATGAAAATGGCCAGCGCGTGGAGTTCCAGAAGGGCCTGGGTACCCATGCCCAGTCGGAAATTGCCTACAATCTGGAGGGCCAGAATTACCAGCGCTTTGAGTCCTATGTGGGCATCGACTACGTCCAAGTCGCCCAGGGCAATGTCCCCAGTTCCGTCACCTTCCGGGTCCTGGTGGACGGTGAGGAACGCTTCAACTCCGGCGAGATGACGGTAGACTCCCCCATGCAGAAGGTGAGTGTAGACATCCGTGGCGCGCGCACCATTCAGCTCTTCGCCGACATGGGTGTCAACAACTTCAACGATCACGCCGACTGGGCGGATGCCAAGTTCATCCGTCCTCTGGAGCAACGGCCGAACATCCCTGTGACCGGGGTCGTTCTCAACCGCTCCGACGCTCAGCTGGCTGTGGGTGACACGCTCTCCCTGGAAGCCACTATTCAGCCCGGCAACGCCTCCAACAAAGCCGTGACTTGGAGCAGCGACAACGAGGCCATCGCCACGGTGGACGAAAACGGAATGGTGACCGCTCTGGCCAATGGTACCGCTGTCATCACCGTCACCACCCAGGATGGGTCCTTTACCGACACCTGCACCGTCACGGTAGCCGCAGCCGAAGCGCCCGACACGACCCTGCTGCAAAAAATCTACGACTACGCCCTGGAGCAGGATACCAGCAACCTGATTGACACCGTGGCCAAGCTCTTCCAAGAGGCCATGGAGCAGGCCCAAGCCATTCTGGAGCACCCCGAAAATGCCACGCAGGAGATGGTGGAGGAAGCCTGTGACGACCTCTTGACGGCCATCCACCTCCTAGACTTCACCCGGGGTGACAAAGCTGCACTGGAACTGCTCATAGAGCGTGCCGATGGTATGATGGACAACGCCAACAAGTATGTGGAAGCCAACTGGCAGCAGCTGGTGGACGCTCTGGAGGCCGCCAAGGTGGGTATGGAGGACGGCGATGCCATGCAGGGTGATGTGGACCAGGCCGCCCAGGCCCTGCTGGATGCCATCCTAGCCCAGCGGTACAAGGCGGACAAGTCCATTCTGGAAGACCTCATCGGCAAAGCGGAGAACCTCAACCTGGAGGGCTACACCGCCGAGTCCGTGGCCGTGTTCCGCACCGCTCTGGCCTCCGCCCAGGCCGTGCTGGCTGACCACTCCCTCAGCGAGGACGACCAGGCCACCGTAGACAACGCTGTGACCGCTCTGAGCGCCGCTATGGACGGCCTCACTGCCGCCGGTACCCCAGAAGCTACCGACCAGCCTCAGACCACCCAGAAGCCTGAGACCAACGTGCCTCAGACGGGGGACACCAATGCTTGGCTTCTTCCCACCGCCACGCTGATGGCTGCCGTCGGCGCCCTGGCCCTTCTGACCTTCCAGCGGCGCAGACACACCCGTTAATCCGGTTTTCTGTCCCAAGCCTTGATCAAAGAGAGCCCCTGGAGCGAAAACTCCGGGGGCTCTCTTTCACTAGAAAAAAATCCCTCGACTGTCACAGTCGAGGGATTTCCTGCTATTGTTTAGATCAGAGTCAGAACCATGGTCAGAACCAGGAACACGATGGCGACCCACTTGGTCATCTTGGCCATGCGGGCATCGGCAGTCTTGGCCTTGTTCTTGGACAGGAAGGTGTCAGCAGCACCGGAGATGGCACCGGACAGACCAGCGCTCTTTCCGGACTGGAGCATCACGATGGCGATCAGGGCCAGAGACACCACGAAGTAAACGATAGACAGAATCAGCTGAGGAGTGGTCATGGAATTCAATCCTTTCAGTCACAGTCTAAAAATGGGCGCAACAGCCCTTACAAGTGTTTTCTATGATACCACACCCCTCAGGGGATTGCAAGAGGTTTTCATATTTCTTCCGGCCATGTTTCGCCGCAGGTGCCCCACCAGGGTCACGCCCCCGGTGACCAGCAGCACCAGATAGCAGCTCATGGTCCGGGAGAGAATCATGGCCGGAGCCACCAGCCCCGTGCCAAACACCGCCAAGAAGGTGCGCAGAAACACCCCTTCCGCCGCTCCTGCGGAACCAGGCAGCGGGAGAAAGCCTACTGCCACGGTGCACAGCACCTGGAGGGCCGCCACCTGCAACAGGCTCATGCCGGACAGGCCGAAGGCCCGATACACCAGGTAGGGCACCAGATAGGAGCACCCCAGCTGGGCCCCGCTGAGGGCCACCACCCCCACCAGCACCAGGGGATTGCGGGCAATGACCCGGGCCCCCTGGCGGTACTGGGCCAGCACGCCCTCCAGCTTCTCCTCCAAGGCTGCACGGTCCAGCCGCTTCACCAGGGAGCAGGCCAGGGCAATGCCGAAGTAGCCCAGGCGGCGGGCAGGTCCGGGGAGAAAGAGCAACAAGATCATGGCCACATTCAGCACCACAAAGATGGCAAGCCCCACCCCGACGAGCACTCCCACCTGGCCGCCCAGCTGCTCCAGCAGGTCACGGCCAAAGTAGAGGGCCGCCAAGGCATAGCACACCACCGCCGTGTGGTAACCAATGCTCACCAGCAGCATGTCGATGGTGCCCGACACCACCGGCACCCCGTCCCGGTTCATGTAGTACACCTGGGCGGGCTGTCCTCCCGTGGCAGAGGGGGTGACGTTACTGAAAAAGAATCCGGTGCACGAGTAAAAATAGCACCGTCGGAAGGGCTGGGCACAACCCAGGGCCCCCAACACTAGCCGGGTGGCCCCGGCCTCACAGGCGATGAACAGGGCCATTACCGGAAGGGCCAGCAAGAGCAGCCGGGCATCTGCCCGGGCCATGGCCGCCGCCAGCTCCCGGGGGGACTGCTGGCTCAAAATGGTGTAGGCGGTGGCACACAGCAGTAGGCCCATGACTCCAAACCACACCAGCTGTTTTTTGCTCCCCAGCTTCATGCGTACACCTTCTCTCCGGCCAGCTGCTCCACCACGGCGCACACCGTCGCCCGGCACATGGTGTTGGAGGCCTTCTCCATGGCTCGGCGCATACTGGCCAGCCCTGCCTCATCGTACAAGGTACTCTCAATGGCCCACAGGCAGGCCTCCTCCTCTTTATCCGCCAGGCGGGCCATGCCCGCCTCCAGCAGGAACCGGGCGTTCTCCCGCTCCTGGTCCAGAAAGGGGGCCCACACCAGCATGGGCAGGCGGCTGGCGATGGCCTCAAAGACGGTAATGCCTCCGGGCTTGGACAGCATCAGGTGGGCCCGGGCCATGTACTGGTCCACCTGGGTGGTAAAGCCCACCACCTCAATGTTCTCATATTTTCCATGGAGGCGCTGATACAGCTTCTCATTGCGCCCGGTGAGAATGGTCACATGGACCCCGGGCAGGGCGTTGAGCTGCTCATAGAAGCGGTCCCGCCGAGGCATCAGCCCCAGGCCGCCCCCCATGATGAGCAGTTCCCGCTGGCCCCGGTTGGGTTTCCCTCCGGTGAACTGCTGGCCCACGGGAATGCCGGAGACCAGAATTCGCTCGGCCTCCACGCCCTTGTCCACCAGACCCTGGCGCACCTGGTGAGAGGCCACCAGGTAGCAGTCGGTGCCGGGGTGAATCCACTCGCTGTGGCTGGTCACGTCGGTGATGCAGGTCACCAGGGGCATCCCGCCCCCCTCCCGCTTGTACCGGGCCACCACCGAGGAGCACACGGGATGGGTGGACACCACCACATCCGCCCCCGTCTCAAAGAGCAGCTCTTCCAGATACTCCACCCACGCCCCGGCCAGGGGCATGTCCCCCTCCACGTTGCGGGTCAGGCGGTGGAAGAGGTTATACAGGCCGCCGCCGTACTTCACCAGCCACCCAAACATCCGGTAGAGGGTGGGGGCCAGCTCGGGCATGGCGTAGTCAAAAAGATCCACGGTGTGCACCTGGTGCCCCTCCCGCTCCAGCTGCTGCTGCAACGCCTGGGAGGCGGACCAGTGCCCCATACCAAATTTTCCGGTTAAAATCAGGACGTTCATGCCTTTGTTCTCCTTCATCCTAGTTCTGTCCTAGTGTACCAAAGGCATTTTAGGTTTTCCCTCAGACCCGGTTAAGGTTTCTTTAAGGAGTGGTAAAAACTTCAACAATATCCTCCAAGTTCACCCACTCAATACCCTCCGGCGGGGTATCCTGGCAGCACACAGAGGCCCACCAGCCCTCCCCCTCATAACTCCTGTGGGGACAGGGAGGCGGCACAGGCACCTTCCGAGGCGGGTACAGGGGAGTGTCTCCCAGCTTGCAAAAGCTCTCTTTCAAAGTCCACAGGCGGGTGAAACTCTCGTCAGTGCCGTCAAAGAGGGGCAGTTCCTCCTCTGCAAAGCAAAAGGCGGGCAGGCCGGGCCGGTGGGGCTTCACCAGCTCAATGTCCACCCCCACAGGACACTCCGACAGGGCGCACAGGGCGTAGCCCCCCGAGTGGGACAGGGACAGCCAGCGCCCCTCCCCGGGGATGAGGGGCTTGCCCCGACCGCTGTACTCCAGCTCCGGCAGCTCCCCCCAGCCATATTTCCGGGCAGCCAGCCGCAGCAGAGGGCGGCTGAGCTTACGCCCGTCCTCCCCCTTCACGCCATAAATCTTCGTGGACATATCCACACCTCTCTCCATAAAAACAGCCTGCGAACCACACCGATTCGCAGGCTGTGTCTTGGTTTCATACTATCCGGGGATGGAGCGCTTGTCAAGAGATCACTCTCACCCGGATGATGCCGTCAATGGCTCGGATGTCGTCAATGACGCTCTCTTCCACCTGGGACCCCACATCCACCAGGGTGTAGGCGAAGTCCCCTCGGGACTTGTTGGTCATGTTCTCCACGTTCACCCCGTCGCCGGAGAGCTGGGCGGTGATATTGGCCAGCATGGCGGGGATGTTGCGGTGGATGATGCACAACCGCTGCACCCCGGACCGCTCCATCTCCACGTTGGGGAAGTTCACGGAGTTTTTGATGTTGCCGTTTTCCAGGAAGTCCCGCAGCTGCTGGGCGGCCATGATGGCGCAGTTGTCCTCGCTCTCAGGGGTGGAGGCCCCCAGGTGGGGAATGGGCACCACGTTGGGAGCCAGGGTGATGGTATTGTTGGGGAAGGCGGTGACGTAGCGGGCCACCTTGCCGCTCTCCAAAGCGGCCATCATGGCCACATCGTCCACCAGCTCGCCCCGGGCCAGGTTTACCACCCGCACCCCGTCCTTCATCTGGGCGATGGTGTCGGCGTTGATGGTATGGCGGGTGTCGGGAGTGTAGGGCACGTGGATGGTCACATAGTCGCTGATCCGGTACAGCTCGGCCACATCCTTGACCACATGCACATGGCGGTCCAGGCGCAGAGAGAGGGTTTCCACGCCCTGGAGCAGCAGGAACGCGTTGAAGGGAGAGATGGTGGCGCCCGTATCCCGCAGGAGGATAGCACGAACATAGGTGACGAAAGCGGCGGGGCCGGCGGCGTCCACGAAGCTGACGCCGTGGTAGCTGGGGTTGGGGGCCGCGATGGGGGCGTACTTGCCGCTGGCCTTCCAGTCGAACTTGCCGC
>OGPO01001537.1_pt1 | contig 14405 bp, 9 predicted proteins | sample 1553041 | NCBI WGS metagenome assembly OGPO01 (sample SAMEA2580281, study PRJEB22360) | human gut metagenome | biome: human gut; feature: human-associated habitat; material: faeces | place: Denmark | collected 2008/2010 | reverse complement strand
ACCGAAAAAGCGGGAGTTCCTTCGGCTGACGCAGCGGCTACCGGACCACGGGCAACGACTTTCTTCATCGCATCGCCGATGGATTCTGCTTTCGCGCCAACAATCACCTGAATAGTCTGTTTGTTCAGTTTCACTACCCCAGAAGCACCCAGACGTTTACACATCGTATCGTTAACGCGGGCAGAGTCAGCCACTGTAAGGCGCAGACGGGTGATACAGGCGTCAATCGCTTTCAGGTTGTCAGTGCCGCCAACCGCAGCAATATAGTTGGTTGCCAGTTGAGTCAGACCTTCTTCAGTGTTGCTGTTGGCTTCTTCAGTAACGATCTCGTCTTCTTTATCTTCACGACCCGGCGTTTTCAGGTTGAACATGCGGATAACCAAACTGAACACCACGAAGTAGATAGCGAAGAAGATAACGCCCATCACCAGCAGCATCCAGACGTTCTGGCTGGCGGCCGGCAGGTTATACATCAACGCGTAGTCGATAGCCCCCGCAGAGAAAGAGAAGCCCGCGTGGATACCCAGCAGCGTTGCCACAAACAGGCTGATACCGGTCAGCAGTGCGTGCAGGAGGTACAGCAGCGGAGCAAGGAACATGAACAGGAATTCCAGCGGCTCAGTCACACCGGTCAGGAACGCAGTAACAGCAACAGAAAGCAGCATACCGCCAACCATCGGACGACGCTCTTTCGGTGCTGCGAAGTACATCGCCAGCGCCGCACCCGGCAGACCGAACATCATGATCGGGAAGAAGCCGGACATGAACATCCCCGCGGTGCCGTCACCGGCATAGAAGCGGTTAATGTCACCGTGGAAAACCGTACCCGCCGCGTTGGTGAATTCACCAATCTGGAACCAGGCGATGGTGTTCAGTACCTGATGCAGACCGGTTGGGATCAGCAGACGGTTGATGAAACCAAAGATACCGGAACCCAGCGCGCCCGCAGAAACGATCCACTCGCCGCCTGCATGGATAGCGTCCTGTACCGGCGGCCAGACGTAACCAAAAATGGCCGCCAGCACCAGGCAGAAGAATCCGGTGGCAATCGGCACAAAGCGTTTGCCGCCGAAGAAGCTCAGGAAGTCCGGCAGTTTAATATCGGACCAACGGTTATAGGCTGCGCCACCAACCAGACCGGTAATGATACCCGCCAGTACACCCATGTTAATTTCTGGGTTGATGGTCACCATCGCTTTGGTTAACACAAAGTAACCTACCGCACCCGCCAGCGCCGCCGCACCAGCGCTGTCTTTCGACCAGCTGGATGCCACACCGATGGCGAAGATTAATGCGAGGTTATCAAAAATCGCACCGCCCGCCTGGGCAATAAACGCAACGTTAAGTAAATCTGGCTGACCGAATCGCAGCAACAGTGCCGCCACCGGCAGCACCGCGATAGGGAGCTGTAACGCCCTACCGAGTCGCTGGAAAAAACCTAAAATATTCATCTTATTCCCCCTACGAGAACCCTATTTGGCTCGTTTCAAGCCGTATTTTTATTTTGCTGCAAATTGTACTGCCGATGTTCTGTAATCAGATTGTTAGATCATCTGCTACAGAGTGTGTGAAAATTTAATTCGTATCGCAAATTAAACGCGTGTCTTTTGTGAGTTTTGTCACCAAATATCGTTATCATCACTCCCTTTTACTGGCTAAACCAGAAAACTTATTTTATCATTCAAAAAATCAGGTCGGATTGACGCCTGTCTGCGCAAATCCAGGTTACGCTTAAAGATGCCTAATCCGCCAACGGCTTACATTTTACTTATTGAGGTGAATAATGAGACTGATCCCCCTGACTACCGCTGAACAGGTCGGCAAATGGGCTGCTCGCCATATCGTCAATCGTATCAATGCGTTCAAACCGACTGCCGATCGTCCGTTTGTACTGGGCCTGCCGACTGGCGGCACGCCGATGACCACCTATAAAGCGTTAGTCGAAATGCATAAAGCAGGCCAGGTCAGCTTTAAGCACGTTGTCACCTTCAACATGGACGAATATGTCGGTCTGCCGAAAGAGCATCCGGAAAGCTACTACAGCTTTATGCACCGTAATTTCTTCGATCACGTTGATATTCCAGCAGAAAACATCAACCTTCTCAACGGCAACGCCCCGGATATCGACGCCGAGTGCCGCCAGTATGAAGAAAAAATCCGTTCTTACGGAAAAATTCATCTGTTTATGGGCGGTGTAGGTAACGACGGTCATATTGCATTTAACGAACCGGCGTCTTCTCTGGCTTCTCGTACTCGTATCAAAACCCTGACTCATGACACTCGCGTCGCAAACTCTCGTTTCTTTGATAACGATGTTAATCAGGTGCCAAAATATGCCCTGACTGTCGGTGTTGGTACACTGCTGGATGCCGAAGAAGTGATGATTCTGGTGCTGGGTAGCCAGAAAGCACTGGCGCTGCAGGCCGCCGTTGAAGGTTGCGTGAACCATATGTGGACCATCAGCTGTCTGCAACTGCATCCGAAAGCGATCATGGTGTGCGATGAACCTTCCACCATGGAGCTGAAAGTTAAGACTTTAAGATATTTCAATGAATTAGAAGCAGAAAATATCAAAGATCTGTAATTGTTATCCCTGCCCTGGCTCCTTGCTCAGGGCAATATTTTTTAAAATCGGGGGTCAGAATGTATGCATTAACCCAGGGCCGGATCTTTACCGGCCACGAATTTCTTGATGACCACGCGGTTGTTATCGCTGATGGCCTGATTAAAAGCGTCTGTCCGGTAGCGGAACTGCCGCCAGAGATCGAACAACGTTCACTGAACGGGGCCATTCTCTCCCCCGGTTTTATCGATGTGCAGTTAAACGGCTGCGGCGGCGTACAGTTTAACGACACCGCTGAAGCGGTCAGCGTGGAAACGCTGGAAATCATGCAGAAAGCCAATGAGAAATCAGGCTGTACTAACTATCTGCCGACGCTTATCACCACCAGCGATGAGCTGATGAAACAGGGCGTGCGCGTTATGCGCGAGTACCTGGCAAAACATCCGAATCAGGCGTTAGGTCTGCATCTGGAAGGTCCGTGGCTGAATCTGGTAAAAAAAGGCACCCATAATCCGAATTTTGTTCGTAAGCCTGATGCCGCGCTGGTCGATTTCCTGTGTGAAAACGCCGACGTCATTACCAAAGTGACCCTGGCACCGGAAATGGTTCCTGCGGAAGTCATCAGCAAACTGGCAAATGCCGGGATTGTGGTTTCTGCCGGTCACTCCAACGCGACGTTGAAAGAAGCAAAAGCCGGTTTCCGCGCGGGGATTACCTTTGCCACCCATCTGTACAACGCGATGCCGTATATTACCGGTCGTGAACCTGGCCTGGCGGGCGCGATCCTCGACGAAGCTGACATTTATTGCGGTATTATTGCTGATGGCCTGCATGTTGATTACGCCAACATTCGCAACGCTAAACGTCTGAAAGGCGACAAACTGTGTCTGGTTACTGACGCCACCGCGCCAGCAGGTGCCAACATTGAACAGTTCATTTTTGCGGGTAAAACAATATACTACCGTAACGGACTTTGTGTGGATGAGAACGGTACGTTAAGCGGTTCATCCTTAACCATGATTGAAGGCGTGCGTAATCTGGTCGAACATTGCGGTATCGCACTGGATGAAGTGCTACGTATGGCGACGCTCTATCCGGCGCGTGCGATTGGCGTTGAGAAACGTCTCGGCACACTCGCCGCAGGTAAAGTAGCCAACCTGACTGCATTCACACCTGATTTTAAAATCACCAAGACCATCGTTAACGGTAACGAGGTCGTAACTCAATAAGAGAAAGTATGACACCAGGCGGACAAGCTCAGATAGGTAATGTTGATCTCGTAAAACAGCTTAACAGCGCGGCGGTTTATCGCCTGATTGACCAGTACGGGCCAATCTCGCGGATTCAGATTGCCGAGCAAAGCCAGCTTGCCCCCGCCAGCGTAACCAAAATTACGCGTCAGCTTATCGAACGCGGGCTGATCAAAGAAGTTGATCAGCAGGCCTCCACCGGGGGCCGCCGCGCTATCTCCATCGTCACCGAAACCCGCAATTTCCACGCAATCGGCGTACGGCTTGGTCGTCATGACGCCACCATCACTCTGTTTGATCTCAGCAGCAAAGTGCTGGCAGAAGAACATTACCCGCTGCCGGAACGTACCCAGCAAACGCTGGAACATGCCCTGTTGAATGCCATTGCTCAGTTTATTGATAGCTACCAGCGCAAACTGCGCGAGCTGATCGCGATTTCGGTGATCCTGCCAGGGCTTGTTGACCCGGACAGCGGCAAAATTCATTACATGCCGCATATTCAGGTAGAAAACTGGGGGCTGGTAGAAGCTCTGGAAGAACGTTTTAAAGTGACCTGTTTCGTTGGTCACGATATCCGTAGTCTGGCGCTGGCGGAGCACTACTTCGGTGCAAGTCAGGATTGCGAAGACTCCATTCTGGTGCGTGTCCATCGCGGAACCGGGGCCGGGATTATCTCTAACGGGCGCATTTTTATTGGCCGCAACGGCAACGTCGGTGAAATTGGCCATATTCAGGTCGAACCGCTGGGTGAACGCTGCCACTGCGGCAACTTTGGCTGCCTGGAAACTATCGCTGCCAACGCTGCCATTGAACAACGGGTGTTGAATCTGTTAAAGCAGGGCTACCAGAGCCGCGTGCCGCTGGACGACTGCACCATCAAAACTATCTGCAAAGCCGCGAACAAAGGCGATAGTCTGGCGTCGGAAGTAATTGAGTATGTCGGTCGTCATCTGGGTAAAACCATCGCCATTGCTATCAACTTATTTAATCCGCAAAAAATTGTTATTGCCGGTGAAATCACCGAAGCCGATAAAGTGCTGCTCCCTGCTATTGAAAGCTGCATTAATACCCAGGCGCTGAAGGCGTTTCGCACTAATCTGCCGGTGGTACGTTCTGAGCTGGATCACCGCTCGGCAATCGGCGCTTTTGCGCTGGTAAAACGCGCCATGCTCAACGGTATTTTGCTCCAGCATTTGCTGGAAAATTAATGTGCTTTTATAGTGGCGCTTATTGTTGTCAATATTCTGGGTAGTCCATGACCATTAAAAATGTAATTTGCGATATCGACGGCGTGCTGATGCACGATAACGTCGCCGTACCGGGTGCAGCGGAATTTTTGCACGGGATTATGGATAAAGGCCTGCCGCTGGTGTTGCTGACCAACTATCCTTCGCAGACTGGGCAAGATCTGGCGAACCGCTTTGCCACCGCAGGTGTCGATGTACCTGACAGCGTGTTTTATACCTCTGCGATGGCGACTGCCGATTTCCTGCGTCGCCAGGAAGGCAAGAAAGCGTATGTGGTGGGCGAAGGCGCACTGATTCATGAACTGTACAAAGCCGGTTTCACTATTACCGATGTGAACCCTGATTTCGTGATTGTTGGCGAAACGCGTTCCTACAACTGGGACATGATGCATAAAGCAGCCTATTTCGTCGCTAACGGTGCACGTTTTATCGCCACCAATCCGGACACCCACGGGCGCGGTTTTTATCCCGCTTGTGGCGCGTTGTGTGCAGGGATTGAGAAAATCTCCGGGCGCAAACCGTTCTATGTTGGTAAGCCCAGCCCGTGGATCATCCGCGCAGCATTAAACAAAATGCAGGCGCATTCGGAAGAAACGGTGATTGTCGGCGATAACCTGCGTACCGATATTCTGGCCGGCTTCCAGGCAGGTCTGGAGACGATTCTGGTGCTTTCTGGTGTTTCGTCGCTCGACGATATCGACAGTATGCCTTTCCGCCCCAGCTGGATTTACCCGTCAGTCGCTGAAATCGACGTTATCTGAATAGCAACCACGTCTGCGGACGTGGTTGGCTCTGATGACAAACGCCAAACTGCCTGATGCGCTACGCTTATCAGGCCTACGCAGCTCCTGCAATATATTGAATTTTCATGCTTTTGTAGGCCGGATAAGGCGTTCACGCCGCATCCGGCATGAACAAATCGCACTTTGTCAGCAATTTGGCCCCCGTAAAATATAAACATTCAATAAAACCCGCTAAAAATTATCGATTCATCAATAAATATATCCTCACACCAGACCTTTTTTCACCAATCGACAATCACCATTACGTTTTTTATTTTTTCACCGCCAAATCGCTTGCGCACAGTGCTGCTTTGCGGCATTTTTTTAAACAAGCAAACACAACAAGCAACAAATACCAGGTTAACGGAGAAGGTTATGTGTTCAATTTTTGGCGTATTCGATATCAAAACAGACGCAGTTGAGCTGCGTAAGAAAGCCCTCGAGCTGTCACGCCTGATGCGTCATCGTGGCCCGGACTGGTCCGGTATTTATGCCAGCGATAACGCCATTCTCGCCCACGAACGTCTGTCAATTGTTGACGTTAACGCGGGGGCGCAACCTCTCTACAACCAACAAAAAACCCACGTACTGGCGGTAAACGGTGAAATCTACAACCACCAGGCATTGCGCGCCGAATATGGCGATCGTTACCAGTTCCAGACCGGGTCTGACTGTGAAGTGATCCTCGCGCTGTATCAGGAAAAAGGGCCGGAATTTCTCGACGACTTGCAGGGCATGTTTGCCTTTGCACTGTACGACAGCGAAAAAGATGCCTACCTGATTGGTCGCGACCATCTGGGGATCATCCCACTGTATATGGGGTATGACGAACACGGTCAGCTGTATGTGGCCTCAGAAATGAAAGCGCTGGTGCCAGTTTGCCGCACGATTAAAGAGTTCCCGGCGGGGAGCTATTTGTGGAGCCAGGACGGCGAAATCCGTTCTTACTATCATCGCGACTGGTTCGACTACGATGCGGTGAAAGATAACGTGACCGACAAAAACGAGCTGCGTCAGGCACTGGAAGATTCAGTTAAAAGCCATCTGATGTCTGATGTGCCTTACGGTGTGCTGCTTTCTGGTGGTCTGGATTCCTCAATTATTTCCGCTATCACCAAGAAATACGCAGCCCGTCGCGTGGAAGATCAGGAACGCTCTGAAGCCTGGTGGCCGCAGTTACACTCCTTTGCTGTAGGTCTGCCGGGTTCACCGGATCTGAAAGCAGCCCAGGAAGTGGCAAACCATCTGGGCACGGTGCATCACGAAATTCACTTCACTGTACAGGAAGGTCTGGATGCCATCCGCGACGTGATTTACCACATCGAAACTTATGATGTGACCACTATTCGCGCTTCAACACCGATGTATTTAATGTCGCGTAAGATCAAGGCGATGGGCATTAAAATGGTGCTGTCCGGTGAAGGTTCTGATGAAGTGTTCGGCGGTTATCTTTACTTCCACAAAGCACCGAATGCCAAAGAACTGCATGAAGAGACGGTGCGTAAACTGCTGGCCCTGCATATGTATGACTGCGCGCGTGCCAACAAAGCGATGTCAGCCTGGGGCGTGGAAGCACGCGTTCCGTTCCTCGACAAAAAATTCCTTGATGTGGCGATGCGTATTAACCCACAGGATAAAATGTGCGGTAACGGCAAAATGGAAAAACACATCCTGCGTGAATGTTTTGAAGCGTATCTGCCTGCAAGCGTGGCCTGGCGGCAGAAAGAGCAGTTCTCCGATGGCGTCGGTTACAGTTGGATCGACACCCTGAAAGAAGTGGCTGCGCAGCAGGTTTCTGATCAGCAACTGGAAACTGCCCGCTTCCGCTTCCCGTACAACACGCCAACCTCTAAAGAAGCGTACTTGTATCGGGAGATCTTTGAAGAACTATTCCCGCTTCCGAGCGCCGCTGAGTGCGTGCCGGGCGGTCCTTCCGTCGCTTGTTCTTCCGCTAAAGCGATCGAATGGGATGAAGCGTTCAAGAAAATGGACGATCCGTCTGGTCGCGCGGTTGGTGTTCACCAGTCGGCGTATAAGTAAGAAATGCGAAACAGCCCCGGTGAAATCCGGGGCTGTTTCAGTTATTGAGGTGCTTGTTGATTCTGATATGCAGTAAGGAAATGTTCCGGGTTTGCCACATCACTGTTTGACAACTCATCACTGTAGGCCAGTATTTCATAGATTAATTTCCCACCACTATTGTTAAATTCCGAATTTCATCCTGTATGACAAAAGAATGGCTGTAGGGTGGGAAAAAACACAAAGTAAACAATAATTGACGAATATAGCGCCACGCTGTTCGCAACCTAACCAAACAGTCACTTTCGAGCAATTTTCCTTGAAAAAGAGGTTGACGCTGCAAGGCTCTATACGCATAATGCGCCCCGCAACGCCGATAAGGTATCGCGAAAAAAAAGATGGCTACGTAGCTCAGTTGGTTAGAGCACATCACTCATAATGATGGGGTCACAGGTTCGAATCCCGTCGTAGCCACCAAATTCTGAATGTGTCGAATATGTTCGGCAAATTCAAAACCAATTTGTTGGGGTATCGCCAAGCGGTAAGGCACCGGATTCTGATTCCGGCATTCCGAGGTTCGAATCCTCGTCCCCCAGCCACATTAAAAAAGCTCGCTTCGGCGAGCTTTTTGCTTTTCTGCGTTCATTCAATGTCGAATGCGATGTTGACACGTCTTATCCTTCAATGTCGGATGCGACGCTGCCGCGTCTTATCCGACCTACGGTTGGCACGCATCCGGCAATGTTGTAAGGCTACAACCCTAACGCATATTTCAGCGCCTGACGTTTCAACACGCCAGCACGCTCCGCCGCCATTAACCCGAGATTACGCATAAAACGCAGTGGTGGCAGATTATTGCTGAATCCGGCATAAAACAGATCCATACCGCTTTGCATAATGAAGTTATCCGCCATGCGCCGCATCTGGTAACGCTTGAGGACAGGATAACTGGCCCACGCTTCGCCGTAGCTGCGGGCGTTGACCAGAACATCAATCAGGGCATCGACATCACGATAACCAAGATTCACTCCCTGCCCCGCCAGCGGATGGATGGTATGCGCGGCATCGCCCACCAGCGCAAGCCCTGGCTGCACGTACTGCAACGCATGGCGACGCGTCAGCGGAAACGCACCAGCGGCAAGCGGTGTAACGTAACCCAGACGCGACGGGAAATGCTTCGCGATTTCCGCCTGGAGCTGTGCCATATTCATATTCTGCAACTGGCGAATACGCGCCGGAGAGTCATACCACACCAGCGATGCCCAGTTATCAAACAACGGCAGAAACGCACGCGGTCCGTCCGGAGTAAATTGCTGCCAGGTGCTGTCGCCGGGATCGTTCTCGCACTGGACGCTAATCAACATGCACGACTGCGCATACTGCCATGCATGAACGCCAATTCCCGCCATCTGCCGCACCTGCGAATTTGCGCCGTCGGCACCAATCACCAGCTTCGCGCGAATCACTTCACCGCCTTTCAGCTCCAGCTCCTGAAGATCATCATGGCGATGCAGCGCAATCAGCGAGCCTGGCACACGTAACGTTACTTTCGGATGCGCTTCCAGCGCCTGCCACAACGCCTGTTGCAGGACAGTGTTTTCCACCATATAGCCAAGCAGCGGTAGCTTAAGTTCAGCGGCGTCAAACACCACATGCGCCGTTTCCCACTCCCACGTTTCCAGTCTGCGGTAAGGATGGCAACGCATAGCCTGTACTGCATCCCAGACCCCTAACCCTTTAAGCAATGATACCGAAGCCGCGCTGATCGCCGAGATCCGCACGTCCGGTTGGCTATCAGCGACAAACGGCGCTGGTTCTGCGTGCTCGATCACCGTTACCGCAAATCCGTGCTGTGCCAGCCCCAGCGCCAGTGCGCCGCCGACCATTCCTCCGCCGACAATGGCAATTTCCGTTGGTTGATTTGTCATGGTCAATCATCCTGTTAGCAATATGCTTTAAGTTTACAGGATTTTTACCCCTAAGGGCTGATAACGCTCATACTGGTCACAACGGCAGCAAAGCATTACACTATGCGCCCTGCATTCCTGGCTACTATTTCGCAAGAGCAAGTCGATGACCAAAAAACTCCATATTAAAACCTGGGGCTGTCAGATGAACGAGTACGATTCATCGAAGATGGCCGATCTGCTGGATGCCACCCACGGCTATCAACTGACCGACGTGGCGGAAGAAGCGGATGTGCTGCTGCTGAACACCTGCTCAATCCGCGAGAAGGCTCAGGAAAAAGTCTTCCATCAGTTGGGTCGCTGGAAACTGTTAAAAGAGAAGAATCCAGACCTGATTATCGGCGTCGGTGGCTGCGTGGCATCGCAAGAAGGCGAGCACATTCGCCAGCGCGCCCACTATGTCGATATTATTTTTGGGCCGCAAACGCTGCACCGTCTGCCGGAGATGATCAACTCCGTGCGTGGCGACCGCAGCCCGGTTGTAGATATCAGCTTCCCGGAAATCGAGAAGTTTGACCGTCTACCGGAACCGCGCGCCGAAGGGCCGACCGCGTTTGTCTCCATCATGGAAGGCTGCAATAAATATTGCACCTACTGCGTGGTGCCTTACACCCGTGGTGAAGAGGTAAGCCGTCCGTCCGACGATATTCTGTTTGAGATTGCCCAGCTTGCGGCTCAGGGCGTGCGTGAAGTCAACCTGCTCGGTCAGAACGTGAACGCCTGGCGTGGTGAAAACTACGACGGCACCACCGGATCGTTTGCCGATCTGCTGCGTCTGGTTGCTGCGATCGACGGGATCGATCGTATTCGCTTTACCACCAGCCATCCGATCGAATTCACCGACGATATCATCGAAGTGTATCGCGACACGCCGGAGCTGGCGAGCTTCCTGCATCTGCCGGTACAGAGCGGTTCCGATCGCATTCTGAACCTGATGGGCCGTACCCATACGGCGCTGGAGTACAAAGCGATCATCCGTAAACTGCGTGCGGCGCGTCCAGATATTCAGATCAGTTCTGATTTCATCGTTGGCTTCCCTGGCGAAACCACCGAAGACTTCGAGAAAACGATGAAGCTGATTGCCGACGTCAATTTCGACATGAGCTACAGCTTTATCTTCTCTGCACGTCCGGGTACACCAGCCGCCGATATGGTTGATGATGTTCCGGAAGAAGAGAAGAAGCAGCGTCTGTATATTCTGCAAGAGCGCATTAATCAGCAAGCGATGGCGTGGAGCCGCCGGATGCTCGGCACCACCCAGCGTATTCTGGTAGAAGGTACATCGCGTAAGAGCATCATGGAGCTTTCCGGGCGTACGGAAAATAACCGCGTGGTCAACTTCGAAGGCACGCCGGATATGATCGGTAAATTCGTCGATGTAGAAATTACCGACGTCTACCCGAACTCTCTGCGCGGTAAAGTGGTGCGTACTGAAGATGAAATGGGTCTGCGCGTGGCAGAAACACCGGAATCAGTGATTGCCCGTACCCGCAAAGAAAACGACCTTGGCGTGGGTTATTATCAGCCGTAATTCTCAGGCCTGCCGTTCCGGTGGGCCTTGTTTTTTCTCTCTTTATCCCCATCTTTATTGCAATGCTTGCGCCTTTTTCCTGTGGCGTGAATAATTTCCTTATAGGCCGGTGAATGTTCAGCTTCCGGCGGCATACAGATAAGAGGAACGGTTTGAACATAGACACTCGCGAAATCACCCTGGAGCCAGCAGACAATGCGCGTCTGTTGAGCCTGTGCGGCCCGTTTGATGACAACATCAAGCAGCTCGAACGCCGTCTCGGCATCGAGATCAATCGCCGCGATAACCACTTTAAACTGACCGGCCGTCCGATTTGCGTCACCGCTGCGGCAGACATTCTGCGTAGCCTGTATGTCGATACTGCCCCGATGCGCGGTCAGATTCAGGATATCGAACCGGAACAGATCCACCTTGCGATTAAAGAAGCGCGGGTACTGGAGCAAAGCGCGGAGAGCGTGCCGGAGTACGGCAAAGCGGTCAATATCAAAACCAAACGCGGCGTAATTAAGCCGCGCACGCCAAACCAAGCGCAGTACATCGCCAATATTCTCGACCATGACATTACCTTCGGCGTTGGCCCGGCGGGTACGGGTAAAACCTACCTGGCAGTGGCTGCGGCAGTTGATGCCCTGGAGCGTCAGGAAATTCGCCGTATTCTGCTGACTCGTCCGGCAGTAGAAGCCGGTGAGAAACTGGGCTTCCTGCCTGGCGATTTAAGCCAGAAAGTAGACCCGTATCTGCGCCCGCTGTACGACGCGCTGTTTGAAATGCTGGGCTTTGAGAAAGTCGAGAAACTGATTGAGCGCAACGTTATTGAAGTCGCACCGCTGGCCTATATGCGTGGTCGTACGCTGAACGACGCGTTTATCATTCTCGATGAGAGCCAGAACACCACCATCGAACAGATGAAGATGTTCCTGACCCGTATCGGTTTTAACTCAAAAGCGGTTATCACCGGCGACGTCACACAGATCGACCTGCCGCGTAATACTAAATCAGGCTTACGTCACGCCATCGAAGTGCTGGCCGATGTCGAAGAGATCAGCTTTAACTTCTTCCACAGCGAAGACGTGGTTCGTCACCCTGTGGTGGCGCGTATCGTTAACGCCTATGAAGCCTGGGAAGAAGCCGAACAAAAACGAAAAGCGGCGCTGGCAGCAGAACGCAAGCGCGAAGAACAGGAACAAAAATGAGTCAGGTGATCCTCGATTTACAACTGGCATGTGAAGATAATTCCGGGTTACCGGAAGAGAGCCAGTTTCAGACATGGCTGAATGCGGTGATCCCGCAGTTTCAGGAAGAATCGGAAGTGACGATTCGCGTGGTCGATACCGCCGAAAGCCACAGTCTGAATCTGACCTATCGCGGTAAGGATAAGCCGACCAACGTGCTCTCCTTCCCGTTTGAAGTGCCGCCTGGCATGGAAATGTCGCTACTGGGCGATCTGGTTATCTGCCGTCAGGTGGTTGAGAAGGAAGCTCAGGAGCAAGGCAAACCACTGGAGGCGCACTGGGCGCATATGGTGGTGCACGGCAGTCTGCATTTGTTAGGTTACGATCACATCGAAGATGACGAAGCAGAAGAAATGGAAGCCCTCGAAACAGAGATTATGCTTGCTCTGGGCTATGAGGATCCGTACATTGCCGAGAAAGAATAATTTGCCAGGCATTTGACTGGCAGACGTCCCCGCCGTTGGTGATTAACGACGGCATTTTGATTAACTAACATGAGAACCCATACGACGCCATGAGCGACGACAATTCACACAGTAGTGACACGATAAGCAACAAGAAGGGATTTTTCTCCCTGTTACTCAGCCAACTTTTCCACGGTGAACCGAAAAACCGTGACGAACTGCTGGCGCTGATCCGTGATTCCGGGCAGAACGACCTTATCGACGAAGATACGCGCGATATGCTCGAAGGGGTGATGGACATCGCAGACCAACGCGTTCGCGACATCATGATCCCCCGCTCCCAGATGATTACCCTGAAACGCAACCAGACGCTGGACGAATGTCTTGATGTCATCATCGAGTCCGCCCACTCACGTTTCCCGGTGATTAGCGAAGACAAAGATCACATTGAAGGGATTCTGATGGCGAAAGACTTGCTGCCGTTTATGCGCAGCGATGCTGAAGCCTTCAGCATGGACAAAGTGTTACGTCAGGCGGTTGTCGTTCCTGAAAGTAAGCGCGTAGACCGGATGCTGAAAGAGTTTCGCTCTCAGCGTTACCACATGGCGATCGTTATTGACGAATTCGGTGGGGTTTCCGGTCTGGTGACCATTGAAGACATCCTGGAACTGATTGTTGGTGAGATTGAAGACGAGTATGACGAAGAAGATGATATCGACTTCCGTCAGCTGAGTCGTCATACCTGGACCGTACGCGCACTGGCTTCCATTGAAGACTTCAACGAAGCGTTCGGCACCCACTTTAGCGATGAAGAAGTCGACACTATCGGTGGTCTGGTGATGCAGGCATTTGGGCATCTTCCGGCGCGTGGCGAAACTATCGACATCGACGGTTACCAGTTCAAAGTGGCGATGGCCGACAGTCGGCGTATTATTCAGGTTCATGTCAAAATCCCGGATGACTCACCCCAGCCGAAGCTGGATGAATAAAACCGAAACTGGATAGATAACTACATGGCTTTTGCCTCATTAATTGAACGCCAGCGCATTCGCCTGCTGCTGGCGTTATTATTCGGTGCCTGCGGAACGCTGGCCTTCTCTCCTTACGACGTCTGGCCTGCGGCGATTATTTCGCTGATGGGGCTTCAGGCGTTGACCTTTAACCGCCGTCCACTCCAGTCTGCCGCTATTGGCTTTTGCTGGGGATTTGGCCTCTTTGGCAGCGGTATTAACTGGGTCTATGTCAGCATCGCGACCTTTGGCGGAATGCCTGGCCCGGTTAACATCTTCCTGGTGGTGCTGCTGGCGGCGTATTTGTCGCTGTATACCGGACTGTTTGCTGGCGTGCTGTCGCGTCTGTGGCCGAAAACCACCTGGCTGCGCGTAGCGATTGCCGCCCCTGCCCTCTGGC
>OGPO01001528.1_pt1 | contig 14475 bp, 13 predicted proteins | sample 1553041 | NCBI WGS metagenome assembly OGPO01 (sample SAMEA2580281, study PRJEB22360) | human gut metagenome | biome: human gut; feature: human-associated habitat; material: faeces | place: Denmark | collected 2008/2010 | reverse complement strand
GATCAACAGGCGCCCCGGCCCCTGCAATGCCTGCGCCGACTCCGGCAATGCCCACCGCAGACCCGTATGGCGCTCCGACCCCAGCCCCGGCAGCCACCAACACTCCGTACGGCAACCCGTATGGCGCTCCTTACGGAACTCCGACCGATCAGTACGCAGCACCTGCGATGCCAGCCGCTCCAGCCGCCCAGTACACTCCGGCCGCCCCGGCAACTCCGCATGCAGCCCCGGCACCCGAAGCCCCTTCCATGCCGAGCATGCCTCCGCTGCCTACGGTTCCGGAACAGTCCACCCAGCTTGACCAGACGCAGTTCGATCGCCCCACGTTCGGCAACGATTCGCAGGGCCAGACCCCGTACGGATCCGACGATTCCGACGATTCCGACGATCCTACCGTGTACGGCAACATACAGCATTGACGAAATATGCAGGTTCAGCACTGAACTTAAGAACCGAACTTGCAATAATCAGTACTACATAAAGAAAATCCCGGCACCGCAATCGCAAGTGCCGGGATTTTCTTATTCCTATATCGATAATTCCCACTAATTCGGATTATCTCGGATTGCCCACGTCACGCAGCATCCGCACCTTCGCCTGAATCACCCGAATCATCGGAATCATCCATGTAGCTCATACTTTTCATAGCGTCCGTCATCAAATTGAACTTTTCAGCGAGCGCTTCCTTGCTCTTACGTTCATCCTCATCTTTGGCTTCCTGCTCGGCCCTCTTCGGATCCCAACGCAGGCACTCCGCATGATGATCCCACTCCATGCCCGCGCACGGAATGACATTGTCCGCGGTTATGGTGAATGTGTTGTCGCAGAAGGAATTCTCCTCGAGTGGCGTTGCCCTGCCCGCCTCACGCACAGCATTACGCAGCGCAACCATTCGAGACAAGGTCACGTCGCCGACATAGATCGGCGGAACAGCCATCTGCTCGCACAACTCGTTGATGTACAGCATCACCGGCAGCACGCGCACGGTCTGTTCGTCCACATCGTCAATGCCTTCGCACATGAGATTCATCAGACCGTCACCCACCGCGAGCGCCGCGAGGAATCGCCCGGTGAGCGTCCTTGGGGTCGTGGTGAAAGCGTAGCAGTAGTTGACATCTTCCAGCGCTCCGCCGTCGAAGCCCAGGCTGACGCTCTGCCGAATGTACTCCACGATCTTTTGCAGTATATTGCGGACTTCCGTCTCGACATGGGCGTCGATGAAGATGCCCAGAATGTCGGCCGCTTCGAAGAACAGGTCGGCATTGTTGGTTTCGGAATAATTGCGCATCACATCGTATGCCTGATTGGCCCGCGTGAGCGCTTGCACAATTTCCGGATCGCAACCCGGAATCTCGTCCATTCCCTCGTACACGGCTTCCGCCACGGACGGGTTAATCCCGTGGGACAATCGCAGCATTGCCCTTGCCATGGTGCAGGAGAATCTTACTTGCAGATCTTCCGTGTACTTTGCGTCATTCTCCATCTCCTGAACGGTTTGCAGCGGCCATAATTCCACCACTCCAACACAGCTTTCGATGGCAATTTTCATATGAGGCCTATCGAATAATTGATAAAGCGCTCCGTTGTTGATAGTGAAAGCCATGCGTGCCCCTTTGCAGCTTCGACATTTTGTTTTCCTCACTGGATCCAACAGCATCCAGCCCTTCCATGATTGCATGGAATCCCCGTTCTTTCAACAACCGCCGCACTCATTGTCGCGTGTCTCGGTCAAAAGTTTCCAATCCGGCGATTCCATGCCGCATTATGCGCTATTTCACGTCGGCCGCGGGATCGACGTAAGCGATCGACAATACTTTGCGTGTATCGCAATCGTACGTAATGGAAGTGATGGAGGCGAGTGCCGTATGGCGTAGCAGCATATTATGTTCCGGGTGCCCGGTTTCCAGCATGTGCCTGTAGCTCCAGATGGGCGATTCATGGCTGACTACGATGATTTGCTCGCCGGGATGCTCCCCCACTTTTTCGAGGGCGAACGCTTGCACACGATGCGCGATCGACTGGTAGCTTTCACCCCAGCTTGGCTTCCACAGGTTGCGTACCAGCTTCCAGTTGCCGTTTTTCCAGAGTGCGCCTTCGCCGTAGCCGATGCGCGTGCCGCGGAATTCGTTGCGCGCTTCGATGATGCGCTCGTCGGTGGTGAGTTCCAGCGGCTCCTCGCCACGGGTTTCACGCACTTCGTTGAGTGCGGTGAGGATTTCGCCGGCCGTTTCGCGCGTGCGTTCCAGCGGCGACGAGTAGATGGCGGAAACTGTGTTGAGTCGTGGATTGACGGCAATGTAGTGCGCGGTCGCCTGCGCCATGCGCACACCCACTTCCGACAGGTGGAATCCGGGCAGTCGTTCGTAGAGCAAATGCCCTGGATTTTCGACTTTGCCGTGACGTACGAAATGGATGGTTGTTGCGGGCATCCCTACCGCCTTTCCGCAAGATGCTGCCGGACTGCTGACGTTGACCGATGGAACGAAAATTCTGCAATCGCAAGCTTTGGAAGCGTTGCGCAACCATTTTGCAACAACCGTCTTTCGCCCGCCGGACATCTTTTCGTCCACCAAGTGAACGTGTGGTGAGTACTTACAAAATAGCCAATCGAATTATGTCTGCCAACCTCAATGCACCGCGTGTTGCGACAGTACCTCCGCATAAAGTTGTCTAGTTCAAGAAAATGGCACACAACCAGTCTCCACCCCCTATGCAACACGCTTGAACGTCAATCGATTGACGTTCAAGCAAGGTTGAAGTGAGAGACTGGGGCTGGAGAGCAAACAATCAAGACAGAACAAGGGTATATCAAGCGGTCCGCGGCAACGCAACGCAGCGGACGCAAGCACCAACCGTGAGCAGAAAGGAGCGGCAAAACATGACCAATTCAGTCCTCGCCGGCGCCAAAAGCATCGGCCAACATCTTTTCGGAGGGTACGCGGAGCTTCTTCGCATACCGCACACCGCCCGATTTTCGGTCGGTTCAGTGATCGCATGCATGCCGTTCCCGATGGTCGGCATGACGATTACGATTTCCGTGCAGCATTATTACGGCAATTATTCGCTGGCAGGCGCGCTGACGGCCGTGCAGGCGATCGCGCTGGCCGTTGCGAGCCCGGTGCTCGGCAAGCTGGTTGACAAGTTCGGCCAGCGTCAGGTGTCGATTCCGACAATCATCGTGTGGATGATTGCGGCGACCGCACTGGTTTCCTGCATCACCGCCCGAGTGCCGTCGTGGATTCTGTTCTGTATCGTACCGTTCATGGCGGCGATTCCGCCGTGGGGCGCGATGAGCCGTCAGCGTTGGACCACGCTGCTTAAAGGTGACACGGAGAAAACCAACCGCGCGCTTTCGCTTTCCGGCGTGTTCGACGAATGCATGTGGGTGATCGGCAATCCGCTCGCCTCCACACTGGCCGTGATTTCCGGGCTGTTGGCATTCTCATTCACTGGCGTGTGTGTGGTGGTCGGCGCGCTCATGTTCCTCACCGAACTTTCCACCGAGCCGAAATCGCAGACGCAGCTGGCTCGCGAAGCGGGCATGACCCGCAAGGAATACCGTGAGCGCGAAGCCGCCCGTTCCAAGGCGTTGCAGGCGGAAGCGGCCATTGAGTACGCTCGCGACCGCGCACGTTCCGAAGGCAAAACGGCTGCGGAAGTGCAGGCCGCCATGGATCAGGCCGCCGCCGATGTGAATGCCGGGCGCAAGGAGTCGATTTGGGGGCCGGGCCTAATCGCCGTATGCGTGACGTGGTTCGGTTTGGGCGCGTTCCAGTCGGCCGCCGGCATTTCGATCGTCGCGTTCGCCACGGAAGCGAATATGAAGCAGTACACCGGTTTCGTGTTCGCCTGCTTCTCGTTCAGCTCGCTGATTGGCGCACTCGTGTATGGTGCGAAGAATTGGACGATTCCGCTGTGGAAGCGTTTCTACTTCTGCCTTGCCGTGGTCGATCTGGGCATCGGCTCGTTCATGTTCGCCAAACATCTGTGGGTAATCATGATCATCTACCTGTTCATCGGCGTATGCCAGGCACCGACGTGGGTGAACGGCAACCAGCTGATGCTGCACTTGGTGCCGCCCACACGCTTCACCGAAGGCATGGCCTGGATGGGTGCGATGAACTCAATCGGCGGTTCCGTCGGCTCGGCAATTGCCGGCCAGTTCATCGACCGTATGGGATCACACGGTGGTTTCATTGTAGTGACGGCTCTGGCGCTCACCTCGCTGGCGATCGCCCTGTTCGGCTTCAAGCAGATCAAGGACTCCACCGAGCAGCCCATGCTCACCACCGTAAGCGTGTGATCTTTCGTACTTAAGCATGCAAAGCATATGAAAAGGCGGTGCCTTATACCTCTATATAGGTAAGGCACCGCCTTTTCATATTCAGGACTGTCCGGCCGTCTGCGCAATCGGAAATCAGGGCAGATTTGATCAGGGCAGATTTCCGGGTTGTGCAGACAGATTTTCCGAATTCAGGACTACTTGGGCCAACCGTTGGGGGTGTGCTCCAGCGACCATACACCGAGCCTGTGCGAGAAGCTGTTCTGCCACTTGGCTTCCAGCTCTTCCGGCGTGAGGCGGTTGTCGGCTTTGCGCAAACGGTTCATGGCGTTGGTGTGCGTATCGTCGAGCAGCCACTTGCGCGTCAGGAAATTCCACACCATCACCACGGCGGTGGCGATGAGCTTGCCGACATTGGTGCGGATCAGGTATTCGGTGCTCTGCGACACGTAGGCATCATGGTTCATGCCATACGTGGAGATCCAGATAATGGCGTCGTTCATGAACAGGCCGATGACCGCGCCGACCACGAAAATGAGGATTTCCATCCAACGGGCCATGTCATCACGGTGCTTGAACACCAGTTTCATGCTGGCAATGTAGTTGAAAATCAGGGAAATAATGAACGAGATGGTTGCGGCGAGCACGTTATGCATATGGAACACGCCGACGAGAAGATTCAGAATGCCCCAGTCGATAATGAAGGCGATCACGCCAACGAGGCCAAATTTCATAAGCTGTTCAATCAGTTTTCTCACAACGAATATTTAACACGCGCACGCAGACCACCTTGGCGGATATCCAGACAAAGCCCAAAATTTCTCACACAGCCACCACGTCTGAGCCGTTTGACGCCTAGACTGGAGATGAACACGCAAAGGCTGATTCCAACAATCCAAGGAGAGCATCATGCCAGTCATCCACACTCATGTTTCCGTTTCCACCACTCCCGAGCAGCGCGAGGCGCTGAAGTCCGCATACGGCAAGGCGATCACCGCCGTTCCCGGCAAGTCCGAAGGCTGGCTGATGTGCCCGTTTGAAGACAATATGCCGATTTATTTCGGCGGCGACGATTCCAAGCCGGCCGCATACGTCGAGGTGAACGTGTTCGGTCGTTCCGTGCCCGGTTCCGCCTGGGAGAAGCTGACCGAGCAGATCATGGCCGCGTTGGAGAAGGAACTGGGCATCCCGGCCGACCGCACGTACATCCGCTACACCGCCACCACCGACTGGGGCTGGAACGGCGGCAACTTCTGACGAAGTCACCTCCGTTCCTTCGAGGTTCGCCCATATTGCGAACCTCTCACCTCACCTACGGAAAACACACCGTGTTCCCCGCCTCACGGTTCGGGGCGGCAACTTCTGACGAAGTTTCTACCGTTCCTTCGAGGTCATGGCGTTGCGACGTTCGCTAGAAACCGCCGAAATTAAGGTGCAAAAAGGCGGTCACCTACGCATATACGCAAGTGACCGCCCTAAAATGTTGCGATCAGAACGCTACGACTCGTTTATCACACGATCTTCGGCATCGGCGTGGTCAGCGAAACGGTGAGATTCACATGCACCAAACCGGCACCGGAATGCACTTCAACCTTCTTCAACGTCACCGTACGCTCTTCAGCCGGAGCGGAATCGTTGTCAGTCATCGTGGCCGGAGACTTCACCGCAACCAGTGCAAGCGAACCGAAATCAATACCGGCGCTGGCGCACAGGTCCACCGCCTTATTAAGCGATTCAGCAAAACCGTCCTTCAGGATCACGCGATCTGCCGGAACACCATACGCATTTTCGGCAACCCAACGCACGTTCTCCACCAGAGCCATACCCTTGTGGCTGTGCGGCGTGGCCGGCATGGAACCATTCACCACCGCGTCAACGAACGCGTCAAGCTGCGGGGCGAGCGCATCGCCGCCATCGCGATACAGGTTGCCGATAATCGGCTCGCGGAACTCCAGATCCTTGGCGGTCTGCTGCAACGCCGGAATTTGATCGTCTTCGCCATCCCACAGGTTAATCAGCGGGAACGTAGGAATATCAAGACCTTCCAAACGCTGCACGTGGAACGGGTAACGCCAGGCAAGCGCCGGATCGTCACGCCAAGTGGAAGCGCGGGTCACCACAATCGCGGCGGACGGCCACTGTGCGCCATACTCGCGGCAAGCAATGTCAAGCCACTTCTGAGCGCCCGCGTCAGCACCGTAACCGGCCTCGACGATCACCACATCATGCAGGGCGCACGCCATTTCCACGGAAACCAGCGTCGGAATGCCGATCGACACGTTCGCGAACGGACCGCCGTGCACATACACGGGAGAACCATTCACCGTTTCCGTCTTCGCCGGCTTCACCGCATCGGAAAGAATGCCGGTAATACGCCACAAATCAACGAATTCACCGAACGTAACGGCCTTGCCGTCCTTCGTGCCGGCAATCATCTTGGCAACGCGCTCGGCGATCTCATCCATGGAACGGGAGAGCACCACGATCTGCATGAGCTCGCAGGTCGGAGTGAGCACCACACGCTCGACCACATTGCCCTTGCCGCGGTCCACCGCGATCTGACGCAGCGAACGGGACGGCACTTCGGAAACGCGCGGCACGGCGATATCGTCGAGCTTGCCGTCGTCGATGGCCTTCTCAGCGAAGGAAACCAGCAGGTTCTGGGCCGCTTCGATGGCGCCCATTTCGCCGCACAGACCCCAGTCGATCAGCTCAGGGTGGGTCAGGGAAGCCTTGCCTCCGCCCGAAGCGCCACCCTTGGAACCGGCAGCGGTAATGCCCATGCTCGGCTGACGGAGCACTGCGGCCGCATCAATGCCACGCTCACGCAACGCGTCGATCAGCGCGATCGTGGTGGTGGTCTTGCCCTCGCCGCGAGACGCCTTCAGCGGAGTATCGGCGGTGACGAGCACGACCTTGCCATGCTTGCGTGGAGCATCCGGATCATTCTTCAAATAATCGAGATAGCCGAACGCATCAATCTTCTGCACCAAGCCGTACTGGCTGGTGAAATCCTCAATGCTGGTCACTGGGGTTCCTTTCTTCAAATTGGAATGCACGCCATTCTAACGATGTTGTATTGCGGAAAATAATTGGCTCCCGCAACGTGGTCACGAGAGCCGAATAGTGAGATTTTAGAAGTCCGACATGTGGAAGCCGTTCTTCATGTTCATGCTGGCGGTGTACAGCACGGAATCAAGAAGCTTGTCGGTTTCCTCCTTGAGCTGCGCGGCCATGGTCTCGTTGGCTGCGGCAAGGATTTCACGGGCTTCGCCGTTGCGCACGGCTTCGATGATTTCATCCGGTTCCATAGGCTGAACATCGCCGATTTCGTCTTCCGCATCGAATTCGTCGGTCACGTCACCCACCAAACGTTCGATCTGCTCGTCGGTAGAGGCAACCATGCGGTGGCCCATCGCGCCGGTCTTCTCCTGATAGCGTTCCACGGCGTTGGCGGTGTCGGCGAAGCTGGAATCGCACAGGGCCGCGATGATGCGGTTCTCCCAATAGAAGTTTTCGGACGTGACGCGCGTGGTGGTGTCTTCCAAATACTTCGGCGTGGAGTTGACGTTCGGGAAGAACGGCACGAGCGTGTTGAACGGATTGGAACCATAGGCGATCCACTGGATCGCACGGCTCACCTGCGGGCGGTACGGGCGGATCTGCATCACCGCAAGCTGGCTCTGACGGTTGATGCCGATCGGGCGGAACATGTGGCGGGTGCGCTGGTCGCCAAGCTTTCCATACGGATCGTACGGAGTGCCCTGATAGTGGGAGCTCAGCACATACTTCACATCTTCGATGGTGATTTTGCGTTCCGGCTGGCGAGCCCACGGAATATCGTCGGAAACCGGCTTATGATCGGCATCCTGACCATCCCACTGCTCGTCGTACGGGTTAAGGAAACGCTGCATGTACCAGGCACGCGGAGTGTTGTACACGTGGTCGGAATCGGAGTGGGAGCCGAACGCGTCACGCGGGTTGAACGGAGTGGAATTCTCCACCGACAGGTCAAGATGGTTGCGTTCGATGAACTCGGCCAGATCGGCGGAGCACATGTGGTCCTCCTGCTCGCCAAACGCATCTTCAAGATCAAATTCGTCAATGCCCAGCTGGTTCGGCATGGTCACATACGCTTCGTCCGGCACACGCTTGGCGATCCAATGATGGCCGCCAACGGTTTCCAGCCACCAGATCTCGTCGACGTCGGAGAAAGCAACGCCGTTCATCTCATACGTGCCATACTCCTCAAGCAGAGCGCCCAAACGTTCCACACCCTCACGGGCGGTGGTGACGTACGGCAGCACGAGAGTAAGGAAATCCTCTTCGCCAATGCCACCGGCGACTTCCGGCTCATAGCCCTCTTCGTCTTCCTTGCCTTTGGCCGGCGTGAGTTCCACGAACGGATCGGCACCGAGCACACGCTCATTGGTGGTGAGCGTTTCGGTGGCGCTCATGGCAACGTTCGCTTCGTTCACGCCAGCTTCGCCCCAAATGCCTTCCTTCAGATCGGCATTCGGCACAGCCGTATACTGCAGCGGATTGTCAGGAAGATCGATTTCAACATGCGAAAGCACGCTCTTGTACTTGCGCGGCTGATCTTCAGGCTTGACTACGATGAAGCGCTTCGGGCAAAACTCACCATTTGCACTATCTTCATTACGGGCGATGATGGTCGATCCGTCATAACTTGCGTCTTTGCCAACCAAAATCGTGGTGCACGCCATAATTATTCAGCAATCCTTTCGATTATTGTCAATACGTTTTCGTCGGATATATTTCTGATTTCCGCATCTTTATATCGTTATATTGCTGCGGAAATCAAATTTCTGGCCTTACTTGAGATCCTCTTTCACAAATCAGGCTTTTCCAGTGAGGAAAATAGCGCCCTGATCAACGATTGTACCGGAAGTACGCAGCGCACGTTCCATTTCGTTGAGCCAGAATCCCTGATTGAGGCCGGCGAGCGGAGCCGTGGTACCCCACACATGCAGATAGTAGTCATGATCCTGATCTGGCGGATATGGACCGTTGTAACGCATCGTCACTGCGGGATCACTGCTGCGGCCCTGCAGCAACGGCGAGGCGGCGGACGTGCGTCCCTGAACCGTTTCAGGAATCATCGCAGAAACCGTGCGCGAGAAATCAGCCGGAATCGCGAGCGCGTGAGAATCGTTGAAATCGTACATCAGCGCATCCACGGGCAGGTTCGCGAGGGACCAATGATTCCACTGGAAACCGCATACCGGAATTGAATCCGGATCAACGAATTCCCAATGCAGGAACTGCACTGCAGGATCAAGCGCATCAATGTAGAAGGGGAAGGAAACAATCGGCGTACCGTCGATGCAGTTCTCAGGCGGCGCCGCCTTGGCAAACGCGTCGGGAATGACGGTGAAATCTGCGGAAATCTTCATGCACCCAGTATCTCTCAAGCGTCTGACTCATACAAGGTTTCAATTGACGGCATAACGAAACATAACGAAACGACCCCTGCGGCGAGCCTGTGGGGCACGCGGGCAGGGGTCGGTCCGGGAAACAGGGCCTATCAGACCTCACATCGCTTGAAAAACAAGGCGTTACAGGCGATAGGCACAGCTAGTACGGCTCAGTTGGCCGGGTGGTAGAAGTCGCCGTTGAGGGCGGCTTCGGCACGGGCCTGAGCCTCTTCGAAGGTGACTTCGGCAAGGGAGGCACGCACGTCGTCGAGTGCCACCGGAGTCATGGACAGGGAGTTCACGCCAAGACCGGCCAGCACTACGGCCAAGTCCGGATCGGCAGCGGCCTCGCCGCACACGCCCACCGGCATGCCCTTGGCGTTGCCCGCGTCGCAGATCATCTTGATGGCACGCAGCACCGCCGGATGCCAGGCGGTCTGATAGTTGGCAACGGAACCGAGCGTACGGTCGGCGGCCAGCGTGTACTGGGTCAGATCGTTGGTGCCGATCGACACGAAGTCGGCCACGTCGGCCACCTTATCAGCCATAAGCGCGATCGACGGCACCTCAGCCATCGCACCCACGAACTTCAGACCGAAGCTCTTGCCAAGCTTCACGAAATAGTCAGCCTCATGCTGGTCGGCAACCATCGGGGCCATGACCCACAGGTTCGCGTCGGTGGCGGCATCGGCTGCGGCGAGCGCCTTGAGCTGGCCTTCGAGCACGTCCATGTGGGCGCGCAGGGTGCGCAGACCGCGCAGGCCGAGAGCCGGATTCGGCTCGTCTTCCGGAGTGAGGAACGGCAGCGGCTTGTCAGCGCCGGCATCGAGCATACGAATCACGACCTTCTTGCCCGGGAACTGGCTCAACAGCTCGATGTAAGCGCGGGTCTGCTCTTCGACGGTCGGCGGCTCGGAGTTGCCAATGAACAGGAATTCAGTACGGAACAGACCAACGCCTTCAGCGCCGTTACGCTCTGCACCTTCAACGTCACGAACCGTACCAATGTTAGCGCATACTTCTACCTGGTGACCGTCCAGCGTAATAGCTGGCAGATCTTTCAGTTTAGCAAGCTCTGCTTTTTCAGAAGCCACTTGCTCCTGAACAGCGCGCATTTTATCAATAACTTCGTTGGTTGGATTGACGTAAACCTGATTATTTACGGCATCCAGAATCAGATAGTCGTCATTTTTCACCTGAGAGGTGACGCTACCGGTACCCACGATAGCAGGTAGTTCCAGAGAACGCGCCATGATAGAGGTGTGGGAAGTACGGCCACCCGCGTCGGTGATGAAACCCAGCACCTTCTTCAGGTTCAGCTGTGCGGTTTCGGACGGCGTCAGGTCAGCGGCAACCAGAATGACTTCATCCTGAATGGCGCTCAGGTCGATAATCTTCAGGCCCAGGATGTTGCGCAGCAGGCGCTTACCGATATCACGTACGTCAGCCGCACGTTCTTTCAGGTATTCATCATCCAGCTCTTCCAGGGCAGAAGCCTGACCTTCGATAACTTCATGAGCAGCTGCGTCAGCTGTCATGTGCTTATCTTTAATCAGGGCTATGATTTCCTGCTCCAGCTCCTCATCTTCGAGCAGCATAATATGCCCTTCAAAGATGGCTTCTTTTTCTTCACCGAACGTTTCACCAGCTTTCGTTTTGATCGTTTCCAGCTGGGCTGATGCCTTGGCACGACCGCTCAGAAAACGTTCAACTTCCTGATCAACCTGGTCGGCAGAAATTTTTTTCCGGTCAATGACAATTTCGTCTTCTTTCAGAAGCAGAGCTTTACCGAAAGCGATACCCGGGGATGCTAAAATGCCTGAAATCATAACCCTACCTTACTTGTGACTGATTTTTAAAAGAACCCGGGAAATTACTCGAGTTCCGCCATCAGTTTAACCAGATGTTCAACCGCTTTCTGCTCGTCTTCGCCTTCTGCGGAGATAGTCACAACGGTACCTTGAGTCAGGCCCAGAGTCTGCAGTTTAAACAGGCTTTTCGCGCTGGCGCTTTTGCCGTTGGAAGTCACAGTAATTTCAGAAGTGAAGCCCTTAGCTTCTTTTACAAACTGGGCAGCAGGGCGGGTGTGCAGACCGTTCGGAGCGGTAATGGTAACTTCTTGCTGGAACATTGTATTTCCCCAACTTATAGGTTTAGTGTTGTGGAACTAAAGTCTAGCCTGGCGGTTCGACTTTAGCCTGTATTGTTAGCGCCAGTTTTTAACAGACGCGACGCACGAAGAGCGCAATACAGTCCATTGCTGGCGGGTGTTGACCGCTGACGTTTCGTACGTCATTAAACATTATGCCGCTAAAGGAAGAATTGAACCAAATCATAAAATCGATTCAGCTTTGGCTTTTCCTGTAACGATTAATTTCGCGCATCAAAATAATTAGTCTGGTTAAATACCAGTTCCGACAGGCTGAATCAATGCCAGGAGGGGCGAAAGTTTGAAGCAGGCCACAAAAAAGCACCTAAAAAGGTGCTTTTTTACGCATTTTTAACAAGCTGGCATTACTGTTGCAATTCTTTCTCAGTGAAGAGATCGGCAAACAATGCGGTGCTTAAATAACGCTCACCCGATGATGGTAGAATAACCACAATATTCTTGTTGGTAAAGCTTTCATCTTCTTGTAGTTTCAACGCCGCGGCAACAGCTGCTCCAGAAGAGATACCTGCAAGAATACCTTCTTCTTCCATCAGACGACGCGCGGTAGAAATCGCTTCTTCATTGGTGATGCCAATGACTTTATCGACCAGCTTGAGATCGAGGTTAGCCGGGATAAAACCAGCGCCAATACCCTGAATTTTATGCGGGCCAGGTTTAATCTCTTCACCTGCCAGCGCCTGGGCGATAACTGGAGAATCGGTTGGCTCAACGGCGACAGAGATAAGATCGGTCTTGCCTTTGGTGCCTTTAAGCGGCTGACGCCAGTCAGCGTACCGCCAGTCCCAACGCCAGCAATAAATACATCAACCTGACCGTCGGTATCTTCCCATATCTCCGGACCGGTGGTCTTTTCGTGAATTTCAGGGTTTGCCGGATTGCTGAATTGTTGCAGCAGCAGGTATTTCTCTGGATTGCTGGCGACAATTTCTTCTGCTTTTTGGATTGCGCCTTTCATGCCTTTAGCACCTTCCGTCAGCACCAGGTTTGCACCTAACGCTTTCAGCAGCTTGCGGCGTTCAATACTCATGGTTTCTGGCATGGTCAGGGTGAGTTTGTAACCGCGAGCGGCAGCTACATAGGCCAGTGCAATCCCGGTATTACCGCTGGTCGGTTCAACCAGTTCAACGCCTGGTTTCAGCACGCCGCGCTTTTCGGCATCCCAAATCATGTTGGCACCGATACGGCACTTAACGCTGAAGCTGGGGTTACGAGATTCCACCTTCGCCAGAATGCGTCCGTTACCGATGCGATTCAGGCGAACCAGCGGCGTGTGACCGATAGTCAGCGAGTTATCTTCAAAAATCTTACTCATGGCCTGTCCTTAACTGTATGAAATTGGGATACAACAGGTAGCATACCCGCTCAGAGAATATGCGGAAGTAAGGATTTAGCATATCTATATACAGAAGGGAAATAATGACATGCAAGATGGAATAAGGGGCGGCATAAGCCACCCCTGTTTCACACAAACGGTTTACAAAATAACCGGTAGATTGTTACCGCCACATCGCGTGTTTATCGCGATAGCAATCGACCCACATCGCCGTCGCGCCACAAACGGCAACGGGCATGATGAACAGATTAAGCAGCGGGATCATCGTAAACAGGCTGGTTAAAGCACCAAACTGCATATTGGTGATTTTGCGTGTGCGCAGGGCGGTGCGCATCTCTTTAAACGGCACTTTGTGGTTATCGAAGGGGTAATCGCAATACTGGATGGCTAACATCCAGGCGCTAAACAGGAACCACAGTACCGGCGCGACGGTTTGCCCAATACCAGGGATGAAGTAAAGAATTAGTAATACAATTGCGCGCGGCAGATACCAGGCAAATTTTTGCCATTCGCGTTTCATGATTCGCGGCACATCTTTCATGATACCGAAAATCCCGGTATCTGGCGGTGTAGCGCCAGTCAATCGTGCTTCCAGTTGTTCAGCCAATAAACCGTTAAACGGAGCGGCAATCCAGTTAGCAATCGTGGAGAAGAAATAGCCAAACACTAACAGCACAGAGATGACAGCCAGAGGCCACAACAGATAACTCAGCCATTGTAGCCAGTCCGGAACGTAACTCATGAGAGTCGGGATCCAGACATCGAGCTGTGTAAAGAGCCACCAGAATGCGCCCCCCATCAACAAAATATTGACCAGCAGCGGTAAAATAACGAAACGCCGAATCCCAGGTTGCGAGACGAGCTTCCAGCCTTGCGCAAAATAGTAAAAACCGCTGCGTGGGGCAGATGTGAATGATGAAACCATAATCAGGATGAGCTCCTTTTGACCAATCCCAGGAAAATTCTGCGTATTTTACCGGGTAATTGCGCAATGGACAGTTAGGATATGTTCGAAAAAACAGCAAAAAGCACGATTTCATCTATCTTTGTGCTGTGAAAGTTAATAGTGCACTTGCACTTGAGGTAATCGGCAAATACTCTTAGTGAGTAAATGTTTGCCGTGGTGGCAAGGTGTTAGAACAACAGAGAATATAATGATGCAGGATTTGCGTCTGATATTAATCATTGTTGGCGCGATCGCCATAATCGCTTTACTGGTACATGGTTTCTGGACCAGCCGTAAAGAACGATC
>OGPO01001524.1_pt1 | contig 14498 bp, 16 predicted proteins | sample 1553041 | NCBI WGS metagenome assembly OGPO01 (sample SAMEA2580281, study PRJEB22360) | human gut metagenome | biome: human gut; feature: human-associated habitat; material: faeces | place: Denmark | collected 2008/2010 | reverse complement strand
GGGCCGCCGTTCCCCGTTGCGTGGGGATGCCGCGCCGAGTATGGTTGTCTTTGGACAGGTCAAGGAAACGGGCGCGGCACTCCCTAATTTATCAAGAAAGAGGGGAACGCTCTATGAACTATGATCCAGAACTGGCGGCCTTGCTCTCCCAGCCGTGGAGCAACGATGCCTGCCGGGGGTACGTCATCGCCGCGATGGAGCGGTGCGGCTTTAAGCCGTCCGACATTAAACAGGTGATGGCCGAGCTTTACGAGGTATTCGACTATACCACTTTGCAGGAGGCCGAGGCTTACTACGAGCGGAGCCCTTACTAAGTTCTGGACACTTTGTCCAGAGGTACATATCCGGCCAAAGGCCAGCACTTTCCCGGTGCTGGCCTTTGCCATGTTTCAAGACATTCTTTGATTGTATGGGAGGGATTTTATGCAGGCGCAGGTCAAATATGAAAGTGAAATCAAAACTGCTGTTCTCGGAGATCGCACGATCACCGTCAAAAATCTCACCCCCGTTTTTTCCCCGCAGGAGCTGGAAAAGCACAACCGCGAGATCGAGCGGCGGCTGTTTGACGTGTTCCGCAAGTATGCCGGGCAGCGGGGGTAGACCGGAGTCATCCTTGTTGTAAGGGGGCGGCAGAGGTACAATATACTTGTAGGTTGGCTCCCAACGGACAGAAAGGGAGCTAATTATGGATAATAGAATTGATGCAATTTACGGGCGGCAGTCGATTGACAAAAAGGACAGTATCAGCATTGAAAGTCAATTTGAATTTTGCCGATATGAGTTAAAAGGCGGTGAGGCAAAGGAATACAAAGACAAAGGGTATTCCGGCAAGAACATTGAGCGCCCCGACTTCCAGCGGCTCTTGCAGGACATCCGGCTGGGCCTGATTAAGCGGGTGATTGTCTATAAGCTGGATCGGATCAGCCGCTCCATTGTGGACTTTGCAAAGCTCATGGAGCTGTTCAAGCAATACGATGTGGAGTTTGTTTCCTGTACGGAAAAATTTGATACTTCCACCCCCATGGGCCGGGCGATGCTCAATATCTGCATTGTCTTTGCCCAGCTTGAACGTGAAAGCATCCAGATGCGTGTGCAGGACGCTTTCTATTCCCGGTGTACCAAAGGCTACTATATGCGGGGCCGGACGCCATACGGCTTTGATACCGAGCCCATCGTTATGGACGGGATCAAGACAAAGAAGCTGGTGGAAAATGCGGAAATGGATTTTGCCGAGCTCATGTTTCAAATGTATGCGGAGCCGGGCAATTCCTATGGCGATATAACCCGGTACTTTGTCAAACATTCCATCAAGGTCTATGACAAGGCGCTGCAACGGGCCTTTATCTCTAAACTGCTGAGAAACCCCGTTTATGTCCAGGCTGATATGGACATCTACGAATACTTCAAGGCCCAGGGCGTAAAAATCGAAAGTCCCCCGGAAATGTTCACAGGGGACAATAGCTGTTATCTCTATCAAGGGCGCGAGGGCGAGGAGCCAATTCTTGTGATTGCCCCGCACCAGGGCCGCATTTCTTCCCAGCTCTGGCTGACTGTTCAGCGCAAGCTGTCACAGAACACCTCTTTCCAGAATGGCCGCAAATGCCATAATACATGGCTGGCCGGGAAAATCAAGTGCGGGCGCTGCGGCTATGCGCTGGTTGGTCTAAGGGCACAAAACGGCGTTGTTTACCTGCGGTGCAAACAGCGGGCGGAAAACGGGAGCTGTGAGGGTGCTGGTACGCTGACGGCGCAAAGCATGGAGGCGTTTGTGTACGGCGAGATGGTTAAGAAGATGCAGAAATTCCACACGCTGAAAGGCGGAAAGGAACAAAGCTACAATCCGAAGCTGACCGCCGCCCGTGTCGCCCTGGCAAAGACGGAAAGCGAGATCGAGAAACTTCTGGACACTTTGTCCGGGGCAAACCCGCTGCTCCTGCAATACGCAAATAACCGGATTGAGGAACTGGACGCGGAGCGCCAAAAGCAGCTAAAGCTGGTGGCCGATCTCACCGCCAATTCCGTTTCCGCTTCACAGATTGACAGCATTACGGGTTATCTGGATGATTGGGAGTCCGTGAGCTTTGACGATAAGCGCAAAGTGGTTGATATTCTCATATCACAAATTGACGCTACCAGTGAGAGTGTTACAATCCACTGGAAGATCTAAAACCTTTTCACTTGGCATTATGCCTTTGTAAAAAATAGTCTCCTATCATTTGTAATAAAATGATAGCATGGGAACACAGCAAATACCACTTACAGTGGTTGTAAGGATTCAAGATATAAGTGGCGGCTCAAGGGGGACGAGCATATATTTTGTAAGAGCATCAGGCGACAATGATAAAATATACCGGATCGCCTCCTTGGCAAACCAGTTCGTTTTAATTGTATCCCAATCAGCAAGTCGGATGATCTCCGCTGTGCCGTTCTCAAAATCAAATGAAATTTCTCCCCATTCGCCGTCGCAATCTGCTTGGTATTCATAGATTGCGGCGGCGATTTTCTTTTTGCGCTTGTTTTTGGATTTCTGTTTCAGTCGGACAGCGTGAAGCGCACCTTCGGCAACTAAAAGATCAGTCAGCTTGTCCACTGCTTTCCGGTAGGCTCGTTCCGCACCGCTGGCTGTGCTGCCTTCAAACATAATCGCCAGTTCTTCAAAGGTGGGGCGGTTCTTCCATGAGCCAACACGCCCACAGGTCATACAGATCACCAGCCGCTTTTCAAGCAAGGTCTGCTCCCGGTAATTCAGCTTCTCAAATGCCCGCTGCACCTTTTCTGCCTGTATGCCGTTCCAGAGGATGTCAGTATAGTTCCAAGTATCATCAAGGGCAACATCCTCGCCCGTTTCCTCGCCGTCCTCATCTGTCACATAGAATGGCTGCTGATTGCGGATGCCACGGACAACTTTCAGATATTCTTCTGCAAGGGCAAGGTCGCAGTTGTATTTCTTAGCAAACTCGCTGACCGCATCTTTGGTGTTATGGTACAGCCACGCCATTGACCGCACCATTTTGTAATTGGTCAGCGAGGATACCGACCATTTTTCTTCGCCCATGCGGAAACGGAGCATAGCATCCCGTATGAACGGAAAAATGTATGTAGCGTACTCTGCACCCTTGGCAGGATCATAGTCCATCAGCTTTTGGAGCATTTGTTCCCGACAGGAGAGTTTTATATCCAGAAATCGGTCTGTGTCGTACAGATCGCCGCCATCCACACCAAGAAAGCCTTTGATGCGCTTGTTGAGCTGCGGTTCGTAGTGGTGTAGGAAGAATGAGAAATATATCAAATTCTTTTCCTGCAATGCAGACAGAATATATTCGTTCAGACTGTCCACCTTTGGCGGCTCAGGTTCCAGTTGGAAGATGCGCTCTGCCACATAGGGAATGATACCATCACCGTGCGGATTGACAGCGTGTTTCGGTATGTATCCGGTCATATCCCATGAAAAATCATTCAGCATAGCGCACCTCCTTCCATTTTGCTTGACAACTCAGAATTTATAATGTTAATTCCATGAGAATATATTCATTTTCAGAAATAACACGAAAACTATTTTTTAACCAAAAAGAATAGCTTTGCGGATTTCCTTTATCTACCCCAAGACGCACTTTCTTATAGCCTAAATCGTTTAGATAATCACACGTATCTCTGATGATATTTGAGCCGATTCCTTTGTTTTGATATTGTACATTTGTCATAAATAATCCAATGAAAGCAATTTCTTCTGTCGGATAACCTAAAATCAAATCCATAATTGCAACCAGTGAATCATTTTCAAAAAAGCCGATGTAATATTTATCATCATAACTTTTATTGGGTGGTAATGCTTCCATATCCTCTACGACGCTTTCTTTTGTTACAAATGGTGGATGATATTGATAGAAAATTTCATTTTTGCTCATCATATCATATATCGTATCTACATCATTTATCGTCAACTTCCGTACCACAAAAAATTTTGATAAAGAACTAATTTCCATATCCATATCCTCAAAAAATCAAAGTTTTCTCATGGCTTCTTTCTTCAAAGCAGCCTGTTCCATTTCTTTTTCGTAATCGCCCTTGGCATAGGCAACATTACTGAGTGCCCGGAGCATCTTGTCTTTTTCCAGTTTTTTCATAACCTCCGCAAGATCAGCGTCCAGAGTGCCACGTTTCATATAGCGGTTTATGGTGTTCAGCCGCTTCTCATAAATCTGTTTCAGCGGATGATCGTCCGCAAGCTCCCGCTGTTCTCGCCCTTTCAGATTGCCGATCTGCCGACAGGTGCGGTGCAGCTTGTCCTCCGGTGCATAACCGCCGCAGTATTTGGTGTGTCTTGCGTTGGTAGTCAGAAACCATTTGCCACAGATTTTGCATTTCTTAGGCGCATGACCGACACACAAACCCTCAAAGAGATCAGACCGGAACATCCCCACAAAGGATACATAGTGCATCCGTTTGACGAGCTTTGCCACATTCTCTCCGGGACGGATGACCGATATATACTGAACAGAATTGTTCAGAGTAGACATCCAGGCATTGCCCTCCGTGATAGAGAACTCCGGCGGGAAATAGCTGCCGAACATTCCGGCGAAGCCATCTGCGGTGCGGTCAGCTTCGTTACCATCTGATTTTTCCGCAAAATCAAGCATTGCGGTTTGGTATTCCCCAAGGGAATATGCCAGATGCCCAAATACAGCGGTATAGCGTTGGAGAATGATTGCATCCGCATAGTTCGGCACTTCTTCAAATTGCAAGGAATTGGTTGCGGCTTTTATGGCAAACTCCACATATTTCAGCGCAATGTCGGCAGTAAAGACCTTTTCTATCCGTTCCCGGTGCTTTGGTATGTCCATATAAGAGAACGGCGGCGTTTTACTGAGAATATCCAGCATTGTCAGTGTAGCTTCCCTTACCATAGGAAAGAGTGCAGAAGCGTCCTGTCCGGCGTTTAACATTCCAAGCAGCAGATTGATTTTCTCGCATTGCTCATTCATTTTTGCAATGGCATCCGCAGGAACATTCAGCGCATCACAGGCAAGAGTACCGACAGGAAACGTTTTGTCCTCATATATGACCGTATCCTGCCAAAAATCCAATGTCATCAGTTCTTGATTCATGCTCACTCTCCTGTCCTGTTTTTTCATTTCTTTTATTATACCATTCAAATGTGAAGAAATCTACATTCTCTGAAAAGCTGTCCTGTTTTTTGAAATGGGGTTTTCCTCCGATTAGCCTGTTTTTTGAGAAATCCGGCATAACCATAGTAGAAAGAGCGAAACACCTGCCAATCACGGCGGGTGTTTCGTGCTTTCTGAATACTATGAACGGAGGTTTTTCTATGACAATCTATGAAACCATCAAGGCGGCAATCAGCGTAAAGCAAGCCGCCGAACACTACGGGATGAAAGTGAGCCGCAACGGTATGGCTTGCTGCCCGTTCCACAATGACAGGCATCCGAGCTTGAAGCTGAACGAGGACTATTTCTTCTGCTTCGGCTGCGGAGCCAAGGGGGATGTGATCGACTTTGTGGCAAGGTTGTTCGATCTAAGCAACTATGAAGCGGCGCAAAAGCTGGCTGCGGATTTTGGGCTTGACCCGAAACCGCCCGCTGCCGCTGCCCTGCCCAAGCCGAAATATCCCTGTATCCGTCAGTTCCGGGAGGACGAAATGCTGTGCTTTCGGGTGCTGACGGATTATCTGCATCTGTTGGAAGATTGGAAAGTACGGTATGCACCCAAAACACCGGACGAGCCTTACGATGACCGTTTTGTGGAAGCCTGCCAGATGCATTGCCATATCGAATATATGGCAGATGTGCTGACGGTGGGTGATCTGGAAGAACGGGTGGCATTGGTGGACAAGCTGATGCAGGACGGCAAGATAGAGTTTCTGCTGGACTATACCGCACGAAAGAAAAAGGAGGTGGCATACCATGGCGAAGAACCGGAAAACGCCTGATATGAATTTGCCCATGTGGTTTGATGGGCAGAACATCAACGAAGCTCTGTTTTGTGAAGAATTTCTGCAGGAGCGCAGAATCATCTTCGCAAACGGAGCTTTTTTCACGCCCGATGGTCGGGTGACGGACGACCTTCCTCTGCGTGGGGAGATTTACGACAAGCTGAAATTCTGTGCCGTGAACAACATCCCCCGGAAGATCACCAACATTCTGGAAGTGCTGAAACTGGAAGCGCAAGTGCCTGACTTTCCACCGGAACAGGATCGCATTCATGTGTCCAACGGTACGCTGCTGTTGAACGGCACATTTACCGAGGGCAGACCGGCTATCGTGCGAAGCCGTCTGCCTGTTGCCTACAATCCCGATGCACCCGCACCTGTGATCTGGCTGAACTTTCTGGATGGGCTGCTCCATGCGGAGGACATCCCCACCTTGCAGGAGTTCATCGGCTATTGCCTGATTCCCTCCAACAAGGGACAGCGCATGATGGTGATTAAGGGGAACGGCGGCGAGGGCAAATTCCAAATCGGAGCTGTGCTTTCTGCTATTTTGGGAACAAACATGAAAGACGGCAGCATCGACAAGATTTCTGAAAACCGCTTCGCCCGTGCCGATCTGGAACACATCCTGCTGTGCGTGGATGACGATATGCGGATGGAAGCTCTGCGCCAGACCAACTATGTAAAATCCATCGTGACGGCACAAGGCAAGATGGACTTGGAACGTAAAGGTAAGCAGAGTTATCAGGGCTGGATGTTTGCCCGTCTGCTTGCGTTCAGCAACGGTGATCTGCAAGCCCTGTATGACCGCAGTGACGGATTTTACCGCAGACAGCTTGTGCTGACCACCAAGGAAAAGCCTGCGGATAGAGCTGATGATCCTGACCTTGCGGAGAAAATGAAAGCCGAAGCCGAGGGCATCTTCCTGTGGGCATTGGAGGGATTGCAGCGGCTTGTTGCCAACAATTTCAAATTCACAGAGAGTGACCGTATCCGGGAAAATCGGGAAGCGGTCAAGCGTGACAACAACAATATCTTTGATTTCATGGAATCAGAGGGATATATCCGGCGCAAAGCGGATGCGTCCATCAGCTCCAAGGATTTCTATGAAATCTACCGGATGTGGTGCGAGGAAAACTCCCTTGCACCGCTGAAAGCCCGCAGCTTCAGCGACGCCATGATTGCCAATGCCAGAAAATTCAATCTGGAGCATTGCAACAACATCACCAACTCTGCCGGACGGCGGGTATGGGGATTTATGGGCGTGGAAGCTGTGGCAAGACCTCATATAAACGGGTTTTACGATGTTTCGCCGTGTACGTACGTACCGGAGGACTGGCGGGATTGATTTTGCCAGTCATGCTCTGTACGTATGTACGCAGCATTTACCCCTGTTTTCTTCCGTTATAGGAAACAGCAGCTTTCAAAGCTGACCTGTTTTCGGGCATTAAAAATCAATGGTAATGGAAACAGCAAAGTTTTGGACCGCAGGACGAAACTATTTCACGAAATCGTGCTTCTCTGAACCGTGTACCCTGTTCACGGAACAATGGGTGTTTTTACTGTTCCAGACCAAACCACACAAAACGGCAAAGTGGGATATGGTCATATATGGACAGGACATCACAAGCGAAATTCTGAACGGATTTCGGAGATTGCAGATTTTTCACTGTTCGGTGCATCCACTCCACCTTGGAGCGCAGAGGTTGCACCGACACATGAACTGAATTATAGAGGATTTTATCAATATGAATATACGCAACGAAATAAAGGCACAGATCATCCGTGCCGGGATGACCATGCAGGAAGTTGTTGACCTGCTCTCGGACGAGTACGGATGGAGCGACAGCGTTTCCAACCTGTCCGCAAAATTACAGCGGGAAAGTATACGATACAAGGAAGTATTGGAGCTTGCCGCTGTGCTTGGTTACGACATCGTATGGCAGAAAAGACGGGAGAAGTGATACCCCGGCAACAGCCCTTCGCATCTCCCGTCCCCATAGGCGCACCGCAGTGCTGCCCATGGACAGGCAGTGAAAGATACGGTTTTCGCTGCCATTGTCTGCAAGAAATGTTCCGCAGAACAGCTTCATGCAGACGGGCTGACCAAGGGAAAAGGCGCAGACATTTTGCCTTGGTCAGCAGAGGTCACCGCAGTGACCGCATTCCCCCTCGGGAGAGCCCTCGGAGAGCCCACGGCACTTTGTAGCCAGCATGGATGAAAGTGTAATAGTGGGTTATTACACTTTGAAAAAGTGCCGTTCCTCAGCCCTCCGCTGTCTGCAAATATTAAAGAAAGGACAAAAATCTATGGCAAGAAATGATGAAATTGATCGTACCTTAGCCAGAAATCAGGACTTGGAAACTCCGGATGATGTGGCAAAAGTACAGGAACACAATGAGCGTGAAAAAGACCGTTATTCCAATGTGGACATCGTGCCGGAACGCACTCCGCTGAATGTTTACTTCAAAGCCCCCACCGATGATTATGTAAAAATGTTTGAGCAGATGGAGCAGGACAAGATCATCTCCACCAGAGGGCTGAAACCGGATGCCGTCAAATATGGCGAGTTGGTTTTCGATGTGGACTCCGCTTATTTCTACAACCACGGCGGCTATGAGTTTGCAAAACAGTTTTATGCCGATGCCTATAAGCCGCCGTGGAGATCGTGGGCGGTGAGCAGTATATCCTCTCCGCTGTAATGCATGCCGACGAGCGCAACCGGGCAATGTCGGAAGCTCTGGGTGAGGATGTGTACCACTATCACCTTCATGTGGTTTATATCCCGGTGGTGGAGAAACAAATCCTGTGGTCGAAGCGATGCAAGGATGAATCCCTCCGGGGAACGGTAAAGGAAACGATCACACAGGTCAGCCGCAGTAAGAAGTGGGAATCCAAACCCGTTCTTGATGAAAACGGAAATCCTATGTTGAACGCAAAAGGGAAAAAGATTTTGAAGTCGTCCTACAGTGTGCTGCAGGATGACTTTTTCAATTTCATGCGAAACGCTGGTTATACCGATGTAGAGCGTGGAGAACGTGGCAGCACCGAAGAACATCTGACGGTGACACAGTTCAAGGTACAGGCCGAACAGCAGCGTTTGGAAGCTGTGACCGGACAGGTGGCACAGGCCGAGCAGAGCTTAGCGGATGCCAAAGCTGCCACGGAGAAGCAGAAAAAGAAACTGGAAGCTCTGAAAAAGGAAACTCAGGCTGCTAAGTCTGTTGCTATGACTGCACATGAGATTGAGTCGATGGGCAAGAAAAATCCCATTACGGGAAATGTTACCATGACGGCGGATGAGTGCCGCACGCTAAAGGATTATGCGGTCAGCAGCTTTGCGGAAAAGTCTGAGAAGCTGAAATACAAGCAGAAATTCGAGCAGGCAGATAAAAACGCAAAGATATGGAAGGATCGTTTTGAAAAACTGAACAAAGACTATGAGGAACTGAAACAGAAAGCCCAGCCTTTCCTGGATGCGATTGAGATTGCATCTGAAAAGGTCTGGGCTTTTATCAATGTCATCCTCGCCAGGGGAAAGGAACTGTATGAACACAAACACCCTGCCCGCAATCGTGGACAGGACATGGAAATTTAAGAAAGGAACTATTTTCCTATGAAGAAAACCATAGATGAAATTAACAAGATGATTATGGAAGATGCCCCGATGGAAGAAATCAACGATGCCATCGGCTATATTGATATTTGCTCCTGCTTCGATCCGATTTTTGAGCCGCCTATTGATTTTCTGGAAGAATGCCGCAAGCGTTGGGAAGCGGCACAGTCCTCTTTCTGCAAAACCATTGAGTGCAAGATCGGAAACACATGGTATATGATTGAAACGGAGTGTGACGGAAATGAGCCACTTACCGACAAGGTAAAACGGCTCATTTTTTCTGACAAGGGGGTGATTTATTAATGACTGCGACACAAAAGCATGATATAATTCCAATACACACAACGGTACTGTCGGCTGACCAACCACCGAAGGAGGATATTATGTTGGATCAGCAGAAAATTACCATTCTCTATTGCCGTCTGAGCAACGAGGATGCCCAGGAAGGCGAGAGTAACAGTATCGCAAATCAGAGAGAGTATTTAACCCGATATGCCCGTGACCACGGGTATACAAACCTGAAAATTCTGGTGGATGACGGTTATGCGGGGACGAACTTCAATCGTCCCGGTGTGCAGGAAGGCTTTGAGCTTGTCAAGCAGGGGCTTGTGGGCTGCTGGCTGGTCAAAGACCTCAGCCGCTTTGGTCGTGACTATCTGACTGTTGGACAATATACGGATATTATCTTTCCGAGTTATGATGTCCGCTTTATCGCTATAAATGATGGCGTAGACAGCAACCGGGGAGACAGCGAGGGCTTCGCCGCAATCCGTAATCTGTTCAAGAACATAAGCTGTTTGGGAAGGGTGTTCTGCTGAATCACTCTTTTTCGACAAAGCGATGCGGTTCAATCGCAAACCGTTTTCATAGAATGTTGTCAGGTGTAGGCCCGGACTGCGGATGCAGCCGGGTCTTTTCTTTTTCCCATTATACCACACCAACGAAGCGGTAAAAGATTTTAATGTCCTGGTGACGCTGACCGTCTATGATGGAGCGTTCCCCGATCTCGATGTGGTCAATCAGTTCCTCAACGATTTCCCGGTCAAGCTCCTGCACATCCAGATAGCGGCGGACGATGCCTGCCCACTGCCGGATATTTTCAACTTCCTGCCGGGCTTTCCGTTCCTCTGAAAGAAGTGCGTCCAGGCGGTCTGCCTTTTGGATGCGTTCCTGTTCGCTTTTTTGAATCAGGACAGCAAAGGTGTCGCCATTGATGGCACCGCTGACTTTATCCTCATAGAGCTTGGCGGTCATGTGTTCCAGCTCTCCGATACGCCGCCGCAGTCGGCTGATTTCCAGCTTGGAATCCTCCTGCTTCGCCGCGCTTTCGGAAAGTATCTGCTGTTTCAGCTTGTCCAGCACCGCGTTTTCATCCTGCGCCACCGCCTGGCTGTGCGCCCTGATTTCATTCAGCACCAGCGTTTTCAGCGAGATTTCATAAATCCGATGCCAAGAACAGGCGCTGTGTCCGGTGGTGGAAAAGTGGGAGCAGATATAGGAAACATATCGCTTGGCTGTCCCGTTTTTTCTGCGCCGGGTCTCGCGGGTGGCTACCAAAGGATGCCCGCAATCGGCACAGACCAGCTTGCCGGTGAACAGGGCGGGCAGCGGGGCGGCATGGTTTGCCACCTGTTGTTTGACTGCCCGGTTCTTTTCCTGAACAGCTTCCCACACTTCCCGGTCAACGATTGCTTCGTGGGCATCTTCGTGGCAAATCCATTCCGTTTCCGGCTTCTGTATCATGGTCTTGTCCTTGTAGGAACGGGAGCCGGTGCGGTTCTGTGTGACTATGCCGAGATAAACCGCATCGTTCAGAATGTTTTTCACCGTGGCACAAGCCCAAAGTTTGGAGTATTTGCAGCTGCCCTTTTTTCCGTAGTGCAGCTCCCAATGCCAGCGGGGAGAAAGGATGCCTTTCTTGTTCAGCGCCGCCGCAATTTTGCCGTAGGCCATGCCGGAGCAGCGCATCCGGTAGATTTCCTGCACCACAGCGGCGGCTTCTTCATCCACCACCAGCCGGTGTTTATCTTCATCACTCTTGCGGTATCCGTAGGGAGCATAGGCGGTCAGGTATTGGCCGCTTTTCTTTTTGGCATACAGCACCGATTTGATTTTCCCCGACAGGTCTTTCAGATGATAGTCGTTCATCAGACTGCGGAAGTGCAGCATATCGGTGTTGTCACCCTCGCTGTCCAGACAGTCCAGCACAGACACAAACCGACAGCCAAGGGACGGAAAAATCACATCCGTATAGCGGCCTACCTCTACAAAGTCACGCCCCAGGCGGGACAGGTCTTTGACCAGGATCAGGTTAATCAGGCCGTGACGGGCATCCTCCAACATTTCCAAAAATCCGGGCCGCTGAAAATTTCCGCCGCTGTACCCATCGTCCCGATAAGTCTTGACCTCGATCCAGCCGTTGAGCATGACAAATTTGGAGAGGATTTCGTGCTGGTTTTCTATGCTGGCGGATTCATCACCGGGGATATAGTTTTTTGCCTTTGCGGAATTGGAGGCATCGTCTACACTCAGGCGGCAGTAGATGCCGACCTTATATTGCTTCTTCAAGTGGCTGCCTCCCTTCTTCCTGCACCAGCGCCGCGTCCACATTTCCGACATAGCGGTAGTAGACGCGGAGGTCACAAACCCGCTGTCCATTGATTTTTTGGGTTTCTCCCACCTCAATGCGGTCCACAAGTTCAAAGAGAATGGATTCATCCAGCTCCGTGATCTCTGTGTACCGACGGATCATGGTAAGCCAGCGGTTCGCATCCGTGCGGTTTTCCAGATAGCTTTTGACTTTGCGTTCCAGCTCCGGGATTGCTTCGGACTTTTCTGCCCGTTCCGCTTCGTACTTGTGCATTAAGGTCTGAAAAACAGTCTGTGGGATGGTTCCGGCGCATTTATCCTCGTAAAGATTCTGCATCAGCCGTTCCAGCTCGGAAAGCCGCGCCGTATATGTTTTCAGCTCCTGTTCACAGGAGGAAAGGCGGCTTTTGGCTTCTTTATCCTTTAAGCGGATAATCTGCCGGACCAGCTGCTCCGGGTCATATTCCGCAAAACGGGCCTTTTCCCGAATGTCCTCCAACACCAGCTGGGTCAGCACATTCTCATAGATGGTGTGAATGGTGCAGGCCCCCTTGCCGCTGCGGGAATAGTTGCCGCAAATAAAGGAGCTGTACCGCCCAGGCGTTCCGTCTTTATAGGTGAATCGCTCCACCTGATTTCTCATTTTGAAGCCGCAGTCCGCACAGTACACAAGGCCGGTGAAGATGCTCCTGTAACCGTCAGCGGCAGAGGATTTCCGCACCTTCTTTTTGTCAATGCTGACTACGGTATCCCACAGCTCCTGTGAGATAATCGGTTCATGGGTTCCTTCTACACGAATCCATTCTTCCTCCGGTTTGCCCACGAGCTTGCGGGACTTATACGACAGCGTTCCGGTCTTTCCCTGAACCATGTTGCCGATATAAACCTCGCTGCGGACGATATTCTTCACCGTCTGGTCTGCCCATTTGTGGTTGACCCGGCGCGGATCGCTCTGCCCCTTGCGCTGGTAGTACAGCACACCGGGGGATGGGATGCCTTCTTCGTTCAGTGTGACGGCGATGGCGTGAAACCCTGTTCCGGCTGCCCGCATCTCGAAGATACGGCGCACAATCGGGGCGGTGTCCTCGTCGATCACCAGATGGTGCTTATCCGCCGGGTCCCGCTTGTAGCCATAGGCGGGGTAGGTTCCCATGAATTTGCCGTTTTCTGCACAGGCTTTTTTGACTGCCTTGACCTTCTTGCTGGTATCGCGGCTATAAAATTCATTAAATAAGTTCAAAAAGCACATGACATCGGTGCTGCCATTGGTGCTTTCTGTGTCAATGCCGTTGTTCAGAGCGATAAACCGACAGCCCAGGGATGGGAACAGGTAGTCTGTGTACTGTCCAAATTCGATGTAGTTACGGCCAAAACGGGACAGGTCCTTGACCAGAATCACATTGATCCGCTTGGCCTTGGCGTCCTCAATCAGCCGCTTGACCCCAGGACGGTCAAAATTCGTGCCTGAATATCCATCGTCGATATAGGTATCAATTTCATTCCAGCCCCGTTGCCGTACATAGTTCTGAAGCAGCAGCTTCTGGTTTTCGATGCTGACGGATTCCCCGTCGCGTTCATCGTCGTTACTTAAACGGCAGTAGATGCCGACGTTGTATGTTTTTGTAGTCATCTTTATTTTTCCTCCCGACAATCCAGATTCCATACCTCGTGCGGCGTGATGGCTCCACAGGGAATATCCCTGTATGAACATCGTAACGGAAAATCCATCGCCGCGCAAGTATGCGGCAAAGCCGGGAGGATGGTGTGACTATGTAGCTGTGTGTGCGGAGCAGCTGGCAGGTGTGGAAACCTCCGACATGGCGCGCCGGACAGCCAGCTGCTCCAAAGTCTTTCCCAGCTCCTTTTCGCCCGAAAAAAAGCTGGTCACACGGTAAATGGTTTTCCCGATTTTCACCTCTTTGTAGGAGGTTGTGGGGGTAATCTTCTGATCCATATTGACGCACCTCCAGTCAAAAAACCTGTTTCTTCATAGGATCTGAGGAAACAGGCTGTCTCAATTCATATAAAGGAAAGCAGCCGCACCGATAAAATCGAGGGTATATGCTAACCAATCAATCGGTACGGCTGCTGTATTGTAGTTTGGTTTATGCTCGCCACATTTGCCACGCACCCCTGACGATGGGGACATTCCCGGTCTCCGCTGGCGCGGCTGTCATAACTCCGCAGCGTCGTCACGCCGTCACAAGCTCCATATCCCTCGCTTCCACCTGTCGGTGAAAGCTCAGTCATTTTGCTATTCCGGCTTTTCCCAGCAAATCATGGATTTGCTGGGAGCCCTGTTCGTGCGCCGCAGGGTTCCCCCCAAGTCTTTAGGAGGCCGTGAG
>OGPO01001520.1_pt1 | contig 14523 bp, 13 predicted proteins | sample 1553041 | NCBI WGS metagenome assembly OGPO01 (sample SAMEA2580281, study PRJEB22360) | human gut metagenome | biome: human gut; feature: human-associated habitat; material: faeces | place: Denmark | collected 2008/2010 | reverse complement strand
GATGGCGGCCCGATCATCGCCTGGCAGACAGTGGTGGGTGACGGTGATGCCGTAGGCAGCCAGCTTCTCCTTCACCACCGGGGTAAAGCTGTCCTGAACAAGCCCCTTGGCCACCTCGCTGCCTGTGGTGATCACCCCGCAGGTGCGCACCTTCCAGGGAGTCAGCGAGAGAATAGGGGTATCTCCTGCCCCCTCCTCCACCCGGCGCAGCCGTTCCTCTTCAATGACCAATGGGATAATGCGGGTACCTGCCAGCTTGTCCCCACGGTGTACCGGGGTATTGGTGTGGCGAGTGGCGATGATGATGGCATCATCGTCGTTGATGGCCTCCAGCCGGGCTACATCCACCTGGAACAGGCCGTCACAGTCGGCCAGCAACTCGATTTTCCCCTCCTTCACCGGAGTGGTGGTCATGTGCTCGTTGTGGCACAGCCGGCATAAACGCTCCGCCGCTTCATTTTCATGGAGCATTCCCTCCTGCTGCTCCCACACGTAGAGGTGCTCTTTGCCCATGGACAGCAGCACAGGAATGTCCTCTGGGGTGACGATGTGGCCCTTGCGGAACCGGGCATCCTTGGTGACACCGGGGATGATCTGGGTCAGGTCATGGCACAGCACATGGCCCACTGCCTGACGAGTTTCAATGAGTTTCATGGGGCGTACCTCCAATCAAAAAAGAGTGCCGTCTGAAAAGACAGCACTCCTCCAAAAGCACGACACACAAGCCCCTTTCTCAAGAAAGGGACTGGGGCTGGAGCAGCTTCTTTTCAAACACGGAAGGCCATTCCGTTTCCAGCATGACCCTGGCCAGCGGTTCATAGGCAAATAGCCCTTAGAAGCGCTGGCTCGAAGCATTTCTATGATGTTTACTCCAGTGTATCATAACAAGTCCTTGAGTACAACGTTTTTCTTCCCCGGTTACTTCTCCGTTCTCAGCACCTGCTCTGCCATATGATAAAAGCGCCGATGGTAATAGTGGTACCCTTCCTCCCCCAACACAAAGGGATTGGGCACACCGTCTACGATCTGGCGCACCAGCTGTAGGCGCTGGATACCCATATCATAGCTGGTATGGGCGGAAATCTCCCCATCCACATGGTAGTCCCGGCAAATGGCATCAAACTTTTTCCATGATTCCAGGTAGGCGTGGGCATCCGAGCCCTGAATCAGACTGGAGCCGCCCCACATTCCCATGTGATGGGGCCGTCCCTCGTCGGTGACCGGGACAATAAAAGAAAAACAGCCCATGGTATGCCCCGGGGTAAACACCGCATGAATGGTGGTATCTCCAAACACCAGGTCCTCCCTGTCCTGGAGAAAGTGGTCCACCGGAAGATCAATTTCCGGCCACGGCGTCCAGTCACAGGGGGTCTTGGCCAGGTTGTAGTCGATCTCAGAAAGATACAACTTGGCCCCGTACTTCTCTTTGAAGTAGTCCGCCCGGCCGTAGTGGTCCCCATGGCCATGGGTGAGGACAATGGCGCTCAGGTCCCGGATGTCCAAACCCAAATCCCGAAATCCCTGCTCAATAATGTCAATGCTGCGCTGGTCCGGGTCCATGCAGTCCAGCATCACCAGTCCCTGGCTGGTCTCCAACACAAAACAGCCTACCACTTCATCCCCGATAAAGGACAGCTGATCAAAAAAACGAGTGGCAGGACAGACCTCACGGTGCTTCTTGGCAAAATTGGGCCGTACCACTCGTGGGGTTCTCCAGGTTTTACGCATCGTGCATCTACTCCTTTCCTGTTCCATTACACCAAATCATATATCATGCATAATTTATAGTCAAGGTTCACCCCTCTTGCCCAACGCAAGTTTCTCCTGTATACTGTCATAGATAGTGCTGCATTTTAACAGCCATCTCACCAATGAAACAAGGAGTGATCTGTTGTGAACCATCAAACCATTCACGCCGCCAATGCCCCCGCCGCTGTGGGGCCCTACTGCCACGCGATGCTGTGCGGCGATACCCTGTATACCTCTGGACAGCTGGGCTTGATCCCCGAGACCGGCGTCTTGCCTGAAGGCGTTGTGGCCCAGGCCAAGCAGGCACTGGACAATCTGGGCGCTGTGCTCCAGGCCGCTGGCATGGACTACTCCCACGTGGTGAAGACCACCGTGTTCCTGGCTGACATCAACGACTTTGCCGCCATCAACGAGGTATACGCCACCTATTTCACCGAAAATCCCCCTGCCCGCTCCTGCGTGCAGGCTGGTGCCCTGCCCAAGGGCGGTCTGTTTGAAATTGAGGCCATTGCCGTAAAGTAATCTCCCACAGGGCTCCGCCGAACAACGACGGAGCCCTGTTCTTTTTCTCTCTACTGGACTATAGGTGGTATAATGGAAACCGTATCATATGACTAGGAGGTATGCGTGATGAAAGAGACCTTACAAGATTTGAAAGAGCGACGCAGCTGCCGGAGCTTTCTCCCCCAGCAGGTCAAGGAGGAACAGCTCAACGCCATTCTGGAAGCGGGCACCTACGCCCCCACGGGTATGGGCATGCAGTCCCCGGTGATTGTGGTAGTACAGAAGCCGGAGCTGGTGGCCAAACTGTCCAAAATGAATGCCGCCATCATGGGCCGGGACATGGACCCCTTTTACGGCGCTCCCTGCATCCTCGTGGTTCTGGCAGACACCCAGCGCCCCACCTATCTCTACGACGGTGCCCTGGTCATGGGAAACCTGATGAACGCCGCTCAGGCTGTGGGGGTGGACTCCTGCTACATCTTCCGGGCCAAGGAGATGTTCGCCAGTGACGAGGGCAAAGCTCTGCTGCGTGAATGGGGGATTCCAGAGCACTAGGAGGGCATCGGAAACTGCGTTCTGGGCTATCGTGCCCCAGGAGGAGTGAAGGACGCCGCCCCCCGCAAGGGAAATTACATCGTACGGGTTTGAGAATCATCTTGATATTATAAAAGCTTGGGGAACAGGTGTTTATACCTGTTCCCCAAGCTTTTATGTCCTACACTTATTTTCTTTTGACCATGACGTCTCCATAGCTTTTGTATGCACCTTGATAATGGTATCCGTAGCTGCGATAGCCATAAGAACCGCTCATGATACGCTTTTCCACACCGTTGAGGGCACAGCCAATGACCTCCAGCCCACTTTCGGCCAAGTTCTGAGCTCCCTCCAGAATCCGATCTTTGGGTGCGTAGTCCTGACTAATGGTGAGCAATGCGCAATCCGCCATCTCCGCCGCCTCCATGGCATCCGCCATCATGGAACAAGGCGGCGTGTCAATGATCACATAATCGAACACCTCTCGTGTGGTATCCATAAACTCTTTGGCTGCATGCTTGCTAATTAGCTCTGCCGCCTCTCCTGTGGACTTGCCACCATAGACCACAATCAGCTGAATTCCCTCAATGGGGCACTGAAAGATCTCCTTGGTGGAAACTTTTCCTTGTAAATACTCCGCCAAGCCGACCGTGGTATTTTGACCAAACACCTTACCCACGGAAGGGTTTCGCAAATCGCAGTCCAACAGCAACGTTTTTTTACCAGATCGAGCCAGCGCAATGGCCAGATTCGCTGCAACCGTGGTTTTGCCCTCGCCGGGAATAGCACTGGACACCAGCAAAACCTTTTTCCCTCGATCTCGCAGTTCCTTTTCCACTCGAAGACGAAGCAGTCGCACTGATTCAGCAAATCCCATTAGCTCATCGTCATGAATCATCACAGGATACCCAATTTTTCTTCCTTTTCCATACCCCTTGGCCTTAGGCAGAAGCCCCAAGCAAGGCAAGTTCATCATCTGTTTCAACTGTTTTTCGTTGTGCACCGTAGAACGGGCCACCGCAATCAAAAACATAATTGCCAGCCAGAGCACAGTACCCACCACGGCACCTTTTAGCGCTGTGCGGAAGTAGTTCGGCTGATTGATGGGCTGAGTTGGTACGCCGCTCTCGTCCAGAAGACTCATCTTGGTGGGTCCCACTACATATTCCGCCACTTCCGGATAATATGTAATGACTGCATTAAGCACATCATAGGCCAACTGTGGGTCCGAGGCCGTGACGCTCAAGGTAAAGATATTGGTGTTCTCCACAGTACTAGCTGAGATACCTGGGATTGCACCAATCCCCAGTTCCTCCCGCACCAAATCAGACAGCGCGCTGCTGGTCAGAATGTAGGGAAATGTTTTCGCCATCTGCTCTGCCGTGGCAGAATTATAACTTTGAATCTCAGCCTGCAGCGGATTTGTAACATAAACCGTAAAAGAAGCCTCTGCTCGATACTGCGGAGAGTAAGTCTGGTGGGTCCTGAAACACAGCACACCAGCGCATAGCAACACCAGCACCACTTCCACCCACCAAAAACGCAATGCACTGCGCAACAGGTCTACCAACAGTACCTGAAGATCTATTTCTACGCCATATTCTCGGGAACGTTCTCCATCCATTGTCGTCTCTCCCATATCATTCAGCTATTTTGCCTTTTTCTCCGTGATCTTCGCTCCCATACCGGTAGTTGTAACCATATCCATAGGCATAACCATAACCGTAGTTCCCACTCAGCGAAGAGAAAAAAGAGGTATAAACATTACTCAACACGCACCCCAAAACCTTTGTATTGGTTTTATGAAGGGAAGCGAGCGCCTGGTTGGCTGCTTCCGCCGTCACTCCATTTTGACGGATGACCAACAGAACCCCATCCGTCAATTCTGCCAGGCTTTCCGCATCAGTGGCCACCGACATCGGCGGTGTATCTATCACCACATAGTCATACTTGAGCCGGGCAGTTTCCAACAACTCTACCATTCCCTCATCGCTCACTAGGTCTCCCGAAGCAAGGATACTTCTATGTTCCGGCAACAAGTCCAATCCTGTCTGCTGATCAGTAACTACAGTCTCGGCCAGAGTAGCCTTTTTCATAATTACATCAACGGTCCCTGATTCTTTGGTTTCAAGATCCAAGACCTTATGACACGCCGGCTTACGCAGGTCTCCCTCCATCAGCAATACACGTTTGTTCTTACGGGCCAGAGCCAGCGCCAAGTTTACTGCCACGGTGGATTTTCCCTCGTTTTCAAGAACACTGGTTACCATTAAAACGCCTCCCCCATTGGGTAAATAGCGCTCCACCTTCCTGCGCAGTTTACGGAAGGTCTCCACAAACTGAAAACTTGTGGCAGGATTGGTAATCAAGATGCTGGTTTTTCTCCGTTTCAGTATGGCTCGCAGCGTCTTGTACTTGCGTTCATGGCAAACTTCTCCCAGGTATCTGCAATTCAGCTTTTCCTTAGCCTCGGTTCTGCTGCGAATGGTGTCCTTCAAATAGGAGACTACTCCCAACAACACACACATAGCCACTGCCGCCAGAATGGTCATGCGTTTCAGATTTCTCATCGCCATAGAGGAATTGGAGGGGAAAATAGGTACCTTTGGTTCCTGGAGCACCTCCAGCACAATATCGCCCATTACCTGATAAGACACTACCTGGTGATTCTCCACGATGGCTTTTGTCACCAAAAAGGCTGTACGGGGGTTTGCATCTGTCACCCGGAGGGTTAAGAGATTGGTCTCTGGCACAGCCCCCGCTTGAATGGTACCTTCAAAGGAATCCAGCCCCACCTGTTCCAGTACCGTTGTGCGTAAAATGGAACTGTTGAGCACCTCTGAGAACACGGAAGCTAGGTTGGTCGTCGCAGACAGATTCTGGTAAACTGTAGCAGAGCTATCCTGCGTAGACACCACAAAGGTCGTAGTCGTAGTATATTGAGGGACAAATCGCATATCCGAAACTAGATATGCACCGATCCCCGCAAGTATGGCTACCGTCACAATCAAATACCATCTCTTACAGATATCACGAACCAATACGATCCAATCAAAAGTTAGCAGGCGAATCTGGTCTGACTGCCGTTCATTTTCTTCCCACGCCATCGTCTTCCTATGCCTCCACAACCACAATTAGTCGGGTATACCCGGTGTTCTCACCGTCCGAAACTGTATACGAAACACTGTAAACGCCCGGAACCGATGTATCTACCTGATCCCCGCCAATGGTTACACGAATGCCGTATGTTCCATCAAAATACGTATAGGCTGTTTCTCCCACTTGGTACTTCTGTAAGTAGTCCATCGGTTCAAAGGTACTTCCTGCGCCCAAATACACCAAGTTTTCCCTCAAAGAGATTACACCCTGATACTGACCAGCAGGATACACTTCCACCGGCATCGTAAGATTAACCGTCTCCCCCATGCTGTTAGTAACTCGAAACTCTACTTTGTGAACACCTTCAGCAGAAACAGCTGTATTTCCTGCCACCAAAGTGGCCTTGATACGGCTATCCAAGGAGCCGTCCAATACATCCTCTGCGTGGACGCACTGAAACAAATCAAAGGAAGTTCCGCTCTGAAACACCAACGGTTGAGAAAGCCTGAACTTTGGGCTTCTATAATCCGAATAAACTACCTCACGCTGGGCCTTGGTCACATTTCCAGCAGCATCAAACGCTGCGTAGGTTACTTTTGCTGTGTGATCAGCAGCAAGATCCGAAATTTCCTCTACGACTACAAGACTGGTCACGTCTCCGTCCTTATCATCCCAGGCCGTAACACCACTCAGTAATGCTCCCTCCGAGTCCTTCACTGATACCCGAATTTGCTGAGAGTCAAAGGTAATCTCAGGCCCAGTGTGATCTTGTGTACTACGTGAAAAAAATAAATATCCTTGAAACGCTACTACGCACACTGCACAGCATGCCATTAATGCAATGATTCTGCCTTTACTCAAAACCACTCTGCTCCTTGTACCATGGATTTCAGTTCATGAGGGGAACTGAGCCCTGAATGATCTCTGCCATCATATTCTAAAACCAGTGGGGAGTCTTCATACGGAGTCCTCGATCTCGGAGAATCTGCCGAGGATTCTCCTCCAAAAGTGTATCTGCTATTTGGGGTGAGAAATCTCTGGCCAGCATCTCTCGCACATCCGTCATCCACGGAGTACGCCGGATGTCGGAGTGTGCATCGCTGGCCACCACGGTAGCAAAGCCACGTCCCACCATGGCATAGGCCAAGGATTCCGCTCCAGATCCAAAGCGTCCCATCAAACTTCCGCGATTAATTTGAAATAGGCACCCCATCTCTAGCCAAGTGTTGAGCAACTCCGGCTCCTCCTGCACGTAGAGATATCGTTCCGGATGGGCTACAATGGGACGATACCCGCATTGCAGGATGGAATTCAAAATATCCGTCTCTTCCTGTCCACTTCCTGTAAAATGGAACTCCACCAGAGGATATCGAGAACCGTTTAAGGTAGTCAGCGTTCCCTCTTTCAGCCGTTCACCGGTATCGTAGCTGCCCATAATCTCCATTCCATCATACAAATCCAGAGGGATTTGAAATTGACGTAACATATTGCGGAATCGGCCCATTCGTTGGACCAGACGTGACCTTTGGAAATTTCTATACCGCATGTTACAATGGGGTGTAGCTACCACGGCCGTCACACCGCTCTCTACCGCCATTCTGGCCATACTCAGAGAAGTATCCCAATCCGATGCTCCATCATCGACGTCAGGCAAAATATGTATGTGGATATCTATCATACTTGTCTTACTCTTTCTTTTCCCTTAGGCCCGCGAAACAATCATATGCTTTGGAAAGCAACGGCCGCAACGGCACAACTCGAATCCATATTTTCTCGAAAAACTCCCACCAAAAAGCCCCAGGCTGTAGGTGGTATCCTTTTCGATCTGCTGCCACCGCTATTGCGCATATTTGTTCCAACCGCACACCGTGTTCTAACTCAGTCTGAGCGTCTCCCACCATACAATACCCCTCTTTCTCCAACCTGGCAACTCTATGCAGCACATATGCACCGTTGTCACGGCGATACAACACCAAGTCTCCCCTCCTCAAAGGGCGTGAAAGAGCGGAAAGGTATACCGTATCTCGGCGGTGGACCAGAAAGGGCGCCATACTGTTCCCACTGATGAGAAGGGGAACCATATCTGTGGTCTGAATAATTTCGCTCAGGGCATCTAGGTAAGCGACGGTATCTACCACCCGAAAGTTTTCTCTCATAACTGCGCTGCCATCTCCTCTGTCACTTCTCCTGCCCAAAGTTGATAGCTACGGGTGCAGATTCTCCTACTGCCAGGTCTATGTGTCACCAGAATGCAGGTATGCACCATGCCGCTGTTCATCAAATTATCCAGCATACGGGCCTCTGTGTCCTCATCCAGCGCAGAAGTAGCTTCGTCCAGCAGTAAAATAGGAGCCCTGCGCAGCAGTGCTCTAGCCACTGCCAAGCGTTGGGCCTGGCCCTCAGACACACTCTTGCCTCTCCCACCCAATTGATACTGAAGTTGTCCAGGTAAGTCTCGTACAAACTCCTCTGCGCAGGCTACTCGCAATACTTCCCACAATTCTTCATCCGTCGCCTCAGGGCGCGTCATACGCAGATTTTCAGCCACAGTACCGGCAAATACACTGTTTCCTTGGGGAACATACCCAAATACCGTGCGTGTAGATGGTGAAATAGGATATCGCTCTCCATGTTCCCCTACCAACTCTGCTGTTCCCTCGCTGGGACGTACCAGACCGAGAAAAATCCGAAGCATTGTGGTTTTTCCCTCTCCAGATGGCCCATTGAGCGCAATCAAATCCCCTGGTCTTGCAACCATGTTCACATCTCGCAACACTGTCTCTCCGTCCTTGTAGCGAAAAGATACATGGGACAGGGACAACGTATACCGCCCCTCAGCAGAGAGTTCTTTGTCATTCTTTACGGATTCCTCTTGCCACTCTATGGCCTCCATCAACCGTCCCACCGAGGTGGAAATGGATACCGCAGAGGGCACCATACCGATCAAGCTTGAAAAAGCAGAGCGAATTGTAGAAGACAGTTGAATAAACAGCACCATGGAACCATAGGTAATCACTCCGCTCCACAAGCGATATACGCCCCATCCAAAGCACCCAGCAGATACCAGCAGGCCTAGCAGGGACACCAGGATCCCGGTGCGTACGGAAAAGCGATTATAGTCCAGATATGCCGCCCGATAATGGGCCTGTTTGCTGCGCATCTGACCAGCAAATAGGTCTGTAATGCCAAAGGCCTTGATGCTCGTCAGATTCTGAAAGGAATCCTCCTGGAAGGACATCATCTCACTGTAAATTGCCTTCATTTCTTTGTTGTAATTTCTCATGCGCCGAATCAGGACCTTAGAACTGAGGACAGACACAGGGACACTGAGCAAGGCAATCACCGTCATGGTGGGGTCATAGTATGTCATGATGAGGAAGGCCCCGACAAACTGGACAAGTCCAGAGATCAGGCTGGGAATAAAACCGGTCACTCCCCCTGAGACGATGTTTGCATCACTATTGAGACGATTGAGCAGATCACCCGTTGAAAAATTCTCCACCGCCTCCCAGTCTGCAGACAACACTTTTCCATATAATTCGGCCTGGATTTCGTTTTGCACCCGAATATTTAGAATTGCTCCCACTCTGGAGGAAATGCCACGCATTGCGATATTTCCCAGCATCATTCCTGCCATAGCCGCTGCTGCTATCCCGATTTCACCGCTCTTATAGCCAGTCACTGCATCCAGTAGATACTTAGATGCCACACTTCCAGCTAAGCTCATAAGAATCCCAAGCACACCGAGCAATATATGGATGATGATCGTAAAATGATAGCGCCGTATATACCGCCATAACCAGCGAAATTCATGCCAGGCGGTATGTAGAGAGCCATCCTTTAATTTTTCTTTCAGCAAACGGAGAAGTTCCATATTTCACCTTTAGTTCGTCATAATTTCAATGTGTACAGCAAATAACTTTGATGTTTTAGGTAGAAATCTTCTTTTAATCTTAGCATGCACCCCTTATGATGTCAAGCATTGGGACCGTTGGTTATATTTATCTACATGCATGTATTTGTTTCCATTTACATTACTATTCCTATCACATTCCTATTATTTCTTGGTATGGTGTAGACAAAAGCAGGGCATTTCTGGTAGAATAATAAGGTACTCATTGCACAAAATAGAGTAACTTTTTCCGGATATGGGAGAGTCTATATGAAACACCATATTAAACCAATCTTTCTTATTTTTCTTCTATTTTTTATCATCATAGCCGTGGCCTGGTATCAACTGTTCTACCTTTCTAAGCACGGCCTCAGTATCAGCCGATATACCGTATCACTCCAAATCCAAAAGTCAATCCGTATCGTTCAACTCAGCGATTTGCATGGTAGCCAATTCGGTTCCAATAATCAGAAGTTGGTTGATGCCGTAAAACGGGAAAATCCGGATTTGATTTTTCTCACTGGAGATCTTATCAACGATGATACTCCAGATATCTCTGTTGCCCTTAATCTGATCACCGCTTTGTCTAAGATTGCGCCAGTTTACGCCAGCTATGGAAACCACGAATTAGACTATCAAAACAACTTTCACAAGAATGTTGCACAGCGATATTCTCAAGCTGGAGCGACAGTTTTAGAACAGGAATGGCAAGAGGTCGAAATTAATGGTTCCCCCCTACGTATTGGGGGGATTTATAGTTACTGTCTGTCCTTCCGATACGCAAACGAGAAAGCCCAATGGCAAGAGGAGGCTAATTTTTTAGCCTCCTTTCAAAGCACTACTTTACCTACACTTCTGCTTTCCCACTTGCCAGTTGGTTGGCTCGACTCGTCTTTGGATGATTGGGCAATCAACGTTATATTTTCTGGACACCTCCACGGCGGTCAAGTAATTCTCCCAGGTATTGGGGGCCTCTATGCTCCCGATATGGGGTGGTTCCCGGGCAGGCTCTGGGGTACCTTTTCTTCTTCCAATGGCCAAAATACTTTGGTGCTCTCCAGAGGGCTGGGTGCAGCGGAGGCCTTCCCCCGATTGAATAACGTACCAGAGATCGTAGTCGTCGATCTTTTACCGAGAGGAGCATAAAATGGAAATCGAATTCAAGTTGCTAGAGGCCTTGAAAGCCTATCTTTCCGGAGCCACCGTCTCCTGGAGTGAAAAAATCGCAGAATCGGAATGGATTTCTCTATTGCATCTTGCTAGAGCCCAGCGTATTCTGCCCATGTTCTACCACGCTGTTCGTAACTGTCCCTCGTGGTCTCTAAACCAGAACTTAGAAAAAGCTACTCGCAGTGAAGTTCTATCCAACGTAATGATACAGACCACAAAAACTGTAGATTTTTTAACTCTGTATCGCAAATTGCTGGAAGCAGATTTGCAGCCATTGGTGGTAAAGGGCATCGTGTGCAGCACCCTTTACCCTCATCCAGATTATAGATTGTCTGGAGATGAAGACTTGGTGATCCTCCCCATGCAGAGCGTCACATGCCACCATATTTTTCTGGACCACGGTATGCGCCCCGTTCGCCAGGGCCATGATTCCACGAACCAAGAGGAAGCCGGATACCAGAAACCAGAAACCTGGCTGTATACGGAAGTCCACCAAACCCTATTTCCCTCAGATTCCCAGGCTTATGGCGAATTGAATCAGTTCTTTTCTCCTGTCTTTTCTCATGCCATTGTCGAGGAAATTCAAGGGATCCCTGTCTGGACATTGGACCATACGCACCACCTGCTATATTTAATTCTCCATGCCTTCAAACACTTCATACACAGCGGATTTGGAATCCGGCAGGTATGCGACATTACTCTATATGCCAATGCCCATGGCTCGGAGATTGATTGGGACTATGTTCTCAACTGCTGTCAGTCCGCCCATGCCCACCTCTTTGCCGCCGCCCTTTTTCAGCTAGGTGAGATTTACCTCACCTTTGACCGCAAAAAATCCTGTGTTTCTCCCTCGTGGCAGCGCATCCACACAGACTGTCAGCCGATCCTTGCCGATATTCTCAGCGGCGGCATCTATGGGGCCTCCAGCGCATCACGCCAGCACAGCGCCACCATTACGCTCCATGCAGTGGCAGCCAGCAAGACCGGAAAATCCTCCAAGCTCAGTGTCTTCTCCTCCCTCTTTCCCAGCTACAAATATATGGCGGGACAGTATTCCTATCTCAAAAAGCATCCCTATCTGCTTCCTGTGGCCTGGATTTCACGCATGGCCAAGTACCGACGGGAGACCACCAAGGCTGGAAGCGGAGGTGCCGCTCAAGCCCTGCACATCGGCAATCAGCGGGTGGAGTTGCTGCGCAAATACGGAATCATACCTTGACGTTGTTTCTTCACAGAAAAATGCGTGGATACAGCAAACGCTGCATCCACGCATTTTGTATGTTACCCGATGAAATTCAAGCCTCATCGTAGGTACGAACCATCAGCACCTTGGCCGAGCCGCTGACATAATGAGAGGGCGTCACCGTCACGGAGCTGCGTCCCTTCAGCCCTGTGATCTTGGCTGTATAGGCAATCCCGCCCACATACACGTTCTCTTCTTCCATATAAAACTTATAGAAAAGCCGAACGGCGGGAATCTCTTGATCGGTCAGGTTTGTAACCGTCAGGGAGCCGTCCCCGTTGTCCACCACCTTCACCTGGTCTTCGGAGAGTTCAAACTCATCCAGTCGAGCCACCTCTGCCGTGCAGCTGGTACATGCACCATCCACCCAGCTGCTCTTACCGCTCTCCTGCACCACCACGGTGGACTTGGGCGGGATGGCAGAGGCCTCAAAGGTCAGGGTCTTGCCGTCCAGCTCCACGGTCACCTTGGCATACTCTGCCACGGTGTCCATGGTATTTTCCAGCAGTATGACGCACAGATTGGAGACCTGTACATCAGAGCCATCCTCAATATAAACGCCATCGTAGCTGTCCAGCTTGCGAACGGTCAGGCCCGTGCCGCTGATGACATATGGGAAGGATATGCTCTGGCTGGTTCCCTGCTGTCCGGAGCCTTGTCCGCCCTGGCCCTGGTTTGGCGTATCCTGTCCCACACTTCCCCCATCCGAAGCGGCTGGCTCCTTCTCCCCCTCCTGAACCGGATCCGTGCCCTGAGCGGCAGTCGGAGACTGAGACGGTGCAGGATTGTTTTCTGTTCCTGCGTCATGACGCATACCAAGCGCCACAACCGTCCCCAAAACACACAGGAGGACAACACCTCCCACAATGCCCCACTTCGTCTTCTTGTCCAGCTTCTTCCAATGCATGGGTCATTCCTCCTCTTCACCCTGAGGTAAACGCTCTTCAATCTCCCGGGCCAGCTGATGGCAGGCCTGAGGATATGCCTTTGTCATCCGGCACCGATACTCCGGCACCTGGTGGAAGGTCCCGGTCTCCGTCAAGGCCATGGCCGCACAGGCCCGGCACTCATCTCGTGCGCCGCAGCCTCTGCACTGGGGGGACAAGCGCACCGCCTCGGCAGCTGCCACCGCCGACGTCCAAGCGGCATCGAAGCCATCCTCAAAGGCATTCTTCTCGCCGCCCACGACCATCATTCCGCAGGGCATCAGCGTTCCTTCCCAGGTGATCCAAAAGCTGCACTTTCCCGCCCGGCAACGGATTTCCTCGCCCTCATCATAGGTACAGTCGTCCTCTGTGCCAGTGATCAGGCCGGGCAAGTTGTTCTCTCGTACCCGCTGGGCAAACTCTGCCTCACCATTGAGCAGGGATGTGATTTTGGCGGCGTAGTAGGCCTCCTCTTCCGGGGTAAAGCGATCGTTCACCCCCACCATGGACGGGTCCCGGCGACAGGGCGGGAACATATACGAGGTGGCCTGGATCACCAGCTTCTCCTGCTGGGCAAAGGCGATCATCTCCTCCAGGTCGTCCTTGTTGTATGGCGTGAGGCTGCAGTTGAGCTTGACCAGCATGCCCGCCTCCCGCAGCAGACGGATGGCCCGGGTCACCTGGGTAAATCCCTGGGGGTTGCCGCACAGCCGGGCATAGGTCTCATTGGAAGCCCCGTACAGGGTAATGTTGAAGCGAACCGGAGGGGTCTCTTTGAGCCAGGCCACCGTCTCCTCATCGATGAGGGTGCCGTTAGTATTTATGGAGATGAGCAGGCCCAGACGGTGCAGGCCGGACAAAATCTCTCGAAAATCCGGGCGTGAAAACGGCTCTCCGCCCGTCAGCAGCAGATAGAGCATTCCCCGGTCCCGGGCCACCCGCCCCAGTTCCACCCATTCCTGGGCCGTGCGCAGGGGGGCAATCGCCTCCTGCTGCTGCTTGGTCATCCGCACATAGCACATGCGGCAAGCCATATTGCACACAGGGGTCAATTCAAAGGTGCCATTGAGGGGCACTTTTTTTCTGGACGCCAGCTGGTGCAAATACTCCGTTGCTTTCGGTTCTACTGGTATCTGAATCACGGCTGTTCTCCTCCCTTGTTTGATAGTTGCCGCTGCAAGGCCGCTTTCAGGCAGTCCACAGCGCTGGGGTCGGGCAAACACTCCAGGCGATAAACCGGGACCTGGGTGACCAGCTGGGTCAGCAGTTCCACCGCCCGGTCCGTCCACAGGGGGTCCCATCCCTGCTTGGACACCTCAGGAAAGAGGGCGCACAACGCCTGGGCCGGGCTGACCCAGCGGATGCTGTTCTCTTTGGCCTGGCCCAGCAGCACAATGGCCGCCACC